>ERZ891134.1774-NODE-1774-length-13992-cov-9.052522_pt1 | contig 13992 bp, 9 predicted proteins | sample MGYA00520888_ERZ891134 | MGnify/ENA primary metagenome ERZ891134 (study PRJEB32303, sample SAMEA104408692) | aquatic metagenome | biome: Brackish water; feature: Coastal; material: water | place: Baltic Sea | collected 2014-10-23 | depth 10 m ... | reverse complement strand
ACTAGCGCGCCTTCCACCGGGGGTAGTTGGTCGATGCGGATGAAAAAATCGATGAGTTGCTCGGCGAAGTGATCCCACGTTGATCGCTCGATGACCGCTCGTAGTTCGCTTACCCGCCGGTGTGCAACGTCCGGATCATTCAGCAGGCCGGCAAGGTCGCGGGCGACTTCCGGAATCGACCAGTGCGTCGGGGCGTCTGCGACTCCGGTGAGTTCGGCCAGTGGACCGAAAGCGACGAAGGTGCTGGGTGTTCCCAAAGCAGCCGCTTCGTAGGGGACGAAGCCGAAGCCTTCGGCGCTCGAGGGGTACAGCACGGCTGCAGCGTTGGCCAGCAGCCACTCTCGGCTTTCCGGGGCCACGTGGCCCACAGTGTGGGCCTGGCCGCGCAGGTTGGTGTGTTGGGCGAGGAGTTCCTCTTCGCGTTGCCGGGAGCTGCTGGACTTCACGTGCAACCCGGCGAGCACCAGATCGCAGTTGATGCCCTCAGCGAGGAGCTGCTCCCACACCTCGATCGCGAAGTCACGATTCTTGTGGTGGAAATCGTTGCCGAGAACGAGTACGAAGGGTCGGGGGCCGAGGTGGGTGACAAGATCAGCGATGTCGTCCCCCGGTTCGTGCGCCCCGGCGCTGATGTGGTCCAAGCCCAATGGGATCGGCCGAACGCGTTCGGGATTCAACCGCGGTGTTTCGGTGAGTAGTCGCTGCGCCACATCGGTGCTGATGGTGGTTATGCCGTCGACACTCAAGGCGATGCGCCGCTGTAATGCGCGGTAGGCGCTCCAGGCTTCCGGGGAAGCGTGGTAGCGGGGGATGTCGTAGGCGATGAGGTCCAGGTAGGTAGTCACAACGCGGCGGCCGAGTGTTCTGGCTGTGGAGATATCGACGCGCTGGTCTATCTGGTTGGGGTACCAGACGATGTCGGTGGGTGCGGTTGTGGTCTGTTCGCTTGCTAGTTCAACCGCCGGGAGATCGACTAGGGAGCTGGCGTAGGCGGGGAGTTGATCGATGCCGGTCAGTCGAATGCGCGCCACAGATCCGTGACGAGCAAGGGCTTCGATAGCTGCCGTGGTCAACACTTGAGCACCGGTTTGGTGGGGGCCCAGCCAGGTGCCATCGATCGTGAGCGTGATGGCTTGCGGGTCGAGGTGTTCGCGGCTCAGTGCCGCGTAGCGGGACGAGGCGGGATCGTTGGCTTCGGCGAGATCCAGCTCGGCTGGTTCGCAGAAGACCGGAGCGCGTGCTGCATCCGGTGCACTCGATAGCCACCAGTCGTGCCACAGCCCCCGCTCGGAGGCGGCCTCGGCCCACGTACGAAGGTCATCCTCCCGGGGGTCTTCCGGAAGATCACCGGTGAGGGACAAGGTGTCCGTTGCAACAACCACCGCGCATCCCGCTGGTGCCGTTGCTCGCAGGAACTCCTGGCCCGGGTCGGAGTGGGCCACCACGGAAATGCTGGCGATCCGAGGATCGCTATCCAGGCGATTCTCTAGGGAGGAGAGCCGATCCATCGTGAGAACGTTTGGATCACCGAGGACGATGTACGTGCGCCCGCGAGGGGTTCTCATGGGTTTCATCTACAGCGCCTCGTACAAGCGCTCGAGTTGGGGATTCAAAGCTGGGGAATAGTACGGATCTCGCGCGCAGATGCTGGCCCAGCGACCATTGAATTCGCGTGCCTCTGTTGGGTCGGCGGCCTTGCGCACAATGGACGCTCCCTCGTGATGGGTGAACTGCGCGTAGGGCGTCCACGCTACGCGATATCCGGCCTCGCGGAGCCGTAGGCAGTAGTCGACATCGTTGAAGTCGCGCGCGAACGTCGTGTCGAAACCGTCGAGTTGATCGAAAGCTTCGGCGGGGGTGAGCATCGCTGCCGCGGTGACCGCCGAGTAGTTCCTCGGCGTCAGGGTCGAGCCGAAGTAGCCCGGAGAAGACCCCGGTTTGGCGATATGGACATGGGTCGGTCCGCTGGGCAACAGGACTATTCCGGCGTGCTGGAATCGTCCGTCGGGGTAGGTCAACTTGGCTCCCACCGCTCCCACACCTTCTCGCTGGCCGATTTCCAGCATGCGTGTCACAGGGTCGGGACTATCAGCGGTGGTGTCATCGTTCAGGACCAACAGGTAGCCACCGGTGGCGTGCTCGCGCCCGTAGTTGACCGCGTCTGCGAAGTTGAAACCGCTGCGAGGTTGGTAGATCACCTGGTGGTCAACACCGACGATGGAGTCGATCGCTCCGGTGGTGACCGCGATGATCTCTAGTTCGGTGACTGTCTCGTATTCGCGCAACGTCCGAACGGCGTCATCGACGAATCGTGAATTGCCGCGACGGTTGCGTGTGCCGATCGTGGGGATGATCACCGAAACCAGTGGCCGACCGACAACTGTCGGGTGCACCTCGTTCAAGCCGGGCACTTTGCTGGGTTGGGCGGTGCCGCCACCTGTGGAATCGAGATAGGCCTGCTGGGCGCGTGCTGTTGCTTGCTGCGCCCACGGTTTGGCATCGATGCTCGACGCGGTGGACTGACTCCACGCCCGCCAGTGGTAGAGCGGCAGTGGGATGTGGATGACGTTGGTGAGGTCCGGCAATAGGCGCAGGGCCAGGTCGAAGTCCTGCGCGCCGTCCATCTCGCTGCGGAACCCGCCAGCGGCGCGCACCATCGCGGTATCGAAGACAGTGAAGTGACATAGGTACATCTGGGTGAGCAGCAACTCCGGTGAGAAGTCCGGTTTGCAGTACAGCTCGAAGTGCTCCCCCTTGGTGTCGATCTTGTCCTCATCGGAATACACGATCTGGACGGACTGCTGGCTGGCGGCGATGGTCTCGCTCATCAGTTCGATAGCGCGTGGGTTAAGTCGATCATCGTGATCCAGCCAGCCGAAATAGTCGGCGGTGACATGCTCCAATGCACGATTCTGCGCAGCGGATATTCCAGCGTTCTCCGCCCGCAGGACGATGACCTTGGTGCTGAGGGCATGTTCGGCGTGGAGAGTGTCCAGGAAGGCTGTTACGGCTGGTTCGGTCGAGCCGTCATCGCTGATGACGAGCTGCCAATTCTTAGCCGTTTGCTGGAGAACGCTGTCTATGCACTCGCGCAGGAAACCAACCGGGGGGTTGAAAACCGGGACGATCACTGAAATGGGGATTTCGTTGTCGATCGATCCTGGCGGCTGCTGCAAAGAGTCGGCGAGCCATGCCTTGTATTGCTTGCCGGTATTGCGTTCCCACCATTTGCGCTTGAGGTAGCGCTTCACGCGGCCGGCTCGCCGTTTGGCGCGGATCAGCGGGTGTGACTCGGGAAGGTTCATTACCGAACTGTCAGGTGATCTCGTAGGTGTACGGCAACTCGACGAACCCTTGCCCGATCTCGCCGCGCGGGCTGCGCACGGTGAACTCCAAGGCGTCGTCCCAGTTGTCGATGAGCACGCTGCCGGTGTGGTCGAAGATGTCGATGTGCACCCGGTAGCGGCCCGGCAGCAGGGGATTGTCGGTGAGCAGCGCGGTGACCATCCGCTCCCCGTCGATGTGGCCGAAGTCGAATCCGTGCCGGTGGTTACTCATCATGGTGACGAGCGCACCGGTTTCGTGCTGGAAAGCCAGGCGGACGTTCGGCCCGAGGACTTCCTCGTAGCAGTGCAGGTCCACTTCGATTCCGAAGGTGGTGCCTGTTTCGGTGTGGTTGATGGGGTTCTGCGCTTCATCGACCAGGCGCACGCCGGTGCTGCGGATGGTGCCGCTGCCCGCTCGCATGGTGGTGTCATCGCGGGTTGCCGCGATGTCGGCGTTCGCCTTGGCCTCTTCGGTGTTGACCTGGTGCAGGTAGGAACCGATCACTTCGGTTGCCGGTCCGATCTCCTGGACGGTGCCGTGGTCGAGCCACGCGACTTCATCGCATAGACCCTCGAGTTGGCCCAGGCCGTGGCTGACCACCACGATCGTTCGTCCCTGCCGGCGCAGGGTGTACAGGTGGTCGAAGCACTTGCGTTGGAATTCCTCATCGCCGACCGCGAGCACTTCATCGACCAGCAGGACATCGGGCTTCATGTGGACCGCTACCGAGAACCCCAAGCGGACGTACATACCGCTGGAGTAGTGCTTGACCGGATCATCGATGAAGTCCCGTAACCCGGAGAAGTCGATGATCGTTTCCATCGCGCTTTCGATCTCGGCCTTGCTCAGCCCGAGGATCGAGCCGTTGAGACGGATGTTCTCCCGTCCTGTCATGTCCGGGTGGAAACCAGCACCGAGTTCGATGAGCGCGGCTACCCGGCCCTGGGCGCTAATGCGTCCTTCCGTTGGCCGGTAAATGCCGGTGATGAGCTTGAGCAGGGTGGACTTACCGGATCCGTTGTGCCCGATGAGGCCGTACACGCTGCCTTGCGGGATCTGGACGTTGACATCCTTGACGGCCCAGAAATCCTGGGTTGTTCGCGAGCGTCCGCGCACGATGCGCTCTTTGAGCGTGTTGCGCCGATCAGCGTGGCGTAGGAACCGTTTGCCCACGCCTTCGAGTTCCACCGCGTAAGGAACGCTCATAGGAGTTCCCCGATGTCTTCGCTGCTGCGGTTGAAGATGGTGAAGCCCGCCCAGAACACGGTGAACCCGAAGACGAGCAGACCGGGGATCACCCACCACTGCGGCACCACGAGGGAGTACATGACCTGGTGCATGGTTTCCACGAACCAGGTGAGCGGATTGGCCTTGACCATGGTGGCCAGCCAGTCGGCGGTGCCTTCGACCAGCGTGAGGGGATACAGGATGGGCGTGAGGAAGTACAGGGCCTGCAAGATCACCTGGACGATGTATTGGACATCCCCGTACCGGGCATTCACCACCGAGAGCATCAGGCCGATGCCTTGACCGAAGAACGCGGTTGCGATGAGGACCGGGACAGCAAGGAGCCACGTGATGCCGATGTTCCCGATGAACAGGTACATCGCGATCAACACCACGATCTCCAAGGCAACTTGCACCAGTTGCACCATGCTCGCCCCGAGTATCGGAGTCCATGCCGGGAAGTGAACTTTGCGGAGCAGCTCACCGTTGGACTTCAGCTGGGTCATCGACAGCATCAAGAGCCCGGAGAACAGGTTGAAGGTGACCATGCCGGTAAAGAGGAATGCGGCAAAGTTGGTGCGTTCGGGGTCAGATCCCAAGGGCGGGGCCTGGATGCGGAAGACCAGGCTGAACACGGCGGCATAGACCAGCAAGGTGGCTAGCGGCTGGAGCAGCGACCACGCCCAGCCCAGCACCGAGGAGCGGTAGCGGGTGGCGAAGTCACGATTCGCGAATGCGGCTACCAGAGCACGCTGGCGATACAACTCACGAATCACCCGAGGAAGTGTAGGTGCGCGGCCTTCTCGCGATAGCCTGCCTCACAGCCAGGTCTGATCCACGCACGCTTGGGAGGCACTTCATGTCCGCTGTCCGACGTTCCCGGCTCCTCGCCCTGTTCTCCAGCGTGTTGCTCGCGCTGGGCGTGGGCCTGGCTAGCGCTCCCGCCGCTTCGGCGAACACCACCTTTATCGCCACCCCCGATGGCATGGTGGGCATGGAGCAGGAGATCGTGTTCCGTGACCCCGGCCTCGCTGGACAGGTCGCCACGATCGGTTTCGTATCCGGGGCGATCTCCAACGCCGGGCAAACCACCGTGAACGCCCAGGGCTACGGCTCGCTCGCGTGGACCCCCACCTCGGCCGGTGCCTGGACTATTTCCGGTCTGGGCTCCGCGGCGTCAATCGGTTCCACCACCATCAACGTCTCCCCCATGCCCACCGTTACGAACGCCCTAGTGCCCAACCTGATCCAAACCGGAGTGGCCAACAACGTGACAGTGGCGGTCACCGCTCTCGATGGAATCATTGCGCCGACCGGCACAGTGGTGCTGCGTAACCAGAACCAGAACGTGCTCGGCAGCGCCACCCTCGCCTCAGCCGGTGGCACCACCGCGACAGCGAACGTGACCTGGACCCCCAGCGGATCGGAAACGGTCACCGCTAGTTACCTGCCCTCCTCAAGTGCCTTCACGGCCTCTACCGGACAGAGCACGCAGCCTCGTTACACGTCTGATGTGGTGACTGTTGCGTTGCGCTTCCCACCAGTTCTCTACGTAGGCACCCCCACGATCATCGGTGCACAGACCGGTAACGGCGTGCCGGCCGGCAGCGCCTCGTTCTTCTTCGATAGCCAGGGCATCATCGGCTCCACGCCCACCGATTCCACCGGTGGCATTTCGGCCATTTGGACACCCACCTCCGCCGGAGTGCACACCATCAGCACCGAGTTCTCCAGCTCGAACGGTGCTTTCAGCGGGACTTCCTCGCAATCGGTGAACATCCAGCCCGCTAAGGCGAAGGATTCGATCACCGTGACACCGGCCGGTGGCGCGCCCTGGAATCCGGGGCTGCCGATCTCCCTGCAGGCCGGTAGCACCTCCACGCTGACCGCCACCGCCGCATCCGGCGCCACCGTGGTGTTTGGGGAGACCGGACCCTGCGTGATCAACGGCAGCGTGCTGACCGTCCTCTCGGTCGGCCAGTGCACCGTGACTGCCACCTCACCAGGTTCCGCGAGCCTCACACCGGTCACCGACACCTACGTGGTGACGGTCACCAAGCCACCGCGGCGCGCTCGCCGGTAGCAGTCCAAGGCCGGCAGCGGGACCGACCGATCCGCGAGTAGCATCGGCGGCACCGCTACCGGGGAGGCTCGATGCTTCGTTTACGCACGATCGCTGTTGGAATCGCTCTTGCGCTGACCGGCGCCGGCCTGGCCGCACCGGTGAGTTCGGCCGTTCCCCTCACCGGGCAGAACTGGGTGGGCACGCCTAATGGCCTCGTGGGGGTCCAACAGACCGTGATCGTACGGGCGCCGAAGCTGGCGGGTCAGGTGGCCACCATCAGCTTCGCTAACCCGGCCACCGGAACGAACTCCGGTCAGGCCCCGGTCAACTCCGCCGGCTTCGCCTACCTGCCGTGGACACCCAACCTGCCGGGTACCTGGACCATCACCGCCACCAGTGGCACGGCCACCATCGATTCGGCGAACGTGCTGGTCTCTGCGATGCCCACCGCCACCACCTTGCTGATGCCGGGTGAAGTGGAGCGCAACCGCACGATCTCGGTCGCCGCGGAGGTAAAGGCGCTCGCCGGGACGAGCGCGCCCAGCGGGACTATCTCGGTGACCAACCAGTTCGGTAGTGAGGTTGCCACCGGCACCTTGCAACCCACTGCTACTCCGGGCCTGGCCTCAGCATCCATCTCCTGGACCCCCGCCCCTGGCTCCTTCCGCTTCAACGCGACCTACACCCCGAACTCCACTGCTTTCTTGGCCTCCACATCTCCTGGGCAGACTCCGATCATCGATGACGCCCAACCGGTTTCCTTGAGCATGCCGCCGGTTCTTTACGTTGGGGTGCCAGCCACCGTGTCCGCGGTCATCAACCCGCAGTTCCAGCAAGCCCAGGGTGGCAGCGTCGCCTTCTATCTGAACACCCAAGGTGTGATCAGCTACCCGATGGGCGGCTCGCGTCCCATCGCCAGCGGAGTCGGTTCGACCACCTGGACACCCACCCAGTCCGGGTTCCAGACGGTGGGGGTTTCCTACTCCACCGCGAACTTCTCCCTATCGGCTACCGACACCCAGCCCATCGTGGTGCAACCTGCGCCGGCTCCCGATGCCATCACGGTGACCGCTACCGGCGGCTCCGTATGGGCACCGGGAGTGGTCGGGACGCTCCGGGTGGGCGATTACGTGGAACTCACCCCGAGCGCCCAGTCCGGTAATCCGGTCACCTTGAGTGTCGATGGACCGTGCGCGATGGAAGCAGGCACCCTCACCGTGCTCGGGCCCGGTCCGTGCTCGGTGACCGCCGCTTCGATTGGCAACGGCAGTTCACTTACGGCCACTGATGCGACCTACGTGGTCGAGGTGCAGGCGCCGCCGCGCAAGCGTCGCTGAACTACGCGCCGCGGCCTTTCCACTTCCGCAGCGGAGCGGTGACCTTCCAGGAGCGAGTGCCCTGAAGGAAATCCAGTTCCTCTCGTAGCGCTTGGGCGGCTGAGCGCAGCGCAATGATCTGATCGTCTTTGTCTGCGGCGGCGAGCACCACGAAAGATCGAATGCCCAAGAACCCTTCGACCGAATCGGTCGCATCGGTCACGGTGAGTGAGGCCATCGCGTGTTCCCCGGCTCGTCCATCCCCTAGCGGGATGGTGATCACCGATCCGAGATACACCTCCTCGAAGACCGGGCCACCCGGTCCAGCGATCTGCACCGATGCCTTACCCGGCATTGCGCGGGATGCGACCAGCAGAACGAGATCGCCATCGGCTGGACGGATAACGCGGAATTCCACAATGCGCCCGGGATGAATCTCATAGCCCCAGGTCTGTGGGGATCCGACCGCCCCGGTGACTGCAGCATCTGCAACGGCGAAATCGTCATCACCCCGCGGTTGGCGCAGCATCGGGGTGAGCCCCTCACGCATCAGGTGGTCGAGGTATCGATCGGCGTAGCCCTCATCCGGAGGGGTTGCACCGACGGCCAGCATGTACTCCCGGCCCAATTCGATCTGCGCGAACACCGGATCCCTGCCCTCCGCCAGCTCGATCTCCCTGGCAATCGTTGATGACACATCCTTCCAGGTCACTGATTCACGTGAACCCGTGCGGATCCGTTCGGTGAGTTCCTGGCGTCGGCCCTCATCCAGGAGGTTCGTTTCGATCGCATGAACAAGTGCATCGACATCACCGGTTGGGAAATAGACCGAGACGTCACCGCCCGCCTCACGCAGTGAGGAATTGTCAGCCACCACCGGAACCTTGCCGAACTCCAGGGATTCGCTGACCGGCAATCCCCAGCCTTCGTACGAGCTGGGGTAGATCGTGAACTGCGAATGCGCGTAGAAGCGAGCCAAGGTCTCGTCACCGACACTCGCGGTCAGGATGCTGACCTTGCCGTTCGCGCCGTTGCTGGCCACGTACTCGCGCAGAAACTGCCCCGCGTGCCATCCCAGTCGCCCGATGCACACCAGATCCGGGACCTGATCAGCGCCATGCCGCTCAATCAGTTGCTGCCAAGTTCGTAGCGCCATCAGATGGTTCTTGCGTGCCTCGATCGTCCCGACAAAAAGCGCATAGGGGCGTGGCCATGGCGGCTGGGAAAGATCCCTACCTTCGGGGGACAGCCCGCAGGGCAACCCGGTGGCCTCCCCGGCGGGTGCTGTGAAGTCGTGCTCCGTTGCCCAGCCCTCAAAGTCGCGGCGGCTTGATCGGCTGATGGCAGGGACCCGGCTTCCGGTCTGACAGAGCAGTGTCAGGTATCGGTCGAAGAGCCGGTTCACCGCTGCGGTGTGTCCGGCTTGCATCACGGGTGTGAGGTCATACAACAAGGAAACGATTCGGGCGCCGCGAGACTGTGCGGTGCGCGCGGCGATCATCAGCGCATCGTTGATCCACAGCGCACCGAGGAAGACCAAAGTGGTGCCAGAGTCGATGGTTATCGGGGATGCGCCATGACCCCGCTGCAAGGTGGCGAGCGCTGCTCTGGCGAAGCTGTCACGATCCACATTGGACTGGGCCCGCGCCCCCTGGTGCACGAGTACGGCTATTTCGCTGTGGTCAAGGAGGATGAATTGCCCGCGTGGCCGATCCAAGAAGACGCACCGGGCCGCTATCGAATCGACCAACAGCGGTGCGGTTTCGGCAATCACGCGTTGCACACCCGAGACTGACTCGCCGCGGCTGGCGAACTCCACCAGATCGGTCACATCGATTAGCACCTCACTGGATGCAGGTGTGCTCGTTGCCACGGCCATGAGCCTACGGGCGACTACCGTGCCTGCCGTGAAGCACGTGAGGGGTCGCTGGCTCAATCTCGGCCTTGTCGCAGGCATAACCGCCATCGTTGCCGCGCTCTCCCAGCGCTGGACGGGCTTCACTTCCCCCGATTCGGAGTTCTATGCCTCGCTCGCGCTCTTCGGATCGGATGTGGCCGATCGAGCTGTAGAACCTGCCTACACCTGGACTCGCCTGGGCTACATCGCCCCCGTTCGCGCGTTGACACTGGTGTTCGGCCCCTGGCTGGGCTTCGAGATCTGGCGTGTGCTCCTGATCGCCGTGATCGTCGGATCCACCTATGCCGTGGTGCATATCGCGGGTCGATCACGCTGGCTGGGTGTGCTGTTGGCCACCGGAGTGGGGCTGAACACGGTGGTGTTGGCCTTCGTCGGAAACACCTACCTCACCGGCACGATCCTGGCGGTCACCTTCGCCCTGCTGGCCCTCGCCGTTTCGCTCCTCGGCAGCGCCGCCCACCGCGGCAGGGGCATTGCAGGGTCGCCACGATGGGTAACCCCGCTGGTAAGTGGTCTCCTCGCCGGTTGGTTGATCATGCTCAACCCGTATGCGTTTCTTCTGGGTACCGGCCTGTGGATCGCGGTCCGAACCGTGGCGCTCGTCCGCTTTCCTCTTCAGCGATGGAAATTGTTGGCTGTCGATACCGGTAGTGCACTTGTGGGTGCCGCCGCGGCCTTCACTGGCTTCTGGCTCGCAGGCCTAGCCATCTTCCCGGGGCGCAGCTGGTGGGGCACCTACCTGGAGTGGAACGATCGACTCGATTACACGGTCTTCATCGGTGATGCCACCACCTGGCAGCGCGATACCGCCTTGATCGTGGTGGTGCTGGCGTTGTTCGCCTCGATCATCGCCGTACTTGCCCAGCCACGACACCGATGGGCGTGGGCCGCCCTCGCCCTGTCCACCGCGAACATCGTGCTCACCTCGCTGCTGATGGTGGTGCTCACCGGACCATGGTTGGAAAGTCCGACATATGTGGCCAAGTTGTGGCCGGGAGCGTTGCTGTCGCTAGTGCTGGTGTTCACCTCGATGTCGCCGGGAACACGCGAGGGAAAACCGCTGTTCCCCGCCATCACCATCACGAGCGTGGTGGTGATAGTTCCGGTGCTTGCGTGGAGTGGGCGTTTCGACGGCACCGTGCCGTTGCCCCTGGGCTGGGCTATCGGTGCCGGAGCGCTTGGGTTGACTGCCGGGGTGGCCATGACCGTGCGCCGCCACTGGAATTCCGCAGTGGCCGTGCTCCTTGCTGCGAGCATCCTCACGACATTCACCGCAGCCCAGTTCCTGCAAAACGGTCGAGGGCTGCTGGGGATCTACGGCCAATACCCGTTCCGCTCGGCCTTCGTCGACTTCTCCTTCGATGAGCAGATGGCTACCAAGGTTGCTATCCAAGAATGGGTGCTGGCCAACACGCGAGACGAAGACACCATTGCCATCTGGACCGACCCAGAACGGCTCACCGCCGATATCGCCGGAATGCAACTGTGGGGTGGATTCAACCTGGCTACCCCGGAGGCAACCCTGGACCGCGAGACCACCGATCGTCTTGCCGAACTGCGGCCTAGCGTGCTGGCGATGTATGCCCCCGAGGTCGCCCAGATCGAAGACTTCTACGCATCGCTGCCACCTTGGTCGTTACCTTCGGAACTCGTGTGCACCAGCGAGCCCTACCTAGGGATCGGCACCGGCGAAGCTGTGGCCTGCCTGACCCGCCTGACCTGGGTGGGCTGATTCAGCCGCGAACGAGTCCGCCAAGGTCACGCACCTTGCGGGTCGATTCGGACGTCCGGCGTACCTTCGAAAGCAACCAGCGTGCGGGCGCATCCTGCGAAGCGGTGTCCAGACCCACTTGTTGATCGGGGGAGACTCGATAGTCGATAACCGGATAGTCGTCGATCACCAACCGACCTCGGCGAAGAGCGCTCAGACTCCACCAGCGATCGTGCAGCCAGCCCGCCGGAACACTCCAATCCGGCAGGCCCGATATGCGCACGGCACTGGCTCCACCGGTCGCTACCGAATGCCGGAGTGCATATGACATTTGGCGCCTGACCGGCCACGTTGAAAAGTCATCGGGAATCGGGAAACGTGAACGGATCGTTCCCGGCAATGCTGCGCCGTGTTCGTCGATCAGGAAACCATCGCTGGCCACCATCGCGGCCGTGCTGAAGGAGTCCAGGACAGCCACCTGGTGGGCGATCCGGTCCCTTCGCCAGATGTCATCGTGATCGCCAAGAATCGCGATGTCTGCGCCGAGACGCTGGGCAAGCAGCAATCCCTGAAGGAAGTTATGGGCGATCCGGGTCGCGGCATCCCGAGCACCACTCGTGGCGCGGTGCACCTCGAAGCCTGCCTGCGTTAGTAACGCCGTGGTGTTGTCCTGGGAGTGGTCATCGACCGCCACGAGGGTGTGCGGTGTGCTGGTTTGTTCGGCGATGGATTCCAGGGTTTGGGACAGGTAGCGGTGCGAATCGTGGGTCACCAGGACCACGGCCACCGATGTCACGGCGAGCCTTGCGAGGAAAGAGTGGATCGGTTACGTGGAGCACCGGCAAGATCACTGAGCATCTGCTCATAGGCATCGGCCACGGCCTCCCACTGGTAGGCCTCAGCGATGCGTTCGCGGCCTGCTTCGGCGAATTCGGCGAGTTCGGCATCGAGTTCACCTTCGGCGATCTCGTCCAACAGCGTGGTTAGTTGCTCGGCGCTTGACCAGAAGAAGGCGTTGCCGGCTGTCACCTCGGCGTTGAACTCGCAATCGAAGGCGAGAACGGGTGCACCGGCTCCCATCGCTCGGAGCAGGCTCGGGTTGGTACCACCCACGGAATGGCCGTGGATGTAGCTGCGGGCATTTGCGTACAACTGATCGAGCAGTTCGCGATCATAAATGCCACCGAGGAATCTGATCCGTGGATCATCGGCTGCTGCCTGCTGCACTTTGTCGATGTACCACCGCGAATAAGGAGCGCTTCCCACCACCACAAGTGGACGCGTCTCCTCGCTCAATCGGTAGCCGTGAACGGCATCAAGAACGTGGTTCTCCGGCTCCATCCGAGCCACCACCAGGTGGTAGTCGCGTCGGATGAGATCCACCTCCTGCAGCCGATCGCTCCCTGGATCGATCACCTCGGCCCCGTAGGCGATCACTTGACACGGTCGACCATACGAGCGCTGTACATGATCGGCGATGGCATGCGCATCGGCCACCACCACGTCCCCGGAGCGCACCGCGGACTTCTCCGCCCACCGGTAGTACCGGGCCCCAGCGCCACGCCACTTCTCCCGCTTGGACTCCAGGCCGTCGAGATGGATCGCTACCGGAATCCCCGCAGCACGCAGCGGACGGATCAACGGGGCATTGCCGGCATTGAGCACCAGCGCCACATCCGGCTTGTCCTTGATGATCGCGCGGGCGGCGCTCACTGCTGTGTGACTCAAAGTCTCTGCCATGCGGTGCCGGATCGCCGGCAGGTTGACCAAGCGCATGCCTTCGAACTCGGTGATCGTCTGCCCGGGATTGCGGCAGTAGACCGTCACCTCGTGGCCACGCGCGGCCAATCGTCGCCCGATCTCCTCCACCGCGGTCTCGAATCCGCCGTAAGAGGCCGGAACCCCTCGCGTTCCCATGATGGCGACCTTCACCCCGCAACGGTACTGCGAGGGAACACAGGCAGTGCGTTGCTACTGTGCCGCACGTGGAGGCCACGGCAACGTCAATCGAAGGTGCCTGGCTGTTCACACCCATCCTTCGGGAAGACGATCGAGGGCTTTTCCTGGAGTCCTTCAAGGAGTCGGTCTTTCATGAGGCCACCGGCCGCTCCCTGGACCTGCAGCAGATGAACATCTCCGTCTCTCGCTACGGAACGGTTCGGGGCGTGCACTTCGCCGATGTGCCGCCCGGACAAGCGAAGTACGTGCAGTGCTTCCAGGGCCGAATCCTGGACATCGTGGTGGATATCCGAGTGGGTTCCCCCACGTTCGGACAGTGGGAAGCGGTCGAACTCGAGAGCACCACCAGAAGCGGACTGTTCATCGCCGAGGGTCTCGGGCACGCATTCTGCGCTCTCACCGAATCGGTGACCGTCGGCTATGTGTGTTCGACCCCGTACGCGCCTGATCGCGAGCACGGGATACATCC
>ERZ891134.1771-NODE-1771-length-14010-cov-8.417413_pt1 | contig 14010 bp, 22 predicted proteins | sample MGYA00520888_ERZ891134 | MGnify/ENA primary metagenome ERZ891134 (study PRJEB32303, sample SAMEA104408692) | aquatic metagenome | biome: Brackish water; feature: Coastal; material: water | place: Baltic Sea | collected 2014-10-23 | depth 10 m ... | reverse complement strand
CGTAATAAGATCCAGGATTTTCATCCATCCACTTTTTACCTTCAGCATTCTTTGCCTCGATATGAGCCTGTAATTCGATTTGTGATTTGCTAAACATAATGAAACTCCTCTTTTTCATTTGATAGATATATTATACACTAGTTTTTAGGCAATGTACACAGTTAATTTCACTTTTTTTCATTTTTTTAGTAAGGTTTGCCCGATCCATCCACACCACTTACGACAATTGGTGGACATTCACAGACCTTTGTGTTCTCAATTTGATTAAGCAAATCATCAATTCGCTTATAGGCGTGCTGTAATTGTCCTTGTAGTTCTTTTACATTGTTTTCTAGAAGTTCGATGTGTCCATCTCTGTTCATAATTTCCCTCCGAAAAAGCTCAATTTCCGATTGCTGATGATCTTTGAATTCTGCCATCTCTCTAATAATACCTCCTGCATTTCATAAGCTTCAATTTCCCAAGGTAGATTCAAATATTCTTCACGTGTTTCATAGAAGTTGCATTCGCTAAAGAGTTCTTTTCTCACATATTGTTTAACATGAACCATCTCGTGAAAGATTGTAGTAATAAAGTCCTCTCCGAGACTGAGCTTCTTATCAACCTCAATGATATAATCTCTATCACCGACATCTAAACAAGTACCGTGATAGCCCTTCAATTTCTTCAATTCAATATTAACGATACACTTTCTTATCTTAGGCATAAGCTGCATCCATGCAAATTCAGCTATTTCATAGGCTAACTGTCTTTGTCGTCTACTGCCACCGTCTACAAAAATCATAACGCCCTCTTTGATTATGATATTATTATAAACTATTTTTTAGTAAATGTACACAGTTAATTTACATCACTCCATCTGCCGGAGGTACCCATGCTTTAGATTCATCCTTCTCAGGTTTCTGAATAATCTCACCTCGTTTACCATATTTTTCAATGATAACATTATCCCCAATTTTGAACTTTAAATTGTCATGCATGTGATGAATTACAAACTCGCATCGATGTTCTTTACCGCTACCGTTAAAATCTTTAAACATGTTCTGCCAGAGAGGTCTCCAGTTGTTTGACAATCGATTGTTATTCATGTTACCACGATCTGATTTGATATAGAGATCTGTATAACTACGAAGATTAAAATCAAAAATAGAATCAAATCCATACATATGAATTCGTTCTGCTTTCAAATGCTGCGCAGCAAAATAAACAGCCATATGGCCGCAATTCAAATCTGTATAGTTTGCTGCATATTTAGGAAGTTTTGTATAAAACATTTTGATCTGATGAGATCTCTGAAGGTGGAATGCTGGATTTTTTTCCATATACATCTTAGGTCTTGCGCCAAGAATCCATTCGCCCGGCACATCAACATCACCCTTATGAATAGTCTTCATCATCTTAAAATCTACCATGCATGAAGCATAGCAGTTCTCAATTGGAAATGGTGCCTTATTGCAAGCAAGTTTTAATCCCTTACGAGGCGCTTCATTGAAAAAAACCGCTGCGTCCCCGTTACCAACAACATGTACAGTTTTAGCCACGTCTTGTAAACTCCTTCACCTTCATTTTCCCGCGAATACGATCATTACCTTTTTCTCCAGTCCAATGCATGATCTTCTTATCAGGACTGTCTTCACTATCGTTTTCAACCTGCAATCTTAACCAATTATATTTGTTTGGTAGATCTTTTATATATGTCATCTTTGTAATAGGATTCAACAGATTATGAAGTACTTCCTGATCACCTACCTGAGGATTCTTTTTACAGGCTTCTGCCCATTGTTTGAGGATATCAGGTTTATTCACAAATCCTACAACGCCTGAATTGTGCCAAAGTTCGCCGCGGCGTTTCAGCCACGGTTTGTCAATAGCCATTGAGAGTTTATTTGGTTCGGTATGATCGAAAATTCTTTCAATGTTACCTAGTACCTCACAATCAGTATCGATCCAAAAGCATTTCTTACCAGGTGCAGATAACATTGCTTGTGGTTTACCAAACCAACCTTTTCCTTCAACTGGAATATCCATATAACAGAAAAGCGCTGGATGATTTGATTGACGAATTCTCTCTTTCATCCCAGGCGACATACCAAAATCGGCTACTGCAATAGGAATCGTGTTGTGATTATAATAGGTATCAATAAACCAGAATAATTGCCATTCAGTCTTTGCATCACAACCGGTAACAATTAATTTTTCGCGCAACTTAGGCATTGATTATCTCATATCCATCTTTATAATTATGTTTCGCAGAACATCCTGCTTCTCTCTGAATTGTAGTAAATGAATCAACAGCCATACAAACCCATGGATAATATTCCTGCAAGAAAGGAAAGTTCTCTACATTTAGAAAAATATCCGTAGGTCCACCGTGTGTTTTCGCTTTACTAATAATTTCCTTTGCACCTTCTGGATTAACCATATATCCATGTGCACCACCGAAATATTTTTTCTGTACAAGACCGTCTACGCCGAGTTTTATTGGAGTATTAAAATTGCCATATGAAGGTTTCGAAAATGTCATGCATCCATCGAATGGTGTATTTACTGGCACTTCACCGGTCACAATAGCATCATGTTCAAAGATAACAATCGTTTTATTTTCTTTTACTGATTTCTCCCATAGTGCATGATGTGATAGAAACGCCGCCATACAGTTTTCTGGTCGTGAGTATTTTTCATGAAAAAAAGATGGCTGAATACCCTTTGTATGCAAAATCAAATGTGGATTATCCTTTGGGGTAGTAGCCCAATGGTGTTCTACATGTAATCCATATTTTTCTGCAGATTTAATACAACGATTCGCTGCTTCGATCGATTTATTATTATCTTTAATTGTAATTACGAAGGCTTCCATATCAATTCACCGTAGTTGAAGGGAGTCCTTGGACTCTTGTAAAATAAGTCTTGGTTACACCAAGTTTAGGAATAATCTGTTTGCACATTAGTGCATCATTTGGCCACACACCGTGTTTACGAGATGCATCGAGTAAGTTTTGTGCTCCAGCTGGTTTAATTATATATGCTGAATTTCCGGCCAAACCCTGTGGCACATTAAACTCATCAACATCAGGCACCGGTTGAATCCATGCAGATTTACTCTGTACTATATCATGGAACATATGTGCTTTTCGAGTAGCAGATGCCGGACTATTAATACCAATAATATCATAATTACCTTTTAATATCGAATCATAGTCAAGCTTTTCAATAAAGATGGCGTCATGTTCAAGGACTAATATTGGTTCTTCCTTTGTAGCACACATGTGCCACAATAGCCAATGACTCATTGCACAAGCAATACGAGATTCGCGATTTGCAGTTTGATATGCAGATTTAATTAAACCTGTAGAGAGATCTGTTTCCTGACCTTGCCACGGATATTTCCATTTTAAACCATTACCGAATAAAACAGTATTTGCCATTGATGGTGTAACCGCGTCAAACAAATTAATTTCAAAATTGTTTTTTATTTTTCGAGAAGATTGAATTAGTTTATCCGCACCTTCTTCAGATATACTATTTCCTTTAATACAAATCACATATGCTTTCATCTTTTTATCAACGTTACATTATAGCCTTGGTTAATCCATCGATATGATACACCCGTAATTCTATCTTCTGGCACATAGAGATGAACGTCTTGTTTGTCTTTTATGCAATGGGCAAAGTGAGACATACCACTATCGATACCGATATGAAATTTTGCGTTATCAATAAGATAAGCAACCTTTTCCATACCAAGATCTTCTCTATCACCTACTTCAATGATATTCATGTTAGGATACCTTCTCTCGACACCCTGGATCATCTGATGTGTATATCCACACTTCTTTGCATACGGGCGTCTCTGGATTGTAGCGTACTCGCCAGTGGGTAATTCTGTTTCAATAAACCTACTTCTATCTAACTTAATATAATCGTAGTCAGGATAACAGTGTAACAATGTTACATCCGGAATACGTTTCTGATCTTCCCAGCTTTTACACTTCTGTAGAGTTCTTGCATACTTTCCTGGATGTACATCCCAGAGGTAATTATCATGAGGATGGTCAATCATCTTAAGGAATCTATTAAAACCAGGATGTAGTTTATTTGTAAGAATAGTACCTTCAGTAGCTTGAGCATAGAGATTTGAAACCTCACAGATCATATCTCCAAATCCTGATCTGCCGGCAGGCTTATCTTTTGTTCTATGTAGTTGAGTGCCAATAAAGTCAGTACCATCTCCAAATGCTCGAGTAATAAAATTCATCTTTTAATCCCTACAGCATAGAATGCATTATTGAGATCTGGTCCAGTTGTCCAGATGTGTTTAAAATCGCTTGCTTCCATGTAATCATGTAAATATTCAGGTGTAAGGATATTCACGTGTTTGCGGTTATTCCACGGTCTCCAATATGTCTGACTGTAATGTGGAAGATACAGGAAGAGACAACCATCAGGCTTCAGATGATCTGTCCAATAGTCTAATACTCCAACCCAATCAGGAAGATGTTCGAGACAATGAGATGAAAAGATATAGTCATACTTATTGTCAGGAAGATTCATCGCTTCCCATGGATCATCAAAGTCAAGATCAATAGCATGAGATCCAGGAAATGACCACTCTTTCTTCATACAGCCGATGTCTAGACCGACACCTTGACAGAGATGTTTGGCAAAGGGAATAGCAAACTGTGCAGCATTTCCCTGCGATTGAAAGAGAGGGTAATGAATACCATCATGTAGTATTGTTTCAGCCATTAGAATTTATTCCATATATTTTTAGTTGCACATGTATCAAAATCGAATCCAAAAGTATCTATATCTTTCTTATACCAGTCTGCCACGATTTGAATGGTCTGTGGTGTATAGATGGTTCGGTAATCCTCGTTGAGTCCAGTTACGTTTCTTGGTCGTGACATGTCGAGAACCTTAAAATAAGATTTTAAATCATAAGAAAGTTTCTCTTGACGCAGAATATCACAGCGTATATTATCATTCTTATCTACGACATAGTCAACCTGATTGTACCATCCACGAATTGCTCTATGCCACATAAACGGTTTATCTGCCCATTTATGTCTCTCTTCAAGAAATGCTTCAAATGACGAGATGTCTGCATAGTCAGGTGGATTTTTCTTTTCAATCTCAATAATTTTCTTTGCAAAGAAATAACGCGACACCACGCGATCCCATGGATTTCTTACGATAGTAACAGCACTATGATTTCTTCGAAGATCTTCACGAAAATCTCTCCACCTCGCATGAGCATAACCATGATGGTCACCGATAGCTGCCATCGCTTTCAAAAGATTCCGAGTGTATTCCTTATTAATATGTGTTTCAGGTTTAGAATCAATAATTCTCTGAGAGAATATTGGACTATGTCTTACCGTAACACCAGCATTCTTAGGAATATGAATAAAAAGTTTTTGATCAACTAGCAACATGTTTCATAAGTTCTTCTACGTTTTCACCTTGATTCGGCAGATGGTCCTTCAAAAAGAAATGAACGAACTGTGCTGCTCTATAATATCTATCATCTCTTAAAGCGCCGAAAAGAGAGTTCCATTCTGAATGTAGATGCTGAACTGGAATCTTTTCTGACTTTAACCATACATTGAGAAGTGTCTGATCTGTAGACCATTTCCATGGACCAAGACCGTCTACGAATTGTTTAAATTCTGGTCTACGGATAAACTGTTCAGGGGTCTGACCTTTAAGATATTTTGTAATAGATTTATTCATTACCATCATACCCATATTAAAGAAATCACCACCAGCATTATCCCAGTTCCAATCAAGTTTAATCGGTCCATATTGCATACGAGAATAGTTATGGATCTTTTGTCTATATTTTTCATTAATAGGCATTTGCTTCTCAATCACACCCGCAAAACAAACATCTGGTTTTATTTCATCAAAGATATTACGAGCACCTGGGCGGATCCAAATATCAGCATCAATGATAGCAATCTGATCATATTGATCCCAATAAGAAAAGGCGTTTTCCTTCTCATAGATAGGAAGGAATCCGCCATGTTTCTCATATGACTCTTTACTACGATTTGTAGCAAAGACATCAGGTTTGATTTTTAGAATTGGTATTCTTTGGACGATATGATCAATGCCGTGGGCTTCACAATAAACACTACATGATTCGATACAGTGTTCATATAATTTTGATTTACGCCCAACGGCAACTTGATAGATCATTCTTTTCATAACAAACTTCTTTCAATTTATTTTTTAGGCTTTGTACCCATTGCTTGTGCGCCAAAGAATGCAGCAACAATAGCCGCAACAGATACAAAGTAAACTGCAGCCATATCACCTAGGATCTTAGCAGCCTGATCAACGCCAGCTAACACTGCAATCAATACAATTGCTGGATATAGTAGCATACCTGCTAAACTAAACCAAGCCATTTTACGCTGTGCATCACGCATTGCATCCGCATCTTCTAGTTCTTTACGCTTAAACTCAAGGTACATTTTTTCTTCTGCTTCGCTGACCTTTCCGTCACCGTTGCTATCTGCAGGATGAAAACCTGCTTCTTTGATCTCTTCCGCCATTTTCGTACTCCGTAATGATTGCTTCGGCAATCTCTAATGCCGTTTGGTATCCATTACGAAGTGAATTGGACTTATGTCCATTCTCCACAAACCACTTAAGGCTATTTATATCAGAACCGTACTGTTCGAGTTTAAAGTCCTCGACTGTTTCTTCAAACCGCGTCCTTAAGTTCAAAAGTTCTTGCACGTTCAACTGCTATCTCCAATTTTTCATATAAAGTTGATAAATCATCTTGGTCTGTCTGAAAGACAATACCAATACCACCAGCATCAATCCATCTTTGGATATTATCTGGTCTATCATCCACAAGGATGTTTGGTTTACGTGTAAGTTTATTCCAAGCATACTTATGTTTGTTAGAAGTAAAGATCATATTCTCCTGAAGTGGTGGAACATAACCATTTCTTTCTAACCAGCGACGTTTCCAATATGCCGAATTATCTCTATCACCGCGGAGTGGGGAAGAACAGATACCCCAATCACCGTTTGAGATTTCTTCGACAAATGTAACGATACGATTTGATTCGGCGAATTTAGGAAGTGTATTGAACCAATCCGTATTTCGTAGAGAAGCAAATGCTGCCTCTCTATCGTTCAGGGATTTCCAATGGTCAACATCAAATCTAACTCTGATAGCACCGAAAAAATCGGCGATTACACCATCCATATCTAAAAATACTGTCATAATTTATCTCCTCTTTAATTATAGTAATATTATACACTATTTTCACGTGAATGTACACAATAAAATGCACTTAAGAGAAAAATAATTTACGTCTGTCATATTCTTTTTTAGTATCGATGAGAAATTGGATATGGTTATCACGGTGTTCTTTAAAGACGAGAGGTTCATTATCATCTACATCCATGATAACCACAGTGTTTGTGATAGGCCTACCAGTTCTTTCTTCCCACATGACAGCATAGCCAGCCATCTGAGCAAAGTAGTTGGTAATCCATTCTTTTTTCTTAACTCTTTTAGAAGTCTTAAAGTCTACAATAGAGGGTACGCCATCAAACTCAGCCACACAATCGACTCTACCAGCCAACCCAAGATGAGCAGAATAAAGAGGTACCTCAAGACCATATATCGTTCCAAGTCTTTCATCAAGGATCGGACGAAGATTTTCGAGAGATTGTCTAATGTGTGGAAGGAATTCAGTAGTATCTTCATTTAACAAATACCTTTCAACAATTGAATGTACTAGGGTTCCACGACCAGCAGCACGCTGACCGATCTTATTTGCTTCCTCGTCCCCTACACGAGCCCTCCATTTAGCAATGCTTTCTTCACTGAGAATACTTAAGACTGTTGTAATGCTAGGATACTTGCGACCATTAGGAGTAGTATAAGTCCTACCTGTTGACTGTGTATCTGCAACCAAATCATCATATCCGAGATCCACTGTTTCATGTTTAAAATTCCTCATGTCTTAATGTTATTATTCCTTCCGGAACCCTTTTTAATGCGGCCAAGCAGGTCTTTCCATCCATCGCTTGTATTAGAATTAGCATGCGACTTAGTAGAAGACACAAAATTGGGTGTACTTAAAACTTTTATTAGATCTGGACTATTATCCAACATCTCTTGTAATTCATCCCAAGAACAATCAATGTCCCATTGTTCTTGAGTCTTAATATCTTTTACCGTGTAAGTCGGCATTTAGCATACTTCCTTATGTTCGAACCAATAAGGTTTTGACCGGGTCTTTTCCCATGCCATTTTAAAACGATCCTGTTTAGTCTGATAGAATGCACGATAAGATTTAACCGGATCTTTGAACATGCATTCTGGATTTGATTGCATTGCAAGTTTGAATGGTGTCATACCACTTTTAGGAATATTATGTGGCAAAGACCATAGTGGACTTTTTAATTCACTTGATTTATGTATCTTACCAAAACGATAATAGAATTCCTCGCATAGAGCTTCGAAATGTTTCCAATGCCATAGGTAGTTATCGGAGGATTCCATTGTCCATACTGTACAAGGATGCTTGTAATGAACTGCTTTGTATAGAATTTGGTCCATCTCAGGATCATCAAACAAACGGTAGTGTTTAACCATACGCTTGCCAGATTTTGATGGCCCGATTTGCACAGTACCATCGAGAATACGATGGGCAGTGGAAAGCATTTGAGCACTTTCCACCACCATCTTAGGTACATGCTTGTCGCACTGCATTTGAGCTGCAACAGCAGGATCTTCGTGTAAAATAAAAATATTCATAATGTAATTATAACCTCAATCACCTAGTTTGTAAACAGTTATTTTTACCTATTATTGTAAAGTTGGCATAGGTAATTGTCCTGTTCTCATTAAATATTCTTGTCGTATTTTCCATAATCTCATTAACACTCGCCGCCTTCGTCTGTCCTTTTGTTTTCTTGTTTTTAGCCAATTTTCATTGATAAGATATAATTTTATTCTCTTATCTATTCTATCTTCCTTTTTATCTTTTAATTGGCGGTACAGTTTCTTTTGTTTTAACGGTTTGAGTTGTGGGTGCATTGAGTCCCCTACTTGTTAGAGTTAATCTCGGAGCAAGCCAGGAAAAGCCTCCTCTACGATAGGTCTGGTAATATACTTTGGAGGTTCTTTATTGATCATGCCAATCAGAACCTTGGCATCCTCAGGATGAACACCTTCTAACATAGCAAGAAAGATGCGTTCTCTCTTGTATGATGGAAGACTGTCACCTTCTTTGATGCCCTTCACCAGATATTTAAATTTAGTATTTTCTCGAAGAAGATTTGAGGGATGATTGTGTGCTTCAGCAGCTTCATATGGAGGTTCACCATCTGGTAAATTCCACTGCACTTTGGAATCAAACGTTCCACGAAGAACATCTTTCAGTGCCCAAGATTCATTTTGTTTTAAGACTTTAATCTTATCTTCCTTGAGTTTCTGTTTTGCTGCTAACTGCAAAACTTCAAAAACATACTTTGCCATTATAGAAATTCCTCCACGGATTCAATCAACATTTTCATGTTATTATTTATAAGATAGGGAAATACACGAGACCGTCTGTCAGGTTCGGTAATCCAGAATTCATCGATAATCTTTTCGCGTAACTCATCCGGAGTTTTAGAAAGATCGATAAGCTTTTCATTACGACAGTAATTACGATACCAAGAAGCAGCATAGAGTAATTCACCATCAGCGAGATCTTCGATAATAACTTGTTTCTTCTTCTTTGATAGTGGTGTCTGCCGTTCACCGTTGACAAATGTATCGTCATGTGATAGAACATTTGGTATACCGTCACCCGCATCGCCGCTAAGAATCTTATTAATAAGATTAACTTTAGGTGTAGGATCTTTGAGCTCTTTCTTCTGCATATGAGACCATTGACGTACATTGTTATATTGCTGTAACTGTAGGAAATCCTTATCGGATGATACGATCATTACTTCTTCGTACTGACCGAATTCCTGTGTGTGTTCTACCATTGTACCGATGATGTCATCGGCTTCGCAACCTTCGATATGAAGAACTTTATAAGGAAAATTTTCTTTGATTTCGTCTTTGACTTTATGCATAATACGAAATGCTTCTTCCCAATTAAAATCAGAATCGTCACGACCTTTACGACGATTTGCTTTGTATTGAGGGAAGTAATCACGACGCCAGCTAGAGTGGTCACACGCAAGAATCATTTGACCATATTCACTACGAAATTTCTTATTGTACATGCGTAAAGAATTAAGTATCATATGACGTAGCATGTTTTCGTCATTGACTTTATTAACAGCAATTGTGGCAATTGCAATACCAGAAAAATCGACAAGAATCATATTATAGCTCCTACTTTTATTATAGGATTATTATATCACGCTTTTCCGTAAATGTACACAAATATTTTCACTTGATATGAAAAAACTTCAGGATACAATTCAGGATCCGCTAGTCGGTCTCCGTAATAACTAATAAGTCTTTGGGTAAATGTCTCGAATGAATTTTGCATCCTATAAACTCGTTGTAATAGTCGTCTCTTAATAAGACGTCATAGTCAAATTGTAATTTAGCTTCATAATAAGACATCTCACCTTTTGTCTTACAAAGTCTTAGGATTTCTCTTTTGTAACAATCTTGCCCTCGCTGTTCAACGAGTACTTGAAGTTCTTTATTAGATCCATAATATTCTCGCCAGTCAGACTCGACTCTGGTTCTTTGCCGTCGAGATCTCTTGCTATTCTTTGGTAATATCTTAGGCCGCCAGAAGTTCTTTTTACCGATATACTTTTTGTTTGTATCCAGTTCTGTGATAAGATACACAAATCCCTGGTACTCATCTGGGGTTTCATCGTAAGGTTGTTCATTGTATAACCACATATAGTTATATATTATTTACATAGATCCTCATATTTTGTGGTATGAACTCTATGTTGTGCCATATCCCTTCCTAAATAACCAGGAATCTTTGCTTCTTTAATTTTAAATAATTTTATAATGAAATTAGTCAAAGTTTTCATTACTTATATCCTCCACTTCTGCCCGACGGCCGCAAATTGGGCAGAATTCTGGTTTCTCTCCGCCCTCACAGAGTATTATAGTAACACTATAGCACTCTTCACATTCGATACGATATTCATTTTCCATTAAAAGTCAATCTCACAGGCACCTCCAGCACATGCTGCAGCACCCATAGTATCTACATCGGTAAATACCTGTTCTGTAAGATCTTCGTTCCAATTAATTGGTTTCAGATTCTGTTGAATCTTATTCCACTTATGGAAAAGATATGCATCCTTCAAGCAGTGTTCTGCTTTTTTCATATCACCTTTCAAATAGTTATTTGCAAAGTTTTCAAATCGTCTTACCCAATCCTGTCTTGCAGAATTTTCTGATGATTCAAGTGTGATATCCAAGCCATAACCCTGTGCAGTAGAACATGCATCCCATAGATTCGGGAATACTTTCATTGCATCTACTACAAGACCTGAAGCAAAGATTGCAGACGGTCCGTATTTACGAATCATTTGCCTTTCGTCAATGACTGCAGTATTTGGTGCCTGATTATAGTCCTTATCACCAGACATACCTAGGAATGAGATACCAGAGAATGAATAACGATTTTCAAATACATATTTTTCTACTTCATCCCAATCATCTACAATAATAGTATTTGATACGTTATGACGAACACCTTCATCTGCACAAAGTTCTTCATTTGTACCTGCAACTACCCAATGCTTTTGAGCTTTTGCTACTAATTCTAAATGTTTTACCCCATAAAGTTCATCTTTATACATTGAACCTTTATTAGGAATAATAGGAAATGAAATTACAACATCAGTACCATTAGCAGACCATACTGATTCTTCTACCATATATGGATTTGACTTAATAATAGCCTGTGTAATCTCAGATTCTTTATTCATTTGGATATTACGGATGTACATAGGGCTATGCTCGGCATGTATGCCGGAAGCAGTTTGAAGTAATACGGAAGCATTGCCACTGGGCTTAACACAAGTAGTCCGAGCAGCAGGATTAATACCAATAATGTTGGCAACTTTCTTATTGATATCCTTGACAATCTTGGCTCCCTTTTCTAAAATTTTTTCATTAAAAAGAATATCAGGATTGTTCATCCAACCAGTAATTGATACACCTAGCAATGCTTCTCTATCAAAAATTTTCTTTGAAACTGGTGATAGAAATTTAAAATCTGTATAACTGGCTTGTAATGTACCTAAGATAGCACCTGCACGGCATGCCTTATAGAAATCTTCTTCGGTTTTACACGAGCCACCATTAATCTCGGTGAGGTTACAGCCTTGCCAACCTGATTCACCTTCGTATTGTGGGAACATTCCAATTTCAACACAAGGATTAGTTGTATGTTCTTTTGATGTAGTAAAATAGAAACCTGGTTCACCAAATGATTTCACAGACTCCATAATCTTTGCAAACATTTCAGGAGTAGCTTCATCACGGACAATTACTGCAGAGTTATTACTGCGGCCGCGCTGAGGATTATCCATAAACCAATTGCCTGTTTTAGCATTCATCATTTCATCATCTTCTGGTGAAAAAAGACAAATGGTTGCAGAACGACGAACACCACCAGAAAGAACTGCATCAGCAGCATGCATACAAATATCATATACAGTAATAGGCCGTATTTTAACTGGTTCTTTTGAATCAATTACAAGACTTTGTAGAATCAATTCAATTTTATCAAGTGAACGACGTAAACCTTCTGGGCCAGGAGCCTTAAATCCACCAGAGATCTTAGCGCCTTTTGGACGAATATGAGTAAGATCAAAAAAGACTCTTCTACCCTCGTAATCCGGATGTTTACCGCCACCGACAAAATAAGAGGACATAAGAACATCCAATGCAGAAGCCCAACCTTCAATTGAATCCTCTACAATATAGCCTTTAGCTTGCTTTGTCCTTTGTTGGATCTGAGGTAGTTTTGAAATATGGTGGTTTTGTACAGAAAATCCTGCACCAGCACCGCATAATAAAATATAAAAAAATTCACCAAAAAATGCAGGACGATCCGCATACGATGAAGTACAATTATACATTCTCATTTGATGCTTCATTAACGAATCACCACCAAATTGTAGAGCGCGCTGAGCTCCAAGTACTCTTTGCTCATGATATGCAGTACGAGCTTCTTCTAAATATGGCCTTAAATCTTTTTCATATTCTGAAAAATTTTCTTCGTGCATTGAAATAACACGATCTACAGCCTCTTCCCATGACTCATAGCCGCCATTTCCTTCTTCTTTAAAGCGCGAATATCCATCATAAAATTTCGTTTGGGACAAAAATTCACGTGTGTCTACATTCGGTGTAGCCATAACTTACCTCGATATTTGATTGTTTTTATTTTATAGTAGTATTATATATTAAAACGCGCGCTTTGTAAACACTTAAATGAAGCTTTATAAGCGTTTTTTAAAAAATAATTTTTTACTTATGGGAGATTAGAGAACAACTTTTTCTCTGTTTACTAAATGTGCTTCAGCAATATCATCTTTTGATTGGCCATGATACGCTACAGCATTATGTGAATTAATAAGAGATTCACAGAGACTCAAATCATCAACATGTAAATCGCCAAGGATACGACCGAACTTTCCCTTTGAATCATAACTACGGGTAACTAATTTTACTTTTTTATTTTTAAGAAATGTTTCAACAAATTTCTTAGCGTGTAACCCGTATTTTTTTTCTTCGAGATCTCTTGTTCTCGACTCAGGTGTATCAACACCATATAATCGTACCCGTTCATCTTTTAGCCAAACTCCAAATCCTAGATCAATATCAATATCAACAGTATCACCATCAATAACTTTAACTACTTCACATCTATATTCATACATATTATTCTCCAATCTGTGCGTTTACTTTTCTGTGACCATTCCAAGCTACAAAGCCACCGATGCGTAATGCCCAATATGCCAAGTTATTCAGGAAGTGAAATC
>ERZ891134.1769-NODE-1769-length-14014-cov-8.226377_pt1 | contig 14014 bp, 13 predicted proteins | sample MGYA00520888_ERZ891134 | MGnify/ENA primary metagenome ERZ891134 (study PRJEB32303, sample SAMEA104408692) | aquatic metagenome | biome: Brackish water; feature: Coastal; material: water | place: Baltic Sea | collected 2014-10-23 | depth 10 m ... | reverse complement strand
AGGCGTTCAAGCTCTCCAGGCTTGCTTGCCTTAGCCATTCCTTCATGGCGCGAAATTGAGCCGTCTTTGATCAAATTGGCCAACGCTTTTTCCAGGGTTTGCATGCCCTGTTCACCGCCGGTTTGGATTTGGGAGTACAGCTGAGCGGTTTTCCCCTCCCTAATCAGGTTGGCCGTAGCTGGTGTGTTGACCAAGATCTCCTGGGCCATCACCCGCCCGAATTGACCGGGAGCGGGGTTTTGACGGCGACACAGGGTCTGTGAAAACACCGCCGCCAAGCTGCCAGACAATTGCACTCGAATTTGGGTCTGCTGCGCTGGAGGAAAGACATCCACCATGCGATCAACAGTTTGAGCTGCGGAGCTGGTGTGCAGGGTTCCAAACACCAGATGTCCCGTTTCGGCTGCGCTAACGGCGAGCTGAATGGTCTCAAGATCACGCATTTCACCCACCAGAATCACGTCTGGGTCCTCCCTTAGAGCGGCTTTTAGGGCATTGGCAAAGCTGCGGGTGTCTTCATTCAGCTGACGTTGGTGCACCAGGCTTTTGTCGCTTTTATAGATGAATTCGATGGGGTCCTCGATCGTGAGGATGTGTTCACTGCGGGTGTGATTGATGTGATCGAGAAGGGCAGCCAACGTTGTGGTTTTGCCTGAGCCCGTTGGCCCTGTGACGAGCACAAGCCCTCGCGGACGTTTGCTGGTTTCCAGCACGACAGGTGGTAGCTGAAGCATCTCCACCGTGGGGATTGAGCTGCCGAGGGCCCGAAGGCAGGCCGCATAACTTCCCTTTTGTCGATACACATTCACGCGGAACCGGGCTACCCCCTTTAAGCCGTAGGCGCAGTCGAGTTCCCACGTTTGTTCCAGCGTCTTTCGCTGGCTGTTGTTCAGCATCGAGAAGATCAGCTTGTTGCATTCCTCCTCCGTGAGTGGTTCATCGCCCATGGGCCGTAATTCACCGCTGAACCGGCCGTAGGGCGGTTGTCCCGTGGCGAGGTGGAGGTCGCTGCCGTCCCCTTTCACCAGTTGTTCCATCAACTCTTCGATCATGAAATCCACGACCAAGCCCTCAGTGACGTTCCGTTAGGCAGTAGGGACATTCCAACCAACCTTCTTGAAGGCCAGCCCCGCAGCCTTCACAGGTCATTGTGCTGAGGGCCCGGGCTCTGCGCTCGGATTCCAATCCAGAGTCCGTCAGGATCATTCGTCCCACTTCTTCCAGGGTGGTGTGTCCTTGGCGGACGAGTTCAAGGCTGTAACCCAAAAGGGTCACCATCCCGGATTCCAGGGCCATTTGGCGGATCACATCCGTGGTCGCACCACGTGAAATTGCCGTGGCCATGTCCTCATGCACTCGCAAGACCTCGTACACCCCCACGCGTCCCCGATAACCACTGCCTTTGCAGTCAGGGCAGATCGTTTCCTGTTGTTCTGAGTGATGGGCCTTGAAAAAGCTGACGTTGGTTTCTCGGCTTGCCATTAGTCCGAAGCGTCCCAGCTCCTGTTCATCGGGTCGATAGGCCTCTTTGCAGCTGTCGCACACCCGTCGTAAGAGCCGTTGGGAAATGATCCCAATTAGGGATGCCGACACCATGAATGGCTCGACTCCCATCTCATCCAGCCGAGCAATCGTGCTGGAGGCATCGTTGGCATGGAGCGTGCTCAGAACGAGGTGACCGGTGAGTGCCGCTTCGATGGCCGTTTTGGCGGTTTCTAAATCACGGGTTTCTCCCACCAGGAGCACATCCGGGTCTTGGCGCATGAAGGCCCGCAACGCGGTGGCGAAGTCGAAGTCTTTTTCGCGATTCACCTGGCACTGGGTGATGCCCGGCAAGGTGTATTCGATCGGATCTTCCACGGTGGAGATATTGATTCCGGGATCGTTCCGTTCGGCCAGTAAGGAATAAAGCGTTGTCGATTTGCCTGAGCCGGTCGGCCCGGTTACCAGGATCATTCCGAATGGTTTTGAACCCAGGTCTCTGACGAGTGCGAGAGCCTGGGGATCACTGATCAGCTTGTCCAGACCGAGTTGTGTGGCGTTGCTATCGAGAAGTCGGAGACAGATTTTTTCGCCAAAACGACTCGGCAGCGTGTTGACTCGAAAGTCGATCGTTTGGTCTTTGTATCGCCTGCGGATGCGTCCGTCTTGCGCTTGCCGCCGTTCGGCGATGTCCATGTCCGCCAGGATCTTGAAGCGTGAGGTCACCGCTGGAATGAGTCGAGCCGGTAATGGCTCGATGTATTGCTGCAGGACCCCGTCCTGCCGGTAGCGCAAGCGCAAACCTGTTTGCTGGGGCTCCACATGAATGTCACTGGCGTTCACCGACATCGCCTGCAGCAGGATCCGATCGACCAGAGCCACCACGGGTGATGCCTCGGCATCGTTGAGGCTTGCCTCTAAGTCGATGGCATCGTTGGCGAGCGAAGCGTTCTCGTCGGGATCGGCATCAAAAACACTTTCGGCGTTAAATCCGCCCAAAAACGAATCGATCGTCTCGGTTGAGCTGGCCGAGTCAGCTTCATCGCGAGATGGCCAAAGCTGTTCTGGGGTGACGTTCTCCATTGCTGTGTGGTTATTCAGGACGGCCTGAAGATCGACATCCAATGCGGGGTGCAGCCGAATCGTGCGGTTTTGGCTCGGTAGTTGGTCGATTAATCGCTGCCAGTCCTCATCGCGCCAGTCACTTGGGATCGCAATGTCTAGATGGTCTGGATCGCTATGGATCGGAACGGATTGCAGTCGTTTCCAGTCTTCTGGACTGATCTCCGGAATGGCGCCCTGCAGCAGGTCTTTGCTGCGACTCAGTTGATCGGGATTTGGGACCGCCCGTTGCAGGAGCAATTCCAGCTCAAACCGCTGTCGGGCGCCGTTGTTGGCATTAGAACTCGGCTGAGTCAGGGTCATTGATCAGAACGAGGTGCGGGCTTCCGCAGCTTGTGGGAGGAGAGCTTTTTCCTACAACATGTCTACACAGCAATCCCTGAGCGGTCAGCATGAGCGGCGACGCCTCCACTTCAGCGCAGGATCAAAACGTCGAATCCAACGACGTATCTGCGACTCCGGACGTCGATGCCGGCACCCCGATCGATCCTGTCGTGGAGGAAACTCCCACGATGGATACGGAGATCGATCCAGCCAATCGCCTCCAGCAGCTTGAGCAAGAACTGAGTTCTCTGAAGCAGGAACACGAAACGGTTCAAGCGCAGTACATGCGCATTGCGGCGGATTTCGACAATTTTCGAAAGCGTCAGGCGCGTGACCAAGACGACCTACGTCAGCAGCTGGTCTGCTCAACGCTGACTGAAATCCTTCCGGTGGTGGACAATTTCGAGCGCGCCCGTCAGCAGCTCAACCCTGAAGGGGAAGAAGCGCAGGCCCTCCATCGCAGTTATCAGGGCCTCTACAAACAGCTTGTGGATGTGTTGAAGCAGCAAGGTGTCGCGCGGATGGACGTTGTTGGTCAAGAGTTCGATCCAACCCTGCACGAGGCCGTTCTCCGGGAAGAAAATCAGGAGCACGCGGAAGACATTGTTTGTGAGGAGCTTCAACGGGGATACCACCGCGATGGCAGGGTTCTGCGCCACGCCATGGTGAAAGTGTCGATGGGGCCAGGGCCGGAAAGCAGCTCAGATGCAGCATCGGAACAGCCCCAAGAGGGTGACGCCTGATGGCCGACTATTACGACCTTCTTGGAGTGAGTCGGGATGCGGATGCGGATTCGCTGAAGCGTGCCTACCGGAAGATGGCTCGTCAGTACCACCCGGATATCAATAAAGAAGCGGGAGCCGAAGACAAGTTCAAGGAAATCGGTCGTGCCTACGAGGTGTTGAACGACCCCCAGACTCGGGCCCGATACGACCAGTTTGGAGAAGCTGGCGTCGGGGGAGCAGCCGGTGGCCCAGACATGGGTGATATGGGCGGCTTTTCCGACCTATTCGAAACGTTTTTCCAGGGATTTGGTGGCCCTGGCGCTTCGGGTGGGCGGCAACGCCGTCGTGGCCCGCAGCAAGGTGATGACCTCCGCTACGACCTCACGATTGATTTTGAGCAGGCGGTCTTCGGACAAGAGCAGGAAATCAAGATTCCGCATTTGGAAACCTGCGATACCTGCAGTGGAAGTGGTGCGAAACCTGGCAGTTCTCCAACAACTTGCGGAACCTGCGGTGGTGCTGGGCAAGTAAGGCGCGCCACGCGAACACCGTTTGGCAGCTTCACCCAGGTGGCTGAATGCCCTAACTGCGGTGGTACGGGTCAAGTGATTGCTGATCCCTGTGGAGCTTGCGGTGGCCAAGGGGTCCATCAAGTCCGCAAAAAGCTGCGCATCAACATCCCCGCAGGGGTCGATACCGGCACACGATTGCGTGTCTCCGGTGAAGGCAATGCTGGCCCCCGTGGGGGCCCCTCTGGAGACCTCTACGTCTTCCTAACGGTCAAGTCCCATCCACGTTTGCGACGTGATGGGCTCAACCTTCTCTCTGAAGTGAAGGTCAGTTACCTCCAGGCGATCCTGGGAGACACGATTGAAGTGGAAACCGTTGAAGGCACCCAAGAATTAGAGATCCCTGCGGGACTACAACCCAGCACCATCTTGACTTTGGCCAACCAGGGGATTCCGAAATTGGGCAATCCCGTGGCTCGCGGCGATCAGCGGATCACGGTCACTGTTGAACTTCCGAAGCGGATCTCAGATCCCGAACGGGTGCTTTTGGAACAATTAGCCGGTCACCACTCGGCTCGAGGTAAGCAGCATCACCATCACAACAGTGGGCTGTTTGCCCGCTTGTTTGGCCAGAAATGACGGACTTCCGTTCCCTCGATCTGAGGGGAACTCCGTGTCCCGTCAATTTCGTCCGTTGCAAGCTCACCCTGGAGACCATGCATCCCGGCGATCAACTCGATGTTGATCTCGACCGTGGTGAACCTGAGGAGATGGTGGTCCCTGGTTTGCGGGATGCCGGCCATCAAGTGGTCGTGTCTGGGGACGATCCAGCCTGGGTGCACCTGCAGGTGACCTGTGGTGGCTGATGGTTCAGGGATTGTCGTAGCGCTGCAAGCCAACTACCTCGAGGTCGAGCTCGATGATGCCCCTCAGGGATGCCCACTGCGGTTGTTGTGTACCCGTCGGTCGCGTCTCACGCATCGAGGTACGGACGTGAATGTGGGGGATCGGGTTCGGGTGGAAGCGATTGATGCCAAGCAGGCCAGAGCGGTGGTGGCTGAGGTTTCCCCTCGCCAGAGCTGGTTGACCCGGCCACCGGTGGCCAATGTGTCGTTGGTCGTGGTGGCGCTGGCGGTCGATCAGCCGGCCTTTGATCCTGATCAGGCGAGTCGGTTCCTGCTAACCGCTGAACGCACTGGTTTGGATGTGCAGTTGGTTCTTACAAAGGTGGATCTTGTCTCTGCGGAGGTCTTGAGTGAGCTGTGTGAACGCTTGCGCGGTTGGGGTTATGACCCCCTTCCTCTCTCGAGTGAATCCGGCTCTGGGATGGAGGTGTTGCAAACGCGATTGCAGGGCACATCGCTTGCGGTGCTTTGTGGACCTTCAGGTGTTGGCAAAAGCAGCGTCCTGAACAACCTCTTGCCGCATTTGTCGTTGCGGGTTGGTGCGGTCTCAGGACGGTTGCAGCGGGGTCGTCATACGACGCGCCACGTTGAGTTGTTCCCGATTGGAGACCAGGCCAGAGTGGCTGACACTCCGGGTTTTAACCGCCCGGAGTTGCCGGACGACCCTCAAGAGTTGGGGGTTTTGTTCCCAGAGTTGAGACGTCAATTGGATCCATGGCCCTGTCGGTTTCGCGATTGCTTGCATCGCGGGGAACCAGGCTGTGGAGTATCCAGGACTTGGGAGCGATACGACCTCTACGCCAAGGCATTGGAAGAGGTTGTCAGCCTTAGCCGCCCATTCCGGGGAGGTTGAGGTTTAAGCCGCCGGTGAGCTCCTCCATGCGGCCTTTCATCGTTGCTGTGGACTGCTCATAGGCGGCTTGAAGGGCTTCAAGCGTTGCTGTTTCACAGACCTCGGCACCGTCTTGAACGAGGGCTGGATCGAGGCGGACGCGCAGAGGTTGTTGGTTGCCAGACAACCAAACACTGGCGCGGCCATCGGAATTTTTGCCCTCGATCTCCATGCCATCCAACTCCTCTTGAAGAGCTTGAGCGTCTTGCTGGATCTGTTGTGCCTTGCGGAAGGCTTCGGTGAGCTGACCGAAATTGGGGAGTCCGAAGCCTGCCATCGAGATTTTGAATGAGCGGGCAGATTAAGCGTTGACAGCAAATCCCAGTCGTTTTACTTCGGGGTGGAGGCGAAGCCCGTGTTCGGTTTCAACACGGTCTTGCACCAAATGAATCAATGCATTGATGTCGTTGGCCTGGGCATCACCAATGTTCACGATGAAATTGGCATGCATGGTGGACACTTCAGCACCACCGATGCGGGTGCCTTTGAGTCCCAGATTTTCGATTAATTGTCCTGCCTTTTGCGGGTCAGGGTTGCGAAACACGCTGCCGCAACTTGGTTGCTGATAGGGCTGGGTGGTCGTGCGGTGGTTGAGATTTTTTTTCGTGACACGACTCAGTTCCGTTGGGTCATGGCCGGGTTCGAGTTGAAAACGTGCGGACAGCACCACCAAGTTGTTCTCCTGCAGCCGGCTGTGGCGGTAGGCGTAATTCAGTTCATCGCAATGCAGCTCAAAGCTTGGTCCGCCTTGTTTCGGCATCACTCGGACTGAAATCAGAGAATCTGCCGTGCAACCCCCTTGAGCACCGGCGTTCATCACAGCGGCACCACCGACTGTTCCAGGGATCCCAACGGCCCATTCCAGTCCGTGCAGTCCGGCGCGGGCTGCTCGCCTGGCAAGGGATGGGATGGGTTCACCAGCGAGGGCATCAATCACACCGCTTTGCGCGTCGATGTTGTGATCTTGCAATTTGCGTAAGCAAAGGCAGAGCCCAGGCAACCCCTCATCGTGAATGAGCAGGTTGGAGCCGGCTCCAATCACTTGGCATGGAACCGCTTGTTGTTGGGCCCATTCCACCCATGCAATGGTTTCAGCAATCGTTGTGGGTTCCGCCAGCCATTCGGCAGGTCCACCGACCCGCCAAGTGGTGTAGTCCGCCAAATTGGCATTGGCATGGGGTGGCGACAGCTGCGTCATCGTGCAAGTCGTCCCCAGAGGCTGTTCACGGTCCCAGCTCCCATGGCGAGCACAAGGTCGTCTGGTCGGCTGCGTTGCTTCACCAGATCAGTGAGCTGATCGAGATTCTCCGCAACGGTAATTTCGAGGTCTGGTCGTAACGATCGAATGCGTTGCGCGAGTGCGTTGCTGCAAATGCCAGGGATCGATTCTTCACCGGCCGCATAAACCGGCGCAAGCAGCAATGCATCACAGTTTTGAAGTGCTTCAGCAAATGCTTCCAAGAACTGTTGGGTGCGACTGAACCGGTGCGGTTGGAACACGGCCACGAGTCGTTGTGGTGGTGATGGGAGAGGACTGCGACCGCTGCTCACCATGAGTTGCGCCATCGACAACGTGGCGCGAACTTCGCTGGGATGGTGGGCGTAGTCATCCACGATGTGGCGACCCTCCCAGGTGCCCCTTAGATCAAAACGACGGCCAGGGGCTTGGAGTTGAGCAAGGCCTTTCACAAGAGCTTCAAACGGAATGCCCTCCATCCGGCAAGCCGCTAGGGCAGCTGTGGCGTTGCTCAAATTGTGGAGACCAGCCATGGGCAAGGTGAAGTCACCGATTGCAGAGCCGTTCTCATAAAACCGTGCCCTGCATCGATCGCCATCGAGTTGCAGAGGCAAGGCTGCAAATGCAATGTTCTCGCTTTGCTGGTTCGACCACCAGGCGGTCGGTTCAAAATGCTCCTGAAGGATTGGGTCGTCGTAGTTAGCGATCAACCGCTCGCAACCCTGACCAAAGCGTTGCAGGGTTGAGATCAGATCATCCAAGCCGTCGTAATGGTCGGTGTGATCGAGTTCCAGGTTGGTGATCACCCCAAGGCTGGGGCGGAACTTCACAAGGGAACCATCGGATTCGTCCGCTTCTGCCACCAGCAAACGACCTTGACCGGAGTGACCGTTGCTGCCAAGGCATGGAACAACACCACCAATGACGGCTGTGGGATCTTCACCCGCTTCGATGAGCAAGGTGGTGATCAACGTGCTTGTCGTTGTTTTTCCGTGGCTTCCCGCCACAGCAATCGAGGCTTGTTGATCGATGAGGGCAGCCAGGAGATCCGATCGATGCCAGATCGGAAGCTGATGTTCTCGGGCGTTTTGTAGCTCTGGGTTGGTCTCTGGGATCGCTGTGCTGATTACCACTACAGGTGGGAGCTTGTTCGTCGCGAGCACCGACTGAATGCTTTCAGCGGTTTGCTGTTTAAAAACAGTCACGCCTTGGGTTTGAAGATCCTGAACCGTGGCGTTGTCGCGAGGATCCGAACCGCTGACTGGGTGGCCGCGGTCCACCAAAATTTTTGCTAGCGCCGACATCCCAATACCGCCCACACCGATGAAATGAACAGGTGTTTGGGGAGTGAGCAGACGTGGCAAAGGACGGCTACGAAGGGCTGAAAGATAGGTCAGTTTGTTGGCCTTGTCCCACCGTGGATGGGACGGATTAACCGAGAAATTTCAAAGTTGGACACAGAATTCCCGTCAATTTCTGTATGATCGGCGCCCAAAACCATTACGCGGTTTTACCGCTGTTTCTATGACCCTGCGCGTTGCGATCAATGGATTCGGCCGAATTGGTCGCAATGTTTTGCGGGGTTGGATCAGCCGTGGGGCAGATACCGGTTTGGAAATTGTGGGGATGAACTCCACGTCCGATCCCAAAACCAGCGCTCACCTGCTGACCTACGACTCCATTTTGGGTCGTTTGGATCCTTCAGTGGACATCCAAACCACTGATGACACGATGATCATCAATGGCAAAGAGATCAAATTCTTTGCTGATCGCAACCCCCTCAACTGCCCTTGGAAAGATTGGGGCGTTGATCTGGTGATCGAATCCACCGGTGTCTTCAACACCGATGAAAAAGCCAGCATGCATATCCAGGCTGGTGCCAAAAAAGTGATCCTCACGGCTCCTGGTAAGGGCCCTGGTGTGGGCACCTTTGTGGTTGGCGTCAATGCCGACCAGTATCGCCATGAGGATTGGAACATCCTCAGCAATGCCAGCTGCACCACCAATTGTCTGGCTCCAATCGTCAAAGTTCTGGATCAAAACTTCGGCATGGAGTGGGGTCTGATGACCACCATCCACAGCTATACCGGAGACCAGCGGATTCTCGATAACAGCCACCGCGACCTGCGTCGTGCCCGTGCTGCTGCTCTGAATATGGTTCCCACCACCACAGGTGCTGCCAAGGCAGTGGCCCTGGTTTATCCAGAGGTGAAGGGCAAGCTCACTGGTTTTGCCATGCGGGTGCCCACACCAAACGTGTCTGCAGTTGACCTCACCTTCGGAACATCGAAGGGAGCAACCGTTGAGCAAGTGCAGGCCGTGATGAAGGAAGCGTCTGAGAATGGGATGAAGGGAATCATCAAGTACAGCGATCTGCCCTTGGTCTCCACCGATTTCGCTGGTACCAACGAATCCACCATTTTTGACGCCGATCTCACCTACGCCATGGGCGACAAGGCTGTGAAGATCCTGGCTTGGTACGACAACGAGTGGGGCTACAGCCAGCGAGTAGTTGACCTGGCTGAAGTGGTTGCCAAAAACTGGAAGTAATCCAGCGTTTTATTCACAACATCCCTCCCCTAGGGGAGGGTTTTTTAATGGATTAAAGGGTTTGCGTCGTTCTGAAATGGTCGAACCCTTGGCAGTCGATCCGCTGGCGACTGTGCTGCCAGCGGATCATGTTGTGCTCGGCTGTGATGCAACCGATGTGGCGACTATGAGGTTGTCGATCCAACCATCGTTGGGCCCAGGCAGGCGGCAGGCTCAACACGAGTTCAAAATCTTCGCCGCCTTCTAGGCACCAGCGATCCCAAAGGTCTCCGGTGGGCCAGTCTTTCGAGTGAGGCAAGAGCGCCTCATCGAGAGACGCACCGCAGCCACTGCTGCTGCACAGTCCTTGGATGGCTGCCAGTAATCCATCGCTGCTATCGGTTCCGCCGGCTCGCCACGGCAACGACTCGGGCTTGCAGTTCAGGAGGTCTTGGAGGGCTGCGAGACGCGGGATGGGCCGTTGATGTTGGTTGATCGCTGCCGTTCGCAAAGCGTCGGACAGCGGAATCCCATGGAGTGCCTTGTCGTTCTGGAGGATGGCTAACCCCAGTCGGCTGAGTCCATGGGGCCCACTGGTCACCAAGATGTCTCCTGGTCGTGCCTCGCCCCGGTGCAGGCGAAGCGGGCCTAGTCGCCCGAGTGCTGTGATCGAGAGCAAGCGCTCGCTTCCTTTCGAGCAATCTCCACCAAGGATCACACCTCCGTATTCATCAAGGGCTGCCTTGAGGCCTGTATAAACGCCCTCCACCCAACTCCAGGGGGTGTCACCGGGTGCGACGAGGGCCACGGTGATTCCATCGACGCTGATCGCCCCACTGGCGGCGAGGTCGGAGAGATTCGCGGCAACCGCTCGCCAACCCACATCGCTGGGCTTGGTGCTGACGTCGCTGAAATGGATCCCGTCGACTAGGACGTCGGTATTGACCAGCATGGGGCGGGAATCGGATCCCAGAGCCGCACTGTCGTCGTTGAGTTGGCCTGGCGGAGCAAAGCGGGAGAGCCGTCGCAACAGCTCCGTCTCCCCAAGCTCGGCCAGGGTCTCATTCATGCGTGGGCTTTGAGTTGATTGGCTCCATCAACAACGGTCACTGTTTTGATTGTGTCGTCGACACCGAGTTCTTCGAGCACATCAAAGCCTTCAACGACGTAGCCAAAGGCTGTGTTGCGGCCATCTACCAAGTTGAGACCAGCGGGTGTGAGCTCTGCTTCATAGAGGAACATGAAGAACTGGGAGGAGCCATCGTCGAGTTCGTTGGCTGAATGGGCCCACCCCAGGGTGCCAAGGGTGGCGAAGGGAAGTGTTGGTGTGGCTTTAAACAGGCCCACGTCTTCAAACGTTTCGTTGTAAAGCGTGTCGGCTTCACCAGGAACTCGGATTTCGAGGGGAACGTGCCGTTCCTGCTTCGTCGATGGATCGATGTATCCGATCTCTGGACCCTCGGGGTCGCCGGTTTGCAGAACGTAGAAATCTTCAGCTCTGTTGAAGGGCAAGCCGTCATAAAAGCCCTTCAGAGCAAGGTCGATAAATGCACCGGAGGTGAGTGGTGCGTTGTAACCATCCACAACGGTGGTGAGGTCACCTTTGGTGGTGCTGATGTTCACGACGGCCCGTCCCTGTAAACGGGGGAGTGCATCGAATTCGGAGGGAATGGTTCGTTCGAACCCGTCCTGAACGAGCAAGCGCTCCACGTCACCAATGCGAGTCAGGGTGGTGCGCCGGTCAATGATGAATGCGGGCTTATTGACTGCTTTCACCTGGGCGGCCATTTGTTCCAATCCGGCATCCACTTCGGTTAGTAGCGCTGAGGCTTGGTCTCGGAGTGGCTCTGGAACAGCATCAAGAATCGTGTTGCGTCTTGTCTTGAGTAGGGCTTGACTGCGTGACACCGTCTTTCCGAGGGCACTCCAGCGTTTTGCACGTAGGTCGTCGCTGGTGAGTTCAAGTCGATGTTGCAGTTGACGAATGTCGTCTTGATCGAAGGGGAGCGCATCGCGAAGGATCGCCGTTGGATCCTTGACGGCATTGCCCTGAGGCAGCCCAGCCCAGGCAGGGGCTGCCAGGTTGAACAGCGCAACGCTGATCAGGGTGACCAGAACGGCCTTCAAACGCTGATGGGTCAAGGGGGAACCCCAGTGCTGACGCGACTTTGGCACAGCCGTATGATCGCCGGAACCGTTCCGTGGGAATGATCTCCAGCAACGACTTCCGCACTGGCACTTCGATCGAGATCGATGGGGCCGTTTGGCGCGTGGTCGAGTTCCTTCACGTCAAGCCCGGCAAAGGGTCTGCGTTTGTTCGCACCAAGCTCAAGTCGGTGAAGAACGGAAGCGTTGTTGAAAAGACATTTCGTGCTGGCGAAATGCTTCCTCAGGCCTTGCTGGAGAAGTCATCGCTCCAGCACACCTACATGGAAGGTGACGACTACGTCTTTATGGACATGTCTAGTTATGAGGAAACCCGGCTGACCGCTGCTCAAATTGGGGACAGCCGTAAGTACCTCAAAGAAGGGATGGAAGTGAATGTCGTCTCCTGGAACGACAAACCACTTGAGGTGGAGCTGCCCAATTCCGTGGTTCTTGAGATCAAGGAAACGGATCCTGGGGTTAAGGGCGATACAGCGACAGGTGGCACAAAACCCGCCATTCTGGAAACCGGAGCGCAAGTGATGGTTCCTTTGTTCCTTTCGATTGGCGAAAAGATCAAGGTGGACACCCGCAACGACTCGTACCTAGGACGTGAAAACTGATGGCTATGCAGCTGGATCACGAACAACTGCACCGCTTGCTGGAAGCTCTAGGTGACAGCGATATTCAGGAATTCCGGCTGGAAGGAGACGACTTCCGGTTAGAAATTCGCCGCAACCTTCCAGGTCAGGCCGTCGTTGCTCCGGTCATGGCTGCTCCCGTTGCGGCTGCGGCCGCTGTGAAGCCGCTCGACTCAGCGTCACCGCCGCCGGCCGCCACATCAACCCGAAGTGATCTTTTAGAGATCACAGCTCCGATGGTGGGCACGTTTTACCGAGCTCCTGCCCCTGGGGAACCCTCCTTTGTGGAAGTGGGGACTCGGATCAATATCGGCCAGGCCGTCTGCATCCTTGAGGCGATGAAGTTGATGAACGAGCTCGAGTCCGAAGTCGGTGGAGAAGTGGTTGAGATCTTGGTGGATAACGGTACGCCTGTGGAATTCGGTCAGGTGCTGATGCGCGTTAAACCAGCCTGATCTCAGCTCAGCGCCCAAGCGGCCTGAATGGCGGCAATCATGCTGTCCGGTCGGGCGATTCCTTGGGTGGCGATATCAAAGCCTGTGCCGTGATCGGGTGATGTCCTCAGGAAGGGCAATTCCAAGGTGGTGTTGACGGCAGCATCGAAGGCCATCAACTTCACCGGGATCAGCCCTTGGTCGTGATACAAGGCAAGAAATCCATCAGGTCCTGGGTGGTTGGGCTGATTCCAAGCTTGTGCTGCACTAAGCCAACACGTGTCTGGGGACATCGGTCCATCCAGACGAATATCGGGATGTTGGGCTCTCCAACGTTCGATCAAGGGGGTGAGCCAGGTCATTTCCTCAGAACCCAATTGTCCGGCTTCCCCCGCATGGGGATTGAGTCCTGAGACCACAAGGTGGGGATGTGGGTTGAATCGTCGACAGAAGTCCAAGAGCACGTCCAGCTTGTGGTGCACCAGCTCTGGGGTGAGCGTTTGAGCAACCGCTCCGAGAGGGATATGGGTGGTGGCTAACAAGGTGTTCAGCCGCCATGCGGTGGAGGGCGACAACGCCGTAAACAGCATGGATGAGCGGTCACTGCCAGCGAGTTCAGCCAAGCGTTCTGTTTGGCCCGGATAGCGGTGCCCAGCTGCATGCCAAAGATGTTTGGCAATGGGTGCTGTTACGAGGGCGCGGGCTTGGCTGTGCTGCAACAGCGTCACCGCTCTGGTGAGCCAGCGGAAACCTGCGGCTCCCCCTTCGACGCTTGGGGCCCCGGATGGAACAGCGCTTTGGAGTGGCTGATCGTCGATGGTGAGTTGCGCTGGATCAGCCAGCGGAGCTGATGTGGTCTGCCGTAAGCGCTGATGGACCGCTTCCAGACTGCTGCGACAACCCACCAGGATTGGTTCGATGGAGTCTGGCAACGCATTCGAGCCAAGGGCCTTCAGCACCACCTCCATACCAATGCCGGCGGGATCGCCAAGGGCGATCACGATCGTTTGTCTAGGGTTGATGAGATCAGGAAAACCCATTGTTGTGCTGCGCGTTCTGCTGCTGGGGT
>ERZ891134.1768-NODE-1768-length-14026-cov-9.674039_pt1 | contig 14026 bp, 10 predicted proteins | sample MGYA00520888_ERZ891134 | MGnify/ENA primary metagenome ERZ891134 (study PRJEB32303, sample SAMEA104408692) | aquatic metagenome | biome: Brackish water; feature: Coastal; material: water | place: Baltic Sea | collected 2014-10-23 | depth 10 m ... | reverse complement strand
CCTACCGGCACGCCGACGAATCTCTGCGGCGATCAGCCATAATCGATCTTGGCCCCAGACTGCTAGATCGGGCTCGCCATCAGAGCCCGTTAATCGATAACTTGGCACCCCCCATAACCCCATACCTTCTACCATTTCGGTTTGGTGCTGATCGACAAGCGGTTTCCAGTCGTCACTATCTAGATGCTTTTGGGCCGCCTGCCAGTCTAGGCCTGCAGCTTCTACCCCAAGCCGCAGATTTTTCTCACGATGCAGGGCTTTGCCTTCTGAAAAGGCAAGCCTAAGCAGCGCGCTCATCAGCGCAACATCCTGATTCAAGGATTTCGCCCAAGGAAGCAAAGCATAAGCACGCCGCGTTGGCGTCCCGATTGGTGTGACATGATGTCCAAAGGGCACGCCAAAGTAATCGGCTTCGCGCTTCGTATCGAAAAAGATATAACGCCCCTTGGCCGGCGTTGCCGCCACGCCGCGCATAATCATCGGCAGCACCGGTTTATGATGAAACGCAACGCCGCAAGCCTTGGCCAGAGCCACCGTCCGATCAAAAATGATTGCGGTATACGGGCTATTCAGCGAGGGGTAAAAATGCAAATTCAAGTGGGCGGCGTCAACGCCCGTAAGATCAATCTCCGGGCGCGGCACCAGATAAGGCTCATTGGGTTCATGGCAAGCCCCTAAGTCGCGAAGGCGCTGCTCTAGGTGGAATAACCGGTCAACCCCCCAATACCATTCGCCGCCATAATAAAGACTCGCGCCGGAATAATGCCTCAGTTCTAACAAGCGCGCAGAGCCCTGATCTAATGCAGCAGTCGCCGCCGCATCGGTCGCGAGATCCCCATCCAGCATCGCCTCGAAACCTTCAGAACCAGACCAAAGGGCCTGACTAATGCATTTGATCTTTGTGATAAAAGCCAGTGAATCGCAGTTTACGAGCGCCTGGGTTGCCGTTTGCAGCGCCTCAAGGTCGGGCGTTACACCAACAGCATCTGGAAACGTTAAACCATAATGCGGCGCAACCAACGCCGCATCTCGGCGGGCCCAGGCGGCAAGCTTTTTAGCCTCAGGCTGATGTTTGCCGCCCGTTGCCCGGATCAATCTCGGTACAACCTCAACATCATAACGCTCAGCAAATTGCGCAAGGACCTGCGCCATTAAATGGGAATAGGGATCATCCAGTTGATGAAAATATTCAACCGTATGCGGTTGCTTCTGAGCAACCCGCTGGGCCTCAAACTGGCGACGATTTTTATTAATGTGGCCTGTACTGGCAACCCGGCCCATGACTTTTGACATCAACCACCTGAGGATTGGCGGAGGGTCTACCATCCATTTTGAGTTTGGGTTCTGAACAGGTTCCAGCATGCCGACAAGTCCTTAGATAATACCTTTGATGACAATCACTCAGGGTCGCCCTAGACCCTTTACGCAATTCAGTGCAAGGCCTGCTTTTAGCGTCATTCGCACTCAGCGCTTGCGCTTCATTCTCAGGTAGACCCCAAACGGGAGCAGAACCAGCAGCGTTAGCAAACCCAGCAAAACAGCGGGACCAAGACGATCTCGCAGCAAGTTCACAAGGAGCTGCGTGCTTCTGGTATAGCCCGCGGGTAATGGCTGAACCTGATTTTCCACTTCGAACACCTCGTAAGCTGCGAGCATTGCCTGCAGCCGGCCAGGGTCTTGGCTCGAAAGGTCCAAGGTCTCCCCTGGGTCCTGCACAATGTTAAATAGTCGCCATTGCCCGTCACCGAGCGGCGGCAGGTTGCGCACCAGTTTAAAATCGCCTCTGAACAGTGCCCCTTGTCCGGTCAACTCATAGCCAATGGCATCGTTTTCGCCGTAGACGCGATCAACCGTTCCCATTACCAAGGGCGTTAGGTCGCGTCCGGTCATTGGCAGCACGGGACGGCCGCCATAACGCGCCTCAGGCGACGCAACGTTCGCCAACGCTAAAATGGTTGCCGCAATATCGGTTGCCCAAGCAAACGCATCCGTTTGCTTGGGGATATTACCCAGCGGCTGACCCGAGACAATCAAGGGCACGCGCAAGCCGCCTTCACCGGTATAGAACTTATAAAAAGCCAGCGGACTGGCCGCAGCGCTGGTAAATCCTGGCCCAATGGAGCTGAAGCTGCCCTTTAAACCGAGGGTTTCATAATCTGTCGAGTAGCCCATGTTGGCCGTCATCAAACTGTTTGGACCCGTTAAGGGATCAACCGGACCTGACCCCTCCGCGCCATTATCAGAGGTAAAAACGAAAATCGTATTGTCGAGCGCCCCCTGCGCCTGCAAATACGTCATTAATCGGCCAATGTTGTCATCCATCGCTTCGATCATGCCGGCATAAACGGCCATGCGCTTGGATTCATATTGTTTACGCGCATCCGACAAAGCGTCCCAATCCCCCGTCGTATCCATTCGCGCCATGGGCACTTTGCCCGGCAACAGACCGACCTCGACCGCACGCGTCAACCGATCCTCCCGCAGCGCATCCCAGCCCGCATCGTAAACGCCTAGGTACCGGTCAATGTATTCCTGGGGCGCCTGCACCGGCAGATGCACCGCCTGAAACGGGACATAAGCAAAAAAGGGTTTGCCGTCTGCTAGGTTACTGTCGATGAACTCAATGGTTTTATCGATCAGAAAGCGGGATGAATAAAAATCCTCCGGGAGGTCAAAGCGCTCGCCATCGGCAAACCAGTTTGCGGCATCATAGATCGGCAGGTACGGTCTTTGTTCCCAATTATCGGCGCCCGAGTCCATGAGCGCGACTGTCCGCTCAAAACCGCGTCGGCTAGGCAGTTTATTAGGCTCGGAACCCAGATGCCATTTGCCGGCCATATAGGTGTGATAGCCAGCACCCTCTAACAGCGTTGCAATCGTTACAACGTTGTCCCCTAACACGCCTTGATAGTTCTCAACCAATTTCTGCTCGGCGGATAGCATCTCGGGAATGTTCGGTACCCCAGCAAGGTGGTTGCTGACACCCGTTAGCAACATCGCGCGCGCTGGCGCGCAATTGGCTGCCGTGTGGTAATTGCTGAACCGAATACCGGTGTCGGCAAGCGCTTGGAGGGTCGGCGTATTGACCTCACTCCCATAAGGGGCAATGTCTGTATAGCCTAGATCATCCGCTAGCAGAAAAACGATATTGGGTCGACGCGGGGCCTCCGCCGCCACGAGCATATTAGTCGATGAGACAATGACCAGCGCTAAAAGAATGCGCGCGCAACACATCATCTGTTGTCTCGATCCGGCAGCCATCGCGAGGCCGTTAACAACACCAGCGCGATCACAATCTCAAACCCGATGACCTGAACCGGCAACGCCGCGCCATGGAGCACCCATGCGATCAGTCGGCCGCTGGCCGTGATCAAGAGCAACATAACCCCCGGGTAATACCAAGCGCGCTGACCCGTTACCAGCGCAATGAGCGTGCTGATTCCCAAGACCAGAAAGAACGCGGCCAGATCACCGACCTGCGTACTCAGGCCCAATCCCGTTTCGAGGCTGAGCCCCAAGCTCGGCGCAATGCCGGCAGGGTCCAGCAACCAACGCAACCCCATAACAATAAACAGCACGGCCGGCACGCCAACCATCCCTGTCAGAATTCCTCGACCCACACGCCTCATAGCCCACTCCGTTGTGCTCATAGAAATACCATCGCCTGCGCAGCTGCCCGACCCGCGGTCTGGCCCAGGCCGGTAACTCGCCCCTTTCCATCCTCAACGACGATCTGGGTTCACGAACACATTCCCAATCGCTTTTACAGGATCGTCTCCTGCTGAATCTTAAATGACAAAGCCTTTAGCCGCCATATAAAGCCTTTAGCCGCTATGTAAAGCCGTTAGCCGCTACGTGATGTGCAAGCCTTTACCGACTACAGCTCGCCTGAGCCCGCACCAAAGTCAAAAAGGACCTCAGGGTGTTTTTAGTCACCAAACCCAGGGCGCACCCTGGATGCCTAGGAGGCTATTATGCTTAACTCAGGCCACTTGCCCGGCACAAAAACCTGAAGCCCAGGCCCACTGAAAGTTAAATCCCCCAAGGTGACCGCTCACATCGACAACCTCGCCAACAAAGAATAAACCCGGCTGTCCGCGCGCCTCGAGCGTTTTGCTGCTAAGGGCATCGGTTGAGACCCCGCCTAAGGTGACCTCGGCCGTGCGATAGCCCTCGGTTGCAGCCGGCTTAATCTGCCACGCATTTAAATCTCGGCCCACCTGACCCAGCTGCTGGTCTCTTAATTCAGCGCATTTCACATTCAAAAACTGAGCGTAATACAGCCCGACAAACTGCTCCGCAAAGGACTTCGGTAAGACTTCAGACAAGGCCGTTACCACGGTTTGGTTCGGTTTTTGATGTTTTCTGGTCACCAGCCATTCCGCCAAATCGCGCTCCGGACAGACATCAAGCGTCAAGGCCTCTCCCGGAGACCAATAGCTGGAAATTTGAAGCATCACCGGGCCGCTCAGCCCCCGATGGGTGAACAAGAGGTCCTCAACAAAACCCTGTGATCCGCAGCGCACAGCGACCGGCATCGAAACCCCCGCCAGCGCAACACAAAAATCTTTAAGATCACCGGTGAACATAAACGGCACCAGTCCAGCTCGTCTTGGCACTAGGTTGATGCCAAACTGCTCGGCCAGTTGGTAGCCTTGGTCACTGCCGCCCAAAGTTGGGATCGACAACGCGCCGGTCGCCACCACAACGGATTGGCAATGTACCTCGATAGGCTGGTCTTGGTGGGTATACCGTAGGCTGAACCGTTCCGCACCTGCTGCGTGTTGGGCTTTGGCCGAAAGTTGGCTGACGTCGCAATGGGTTTGAAATTGCACGCCCAGAGACAAACATTCCGCTTCTAGCATGGCCAATATCTCTTTCGCGGAATGGACACAAAACAACTGCCCATGCTTGCGCTCTTCGAATTCCACTCCGTAGGATTCCACTAGGCTGATGAAGCTATGCGGCGGATAACGACCCAAAGCGCTTTTCACGAAATGCGCGTTATCCGACAAAAAGTGTTCCGCCTCTACATGCAGGTTGGTGAAATTACACCGCCCGCCCCCTGACATCAGAATTTTTTTGCCGAGCTTGTTGCTGCGTTCAAGCACCCGCACTTGTCGACCTTGCCCTGCTGCGGTTAACGCGCACATCAGGCCCGCCGCGCCGCCACCGAGGACCACGACTTCTGTGGTTTCTTTGATTGTCACACGCCTACTCCTTCGCACCTTTGTCCACAGCCCCGTAACGGGACCTGCGTGCAAGGGGATTTTCTCGCCGCTATTTTAACCCAGCTTTGGATCCGATGCCCTGCGGGTTTTAGATCGCTTCGTTTTGTTCTTCCCAAACCCTCAAAGTTGCGAGCGCTTGCGCGATAGACTCTGTCGAATCACCTAGGTCTTGTTATCCAACCCGAAGGTAAGGCAATCCTTGCCCGTCAAAATTGTTTGGAGACCCATCAAAACAGCGACTTCAGGTCAGGTTTTTAACGCGGATCTAGCTCGCCAAGTTTTCATCGATCAAGACGCTGAACGGTGACCCAATCAATCGCTTTCAGCTTTTTTCAGGCTGCTGCATTGATTAGACTGTGGGTCATGATAAGACAGATGACAATGCGACTTGCACAAGCCTGCCAAGGCTTTCTTATTTCGGACATCCAACCGGCCAAAATCTTGGCTTATTGCGCAACGTCACTCCTTTTACTGTCAACCCTTGCACTCGCCGAAGAACCAGCCAACTTTGATCAATATGACCCGGACGTCGCCGCCCTGCTGGATGAGTATCACGCGGAATCAGACAAAGCAGGCAGTCTCCTGCCATCTGTTTGGGCCTACCAAGGGCAAAGTAAGGCGGAAACCCTCATCGACTTTGAGCGTGGCCTCATCAACATAACCGCCGCAGACCCGAGCGAGATCAAGCAAGCGGCGATTGAGATATTGTTAACCCAGATTGATCCAACGGTAATCGATGCCAGTACCGCCAGCGATTTAGGTCTGATTAACCCTAAAACGCAGAAACCCTTTCTGTTCAAGCAAGTCATTGATCAGGACGGCGCGCCAATTGCCTCCGCCTGGCGAGCGGAGCGCTACGTTGATTACTTGATGACGCGTCGATCGAACACACGGGCGAGCCAGTTGACCATCCCAATGATTGGGCAACACAAGGTCGTTGCTGGCGCTAAATATGTGAACTTTGCCAAGACAGCAAGCGCCAAACATATGATTCCGGTGGCCTTAATCATGGCCATTATGGAGACCGAGAGCTCTTTCAACCCGCTCGCGCGTTCGCGCTCTAATGCATTGGGCCTCATGCAAATCAAAGCAGACACCGCTGGGCGAGATTATTTTTCGATTATCAGCGGCTACCAGCACACGCCAACATCCGCGTACCTGTACAACCCAGAGAACAATGTTGAGATGGGCGCAGGGTACCTGAGCATCCTGGCAGATCGGTATCTTGCAGGCATTTACCATCCCCAAAAACTGGAATACGCGATCATCTCAAGCTACAACGGCGGTGCAGGCAATCTCTTTAAAAGCTTGGTGCCAACAGGCGGCAAGCGCGCCGCAATTGACCGAATCAATGCAATGACCGTTGAAGAATTTTACTGGTTCCTAACCAATCGTCATATTCGTTTAGAATCAAGAAATTACGTTAAAAAAGTAACCAGCAGAATGAAGAAATATACCAACCTTTAAGACGGCTAAGGCAGCGCTCGCATCGCTGGCCGCTTTCTACCGCGGGCAAACGGCCGAACGACAGACTCAAGGTCTACCGAACCGACGATTTGATTAAAAACCACCCAATCGTTACAAACTCAATGATTTTGCGAGCGCCAAAACCGCCGAGGCGTCCACTCTTTGCGCATAAGACGCCAAAAATAGCTTGCCTTGAATGGTCATAGACGCATCCAAAATAAAGATTCCGGGGTATGGAATGCCGTAGTGATCATCCCCCGGCGCATAGTCCAGGTTCAAAATCCCAAGGGCCTGGACACTCTGCGCCGCCACGTCCGAGAGCATCGGATACGCAATCCCATTGGCCTCAATAAACGCAGCTTGCAATACCGGCGAATCATAGGTCAACGCGATGATCGAAAACCCAGCGCGTTCAAAATCAGTCCGCATCCGCTGCAGCTGCACGAGCTGCTTTTGGCAATAGGGTCACCAGTCGACAGAACGAACCGCGATGAAGATCATCCCCTTGTCGCCCACCAACCGACTGACATCCGTGACCGGCATTGCGTTTAAGCGCGCTGATAAAGCAGGAAAGCGCGCGCCGACCGGCAAGCCCGGATCAAACGCATCACCATCCTTTGCAACAAACATATCGGAAGTCAGCTGCTGCTTCACAGCGCGCGCTATGTTCTCGCCACCAACCCAAAGAAGCCCTGCGACCACGGTGGTCAAACCCAGACCAATTAAGGCAAGACGCTTAAAGCTCGATGCCTGCGCACTCATGCGCCAACACCCGCATCCTGCGCGCCAAGCGCCTGATTAAGCTCCAGCAGATTACCCGAAGGATCTTTAAAGAAGCACTGCCAGCACACATCGGCCATGGCCGAGGGCTCTGAGACGTCAACCCCTTGGGCCGTAAGATGGGCCCGCGCAGCCTCAATATCGGTGACGCCAAACGCGAAATGCTGACCCTTTGGCGCCTCAAACCCAGGCACCTCAAGCAAATGAAGCTGTTGATCTCCCATGGCAAGCCAAGCCCCCTTAAACCCCATTTCTGGGCGTGGAATCGCTTGAAACCCTAGAATCTCTGTATAAAATTTTGTGTCGCGCGCGGCATCAGTCACATTGAGCGAGATATGATGGACCTTTGATAGCCGCATGACGACACCCCTATGTTTTTGGAGGCAGAGCTAGAAGCCATACCCAATAGCTCGAGTAACAACCCCCAGCAGCGGCTTAGGTTCCACTAAAGCCAGTTCGTTGCAGACGAACAACAACACCGTCACAGGTATCAACTGAGCTAAACGAAAGCTGCTCAATAATTTGATCCGCGATGCCGTATTTCTCACGCCTTAATTCGTGGTAGCGGGCGTGTAAGTCTGGCGCACTGACTGCATGGTAATCCACTTTAAGACCTGCTCGCATAAGTGATAGAGGGCCACCCGCCTTTAGGCGCTCAAGCCACCAATCACCGTCACTTCCATGCTCTATAAAAGCATCTGAATCCGCTTCTGTGAACCATATTCTGACCTCATCGAAATTGCCATCAGCGCTTGGACGCAACAGTGTCACCACTTCACCCCCCAACTCCGAAGCCGCGAAAATCAGGCCAAAGTACATCACAACTATGCCCGCGATGACCATCAATCCGTGCTTCATACTTCTCCTTAGGAGCCGGTCAAGATATCATGCCAGCGCGTCAATGACGTTCCAATCAAATCGCGGTCAGAACCCTAAACACGCAGTTGCTAGGCCGGCTAACCCTGTAACAACGCTTCCATTTTTTCAAGCAAGCCCGATAAATTCACCGGTTTGGTGTCGAAATCATCAGCACCGGCCTCAAGCGCACGCAGTCGATCGGCTTCTAGCGCATGCGCCGTGAGCGCAATGATTGGAATATTTCTCAAATCTGAATCGGCCTTAGCATTCGCAGTTGCTGTCCAGCCATCCATTACCGGCAAGCCCATGTCCATCAAGACCAGATCAGGCCGCTCTGATTTCATCATTTCAAGCCCGATGGCGCCATCAACGGCAATAAGGATCTCGTAACCCTTACGCATCAAACGGCGTGACAACATGTCTCGATTCATTTCATTGTCTTCTACAATGAGTATCTTCTTCGTCACGACCCACTCCAAGTCTCGTAAATTAAGCGTATATCTGCTGCGCTAGAACGATCAATCGATCTCTTTCATCGAAAATAACAAAATCGTCTTTATTCGGATTGATGATGACGCCTGCATCTCGCGTTCGATATCCAAGTACGACTTCGTTAAATCGTAAAGCCGACCGTGCAACATCGGCCATGCTGACCGGATCTCCTAGTTTCGCATAATGCTTGACGCTTCGTAAGCCAACTTCTATCCCACCAGCATTCAACAGCTCTGTATAGAGCGTTTCAAGAAAAGGATCTCGGACCAACTGCGCCAATTGAATACTCAAAATCTCAGTGCTGACGATTGCATCCGTCAAAGGCGTCCCAGCACAAAGTTGCCTAGATTCCGAATTCAGCAATTCTGCAACAACGGGCGGAAATTCAGCAACCTTCTGCTTAGACTTAATCTCACTCAGCAAAAGCAGCAGCATGATGGTCTTACTATCTGCGTCGATGGTCTTATCAGCTTCATCAGCAACAATAAAGATGACGTCAAAATTCCAGGGCTGGATCGCCTCTAAGCGCCAGGTTTCCGCCAGATCAAATTCAGTAAAGCTTAACGTCAGGCCACCCGTAAAAAGTTCGGCATAGCGAGACCGAACCTGTGCTTCAGCACTACCCGACTCTGCACAAGCAACCGTTACGCTAATATCTGAGGTTGCGTGTTTTGCAAGCTCATTCACGATTAAGCCCAAGTTTGTATTGTAGGCGAGGATTAGGACTTTCTTAAGGTTAGGGCGAAGAATTTCTCGTTCAGGCGGCTCATCCCACGCTGAAAAACTATCCAGACTGACTTTCACCAGAGGTTCATCAACACGTCTCAGGACGATCACTTCGTCATCATCCGTTAAATCGTAATCAGGCTCCGGGTTTAAAACAGAGACCCGTCTAACCGGCAAATTTGGCTTTTGATCCATCCAACTGACGCCCAATACGATCCCATTATTGACTAAAATCGCAAGATTTCCAAAGAGCACGCCATCTAAGTCTGGAATATTACTGGTCTCGATTTGAAACTGGCCCGATGCAAATAATTCGCGATAAATTTCAGCATAGCCAGGGTATCGAGCACATTGCACCATCGTTTTACTAATAAAGTCACTGCTAGAAACAATAGGATGTTGATGTTTTGAGGCAATACCCGCAACGACGGCATTTTCTTTATTGACAATTTCCGCAACAATATTTGGCCGTTTATCAGGGCCCTCTGGAAACAAATTACTGTTTAGGAGCGTTAATGTCTTTATGGTCGTCAGGTCGCCCGACGCACCTGACCTTAGCTCCGATAATAGTATTATATGCGATGACTTGTGCGCTGCCACTCGCCTCAACTCACTATTAACCGAAATAGAGCCTTGCATCGGGAGTATTTTTAGCTGTTTCAGTAACCTAGGGCCTTGACGAATATCAGTGTGTACTTGCTCGATATCTGTATCGGTCAAAATCACAACTCTGTTTGTCGTACCTAGCTTCGCTAGCAACTCTAAAATCACAATACCTTTTCGATTCCAACCTAATATGAGGTAATGCCCAGACTCACGGATCGTTGCGGATCCTCGACGTGCATCGGCCATAGCAGATTGTATTGCACTAACGATGAACCCTATCAGCGCGCCAGTAATAATAAGGCCCATAATTGAATTAAACAGGGCAAACACAATGACGCCAACCGGCGCGCCATAGTTCTCCGACAAAGCCCCCGGGTCTAAAATGTGTTTCATCGACCACCAGAGGGTGTCTAAAATACCCCCACCTAGCGCGTCGTCAATACCCTCGGCCCGTAAAGCATCAGCTGAAAATAGGCCGAAAAAGTAAGCCGCCATGCCTACTAAAATGACCGTCGAAGCTAAGCCTAAAATCAGCAAGTACGGAAAAACACGACTTGTTGTCGAGAACAGAAACAGGTAGTAATTAAGCCGTTTCAACATGTTATGCGGATTTCTTGATCAGCGCTGATTTGACAGTATTCGACAAAGCAAACTCTGACGAGATATCGTTTTTATCAATCACCTGAAAACAGGCCCCCGATAACCTTGCGCGCATCGTTTCATCCAAATGCATAGCCGAATACACGATCACTCTTGGCACCACATTCAGTTCAAGGTCATCAAGCCGGGACAAAAACTCAAACCCGTCCATAATCGGCATTGATAAATCAAGCACTACTAAATCAAAGCTGTTGCTCACGAGTGAAAAAGCGATTGCACCATTTTCTGCGGTTTCAACCTCAAACCCCTGCGCTGACAACATTCTAGAGGTGATGTCTCGTGCTTCCGCATCGTCATCGACCACCAATGCTCGCTTACCGACTGTGGCATCGCCAAAGATCGTTTGGATCGTGCCAACCAAACGATCTCTATCGACAGGTTTGGTCATGTAGGCTGCCGCACCTAGCGATTGAGCTGATTGATCATCATCCAACATGCTAATCACAATAATCGGCACATCCTTTAGCATTGGGTCCGCTTTTAACTCAGCTAGGACGGTCCAGCCATCTTTACCTGGCATGAGGATATCAAGTAAAATCAGATCAGGGGCTACAGAACGAGCTTTGCTCAAACCCTCCGTCCCATCGAGGGCTGAAACGACATTGAACGACTCATTAGCAAGCTTTCGCTTCACCAAGTCGTGAGCGGTCGGGTCATCATCAATGACCAGCAGCGTTAGGTTCACCGTACCGTCCACCATCGCTTCATCGGTCATGCTATTCAGTTGATCAACCATTGTTTCCTCGACGACCACCTGCCTAGGTACCTGGATAGTAAACGTGGACCCTGATCCGATCTCACTGGCAACAGATAGTCTTCCACCCATCATTTCAATGAGTTGCTTGGTAATGGACAACCCGAGCCCGGTGCCACCAAACTTAGCCGTTGTTTCGGCCTCTGCCTGCGTAAAATCATCAAATATTTTAGCCATCTGCCCTTCAGTCATACCAATACCGCTATCTTGAACAGAGAATTGTAGCCAAGGCGCGCCTTGCGCCTCATAAGCTTCTACCTTGAGTGTGACGCGGCCATCTTCGGTGAATTTACACGCATTGCTGATGAGATTAAGCAAACTCTGACGCAGTCGGGTTTCGTCTGAGCGCATAGTACCAAGATCCTCAGACGCCTCGAAAACAACCTGATTCCGGTTCTTCTCCCCCAATGGCTTTGCAACACTTTGTAAAACATCCATTACGGTGCCAATTGAAAATTCGGAAATGAACAGTTCTAGCCGACCCGCCTCAATTTTCGATAGATCCAGGATATCGTTGATCAGGTTCAGCAAATGCGCGCCGGAATCCGTAATGCGTCTCAAGTCTTGTGACATAGACTCCATGCCGTCATCTTCAGCTTCTTCTAATAGCAATTCGCTATAACCAATAATCGCATTAAGCGGTGTCCGAAGCTCGTGACTCATATTGGCTAAGAATTTACTTTTCGCTTGATTGGCTTCTCTGGCCTCATCTCGAGCGCCCTCCATTTCAGATGTTCGAGCCTCAATGAGAGCGGTTACTTGGTCTGACATACGCTCGAATGCTACCGCGATCAACTGATTAGATTCTTCTTCAGCTTGGCGACGCTGTATCAAATCACCTTGTGCCACACTTTTCTCTATCGCGACCCCCATCTCCTCCATGCGGGCGATATCACCTAGAAGCAACTCTTTTGCTTCACCCTCTAATTGAGCCGACAGTCCACGCATTTTTGAGATGATTAAGCGATCTCGATCGATTCGGTTCTGTCGCTGCTGCCCCCTCAACGAACTCAATTCATCAAGCTTTTCCTTATATTGTCCAAGCGCGGAAATCAATTGCCCTACTTCGTCATCGGCACTGGTGAGTACGCCCCTAGGTCGCTTAATGGCCTCGAGTTGTTCGCCTGCCGTTAATTGCTGCAACACTTGAATTGCATAGCTTAATCCTGAGAAAACAGACCTCTGAACGCCCAAAAGCACCAGTACAATAATTAAAACCGCGGCGACGATTGAATAGATCATAATCCGAGTGAATCGTTTTTCTGTAGCAAGCAGTTCAGCAACATCCCGCTGCAATACCACCGCCATCTGGTGCGTCACTGATGGCGCTTCACCCAGCGGCAATGCCATCAAGGATAGTCCTTGCTCAGGCAACAAAACTTGTTTCATCGCGTTGAGACCTGCAAGGTTATTTGCACCGCCTTTGGGGGGCGTGCTCTCGCTATCGCCACCCGTGGCCGCAAGATTCGCAATCTTGGCTTCGATGCTCATCTCTTGCTGGAATTCCTCGACGATGCGATCTAGAGATTTTCCAAGCAATACGATCAACCGCGATTCTTGGTTAATCGTGATCGGAAACGCTGTGATGAGGTTAGTGTGTTCTTCCTCGGACGTGTACTGGACCATATAACCTGACCAAGCTTGATTAGCCGACGCCATAGTCTCATAGAGCTCAAATCGAGACCCCTTGTCTAAAAAGGTTGTGTCATAAATTGACGAGCACGGATTGTAACGCCTTGAAAAAATCGATTTCCGACAGGCCACCTGCTCGAGTGTCTCAGCATCAATGATGGCATAAAAGAGTAAATTTTGGCGCTGCAGGGCCGGCCCAAAAAAACTTCTCAGATATCGATCCGCATCTTTTTGAGCATTTGAACTGAGCAGTGCTGACAACATGGGGTTCATCACATCGCCCTGAGCGATGTTGCTGAAGTCGGTAAAATAATTACTTCGATTCATACCAGCTTTAAAATTTAGCGGATCTGTATTCTCTTGAAGCCAGAAACCGCGTCGGTCACCGTCTGTGGTGTAGGCGGCAAAATTACTCTTTTCTTCCGTGACGATTCGATTCCACGCATCTCGATAGATATTCAGTCTCAGATCAACTTCGGCCTCTTTTTGAGCCTGCTCTTTTAGCGAACTGACATACCAGACCGACAAGGCACTACCAACCGTTCCCGCAATCGAGAGGACCAACAAAATTGTTCGAATTTGCATTCTTTACCCTCTTCAACCTATCAGCTTGTACTTAGCGAGCGATCTCTACCATTTCCGCTGTTCGGTCATACTGCGTCGGTAGGTGCTGTGTCATAAAAATGCCATAGACATCATTTTTCAAATCAATCCAGAAACCGGTGTTGGCCGCACCAGCCCAAAAATAATAGTCATGGTCATCGGAACGAGTTAGATTCCCGTCTTCTATTAACCGAATACCCAAACCATAACTAAACCC
>ERZ891134.1767-NODE-1767-length-14029-cov-7.947259_pt1 | contig 14029 bp, 11 predicted proteins | sample MGYA00520888_ERZ891134 | MGnify/ENA primary metagenome ERZ891134 (study PRJEB32303, sample SAMEA104408692) | aquatic metagenome | biome: Brackish water; feature: Coastal; material: water | place: Baltic Sea | collected 2014-10-23 | depth 10 m ... | reverse complement strand
TAAAACAACTGGAAAGGAAGAAACTAGTGCTTGAGCAGTTTTAACAAACTTCAATTATCACTGTATGCGTAACAGGAATATGAGCAAGGCATTTGTCGTCCTTATAGCCGTCATAGCTCTTCTCATACCTGAAGCAATTATTCAACAGGAACAAACAATAGAAACTCTGGATACAGAACAGTTGACAAAATCAACAGATGAAAATAATTTGAATGCCGAAATGAGACTTCATAGCCAAGGTGGAATGTATAATGATGAGGAAAAATTAATCTGGTCGCCAAACAATAATTCCCTTAACAACATAATTCAAGTATCAATCATGATCGATGAGTTAATTCTAGAGACATCAATCAATGAAGTAAATACTAGCGGTTATTGGATTTATCAAAACTCTTCATACCTACAATTTACGGAAATTGCTCCGTCTTTTACCTTACAACAGATTAATGACAGTACATTGATTGTTTTTGATTTGACGTATCCTGCAACAGTTTTTGGCGGGAATTATACTTTGTCAGTAAACATAAGTTTTCAAGACCAGGATTCTTACGAAATTTCCCATTATGACCTATTTTTCTTAACTTATGATTACCAAGTATCGGTAAATGACAAAAATGAAGATTTACTAATGTGCGTTTGTAGCACAAAAGTTGTTGAGATTTTAGTGAATAATACTGGTGAAATTGGTACTGTGATTGAGATCGAAATTAGTATTGAAAGTTCTACTTATCGATCATTTCAACTCGCATGGGTTGAGGAAACAGAAGAGGGCTTGTTTGATAGTGGAGGGGGGATATCTAGGAATTTATCAATCGACTACATGGATTCAGATGTACCCAAAAATAGACTTATGACTATTCCGATTTCGATAGAAGTCTCCTACTTGGATGAGGAGGATGAATCTATTTACTTATTCCAGGACTTATACTTCATTGAAGTAACCGTTTTGCCAAAAGATGCAAATCCTGAGGTTGAATTATCTCTACCAGCTTTTAATCAGTCATATTATTCGCAAGGACAAAGCCTGTTAAAAATAACAAATAATGGCGGAGATGGAGATCTATTTTCTCTTAACACCTCTGAAGTTCAATTTAATCTTGTCATTGAAAATTTAGGCTTCCTGACTCAAGTTGTAAGCATAGAATCAAATCAAGAAATTTATGATTTTACAGTAATTCATGATGACAATGTTTACACACTACAAAATTTCAATAACTTATCACTATCTTTGCTAAGAATTAGTAATATTTCTTTGACCATAATCGTACAAAATATTTCTGAACTAAATCAAGGGGTAATGGAACTTAATATTAAATTCAATAATTTGTTTAGCACACTCATTAGATTGAAATTGGCGACCGCACCAGTCGTTTCAAGCGATGTTATTTCCTTGCAGTACAATAGTTTGGCATCCATCAGTTCATCGGTAGAGGAAAACATAACAGTTGATTTAGATTTTAGTGATTTTGAAAACTTTCTACTTTTCGAAAACAGGTGGCAATTGTATTGTTCGGTCGCCTCAAACAATGCATCGCTGACTGAAATCATAGAGACCGATTGCATTGATGAAGATACTATATTCCAACCAGAAATTGATAATATTTACTCGTATTCGCTAGATTACGCACTATCCTCAGGACCTGTTGTGGTACAAGACAATTTTACGCTTTATTTCATTCTCAAACATTTCCCGTCAATAGGTAACTCCTCAATTGATTACTTAGTTTCGTTAGATTATATCGTAAATTCGACAGCACCAAATAATAATTCTAACAATTCCGATGGTAATTCTGGCAATGACAATAACAATGCTAACAATTCAGATAACAATAGTGGAGATAGTGATTCAAATAACTCATCTGGAAATAACAATACCACCGGGTCTCCTGGTGATGACTGTGCAGACATCCAGTGTGATGCGTGCCCACCAGGCATGGTCAATGATCCGGAAGGAGGTTGTTGTGCGTGCATGGAGGCGCCCGAGACCAACGTTGATACTGGTGATCAAAATGACGAACAAAGCGAACAGCAAAATGACGATTCAACAAAAACTGCAACAGAAGAAAGCAATATGCCAACTTACTTGATCATCGGATTAGTTATCGCTGCTTTAGTTGCCGCGGTAGTAATTATTAGAGCAAGAAAATCTTCCCAAACACAGCAAATTGTGAGTGATAAAACTATTACTCAATTACCAATGCCTGCATTACCGTTGCCGGGATTGCCAATACCAAGCGCACCTGTTGTTTTACAGGAATGGACTGATGATAATGGATATTCATGGCGACATATGTCTGACCGCACAATAATGTGGTGGAATGGGTCTGACTGGATTCCTTATGGCAAGAACTGAAGCCTTGATTGAATCTAAAAACCCGGTGGTTTGATATCTTAGACCTCTATCCCACATATGCCCTCAGGGGCAGGGGATGCACGCTCGTTTCGGCGAGAGGCGGTGACGCCAATGGAAAGACACAGAGGAGACTTTAGACAGCGTAAGGCGCTTAGGCCTAGCCAATTGCGTCTAACTAACGAAGATTTACCTCTGCCAGCAAGACTGTATCATTTACGTGATTTACCATGGCTCAACTGTTACAAAAACCAACTCAAATCGGAGAATAAATCAGCAAATACTCAGAAATCATACGTGTCAGGTTTACGAGCCTATGTCGAGACCATATTACCTGGAGAAGATGTCTTATCAGAGGCCGAATATGAGTCGATGTCGATACATGAATTAGCTCAGCGAATGGATCCTTTCAATGGCCGTATCGACTTATGGACGCATAGTCTAGCAGATCTACGACCAACGACTTACAATGCGAGGCTAGCAGCCGCAAGACATCTACTGAAATGGTTGGGCCACAGATGGCCAGAACACCTTACTAGAGCGCGTACTGGTAAGCGCCTGCCAAGAACACTAACCAAGCGAGAATTAACCATGGTACTTGATGCTGCAAAAACCAGTGAAGACCCTGTTGCTTCAGTTGTAGTGACCCTTATGTTAGATACTGGGCTTAGAGTAAGCGAAGTTTGCAACCTAGACTATGGTGACATCGATATTGAAGACAAATCCGCCAAGGTAATTGGCGGTAAGGGCGACAAAGACCGTTTGGTATTATTCACAGAGCGTTCACTAGACCGGATTAATGCTTGGTTACCAGTTAGAAGTTCAAGAATAAAATTTGAAGACAGTCCACTGCTACTAAATTCTGCAGGTAGAAGATTGCAACCAAGAGGAGTTCAAAGATTAATGGATAACTTAGCTATTGAAGCTGGTTTACCCAAAGGAAAACTCACACCTCACGTACTTAGGCACAACTTTGCTACTGGACTACTAGAGAGAGGGGCTGATTTGGTGTCAATTCAAAAATTACTTGGCCACAGTAGTATTGCTACTACCAGAGTCTATCTTGAAATCTCAGATCAAACCTTACGAGAAGTTTACAATCGTGCTCAGTCAATGCGGCACAACATAATTGAAACCTCAGTTGAAACTGATGAAGTGATTGAAAATACACCCTATACCAGTATTGCTGGCATAGAAGATTAGTTTGATTTAGTCTTCCGCTTGGATACCTTCTCTGGACCTAACCATTCTCTATGTGGCTTTACTACTTGGCCTGAATGGCCCACTATCGGACAGTATTTTCCCGACCGACACCTAGAACAATTTTCCTTAGTCGGAAGCTCAACAGTCTTTCTTAACCGTCCGTACTTCCGTCTTGGCATGTGAATGAATCAGCAAGAAGGTCTTTGAACAATTCGCGTGATTACTTCTTGGCTTTCTTAAACCAAGCCATCTTTGAGATCGGCGTTGATTTTGATGGCCCAATTCTGCCGCCCTTCGTTGCAACATCCTTATTTGTTCTCTCAGCCTTCGGTTTACTGGCTAAATCTTTAGCTTTGCCAGCAGCTTTTGCAGCTACAGATTTTGCCTTAGTAGCAGCAGCCTTTGCTTTAGCAGGGGCTTTTTTAGCGGCTGATTTTGCCTTAGTAGCAGTTGCCTTTGCTTTAGCAGGGGCTTTCTTAGCTGCTGCTTTAGCCTTGGCAGGCGCCTTCTTAACGGCTGACTTGGTTGATGATGCGGCTTTTTTCGTGGCGCTAGAAGCTTTGTCTACCTTTTTTGCTGCGGCAGCAATTTTCTTGGCCAGAGCTGCTTGAAGTCCTGCTTTGACCAATTTTGTGGTACCTGCTGCGGCCACTTTGGAAATTGTATCTAATTTAGCATCGACTAATTTTTTGGCGGATGCTGCACCCACACCGGGAAGTGAGGTCAATTTATTGGCTTTCGAATCTTTCTTGCTTGAACCCATGGTATCAACATACAGTCCACAGAAGAAGTAACTAATGAATTATTGCTTTAGATACATTTTCCCGCTTAATTCATTGGTAGATAGTCGCAGCGCCCTACATGAGGGGCACCAATACCGATGTTGTCCTGCTGTGCCAAGTCTCCAGTGCAAAGGCTGAACACTGTGTTGAAACCGCAACTGGATTGTTACGCAGAGCAAATTTCCCTGGAGAAAGTCGTGTAGTTTACTTGGGCAATGTTGCTGGCGCGATAATTAGAGCAATGGAATCGCCTGAAACCCCGGAATTTATCGAGACTCCAGGCTACAATGAACAAAAATGGCGCTTAAAAACCACTAGCGGTGCAATGAGTGTGACCATTAGTTCTGAGCCGTATTGGGGGTTCGGGCTATTTACTTCCGGATATTTGAATACGGTAGAAATATCAGGGCCAATCAATATAATAGCCAGATTAATCTTTGATCTTGATGCATCATTAGCAACTTCACCATGGCGATTTAAGCATACTCGAGCAGCAAACAAATATCTTGCTAAAAACTATCCAAGTATCTCAATTGAAGGAAACGAAAAAACTTGGCAATCACTGATTAGCCAATGTAAAAATGACTCTAATGAAATGATTCACATCATGACTCAAGCGGTTGACAATATTGAGCAAAAAGTTAGCATAGTTAATGATTTTCAGGGTTGGTCTAAAGATAAAGCACTGGTCAATATTGCTGCTGCAAGATATGATTTAGCTATTGCCAAAGAGGCATTAGCAGATCGCAATATGCCAAGCGTAGAGCGAGCTCTAGCACGCATAGAGGCTGCACTAATCGAGGCAAATCCAGAACACGCAATGAATGAGGATGACAGCGGGTTCAGCATGGATAAATCACTACAAAAAATTAGTTTCGACGAAGATTTGGTGATAAAATCAGTAGATGATGAGTCAATTCCGCTGATTGACCTAACTGAATCGGAATGATTTTTACCGCTAATAGTGGTAAAATACTACGCGTCGCGTTGATAAAGGGGTTACTACTCGGATGGGTTGGTTGAAATGGCTTCAAAGAAGAAATCCGATGGTAGTGGAATCCAACAAGCTGCTGGTCTTATTCGTTATTTCGACGAAGAATCTGAACACGCATGGAAGATTACTCCGCTCCAAGTATACGGTGCTTGTATCTTTATTGGTGTCTTCTTTTACCTGGTAAATCAAGGCGTAGTTTCAGCAATTTGGAACCTATTCTGAGCCCTAAATTGGACGAATCATAACTATTTTGTTTTCAACTGTAGCCATTTTCTGGGCTACTTGCATTGCTGTATCCATATCTAATGTTGCACCAATGGTCTTTTGACCAGTTGAATCATGAACGATGAGGCGATGAGTTAAATTATTCAACACACCTTCTTCAATTCGCTCAAAGACCCAATGTTCATCTTCAATTCGAATCATGGCAGGGACATCAACCAGAGGCCCCATTTCTCTACCAATATCTGTAGTTCTAGTTTTCAACCCTCTAAGATCTCTAATTGGATTCCAATTTCTAATCCTTGTCGGTGTTCGTGCTTTACGATTGTTATTTACTCCGCCTCTAAATGCTCTTGTCATAAGGGTCCCATCCCTTGAAGTCTGTGACTTCGTTCCAAAGCAGTTCCCATCTATTAATAAGCAGCGCGATGATTTACCTTGAAATGTCGATAGTTTTGCCAGTCAAGGCCTAATTCGTTTTGCTAACATGTAGTTTCATTAAACCATAAGATAATATCAACATTATAGGGCCAAATAGCAAAAAATTACTGACTGGGTTTGCAGATAAAATCAACCCTGCTGAGAGAACCACTATCACACCAAACAACAGGATGCTTTGTTGCAGGTTTGGCGATTTTACATCACGCTCAATGGTACTTGGTAAGATAATACTGCAGCAAGCCACTATCCACAGTGAGGGGATTAAGAAAATGGCTAACGGATTGAAAATTAAAATTACTGCAGGAGCAAAAACTAGCATCATTCTAAGCCACCAATACTCGGGCCGAGCTGCTGCATCAAAGCCATACCGGGGCAGAATTTGCGTCATTGAAATCAGTATCATTACAGAGGCGGTCAGCCAAAATGCCTCGTGCAGATATCTATTGCCTTGATCAAAAACGGTTGAACTTCTAAGTAGCAAACTGGTTATCACAACGATTATCAAAATAGCGCAAGTAGCCATTATGGCAAATGAACGACTACGTCCCTCACCGACTTTTAGTGCATCATCAAACTGTTGAGATGGGCCGCAGATAAATGTCAAAACCAAGCCTTGTGATAAAAATATTAATGCCATTTTGACTTTATCAAACTGATTATCGATCACCCAATCGATAGTAAAGAACTCACTTGAATAAAAGCCAAGCAACATTATCGCACAAACTACGTACATTTTCATTGAGGCCCTAAATTGCAACGTCTTAATTCCTGCATCAGAGTAATGGAATGTTGAGATGGCGAATAACTCGCCGCTAAAGGCGATGATAAGAATGCCAATTATCACCATCAACAAGTTGTAATCACCTGCAGCTGACATCGTTGGCTCCAGTGGTAAACTATCGGTGGAATAATAATTTGATTCAGGGAAAAATACCCAAAAGGACAACAATGCACAGGCTGCTACATAGATCATTACTCGGTTGCTAATCATCCCTTTTAGTTCATTACTAGAGCCTTTGAGGCTTGGCAAATATCTGGTCCACAGCGAAAAACTCAACAAGAATAATAACGCTATTTCCCCAAGACCATCCCCAGTAAATAATAATTGTAAATCGGTTAACGAGGCTTCAGTTTGACCAAGACGCTTGGCGACTTCGGTTTCCGTCATATCTCTGTCCATTATCGACCTTGCCCGGTAAATTACTAGGTAGAGTGTCATAATTATTGGCAGTGCTCGGTAAATTATTTTGCCGTTTCGTGCACCTTTGGGCGATAATCTGTTACAATACTGGTCGACTTTAGTTGGTATTAGCCAGAGTACTAAACCAAAGATTAGCACTGGGAAAAACAGCGGTAATGAATCTCCCAGCATGACAGTTCTAGCAATATCTACCCCTTGAGGGTGGCGGAATCAAGATAGACATGATGCTTGAGCCCTATACATGGCCTATCAGCGCTGGACGCAGGAGGAACTGAGAGAAATCTCAGAGAATTCACTGCTAGCCAAGATGGTTGAAAGTCTAGGCATTGATGTGAAGAACTGGCTAGATTTTGCCGTTGATACTCTACCTGAAACCCTCAGATTAACCGGCGATAGAAGTGACAAAGAATGGACTAAAGCGGAACTGCGAACGATGGGCGGTGTGCCAATTCCTTGGATGCCTAAAGAAAGTGCTTGGCAAATGCCGTTTGCTAGAGGCAAAGCCCCAGAAGGTTATGCTAAGCGAATGATGTCGATACTGCACGACTCTGGTAGGATAACTCGGCAAGAGGCTGCTAGTATGCTGCCGGTTGAATTGCTGGGAATAACTGATGAAACGGTGGTGTTGGATATGTGTGCAGCACCTGGTTCCAAGACGACTCAAGTGGCGGAAAAACTCGCCCCTAATGGTATTGTAATTGCTAACGAACCGGTTGCTTCAAGAGTCAATATGTTGATTTCCAACCGTGCTAGGTTGGCCTTGCCCAATGTGTTAATCAATCAACAAGATGGCCGACACATTGGCAGAATCCCGCCGCCCGGCTACGATGCTATATTGGCTGACGTGCCGTGTTCAGGTTCTGCAACTACCAGAAAAAATGTCCAAGTGTGGCAAAAATGGCGACCATTAGACGGTCGAAGTTTATTCAAATTACAACTGACAATTGCTCAACGTGGCGCTAGAGGTTTACGACCAGGCGGGAAAATGATTTACTCGACCTGTAGTATCGACCCGATTGAAAACGAGGCTGTTATCGCTGAATTACTGCGCACCTGTCCATGGATGGAATTAATCCCAATCGATTCTGCTATACTACCCGGATTAGTAATGCATCAAGGATTAGAATCTTGGGATATACTTGATGATGAATGCCAAAAAGTGGTTATTGCTGGTGAATTGCCCAGACTTGCTGGACTTAACAAAGCCCAGGTTTGCCCAATTACTAGAGCTGGAATTGACGAGGATCGTGATGAGGCAAGTGAACAAGCAATTGCTGAGCAATTAGGCCTTACCAGGCGGCTTTATCACATGGACAACAATACCGGTGGATTCTATGTGGCCTTACTCAGACATCGCCCCGAGGCAACTCCTGAGGGCGAAGCAAGAGTGTACATCTCTAAGCGTAAATTAACCGAAAACTCTGGTTGGGAGCCAAAAATCATGACGATTAACCACACCAGTCGTCACGATACTAATCCCGCCCCTGAGGAAGAAATTGCTAGTGTGTCTAAGCAATACGGCATCACTGATAATCAGTGGTCTTGGTGGAAAAGAGGACGCCGACTAAATATCACCCCAAGAACGGTGCTTGAGAGAATATACCACCCAATGTGTCCAAACAAAGATGGCAATTTATGGCAGAATAATACCTTTCATCCGCTGAAGATAATACATGTCGGGATGCCTTGCTTTGTTAACAATAAAGGCACATGGCGGACACGTCAAGAGGCAGTGCCAGCGATTGAAAACCACCTTGGAGACATCCTGATTGAGATAGATCATGAAATGGTAATTCAGTTACTCAATAATGTCCCGATACTAAAACAGGATGTCCTACCTCCCGAGATGGTTGATTATTCAGGACCAGTTTTGATGTGTAGTGAAATTGCGGGATCTAAAGCGATCGTCTCGGTATGGAGCGGCAACTGGCTTAGCCTGATGATAAACACCACCGAAAAAGACATACTAAGAGCCAAATTAGGCTTACCGTTTGAGCATGAACTCGAGGAGGAATGAGCATGAATAAGTGGTTAGTTTGTTTGGTTGCAGTAATCTTGTGCCCTGGATTTATTGCCCTTTCAGCAGCACAGCAAGATGCTGTAGCAAGTAGTAAGATTCCGGCAGCACTGCCGGTTAGTGAATCGTTAAGCGAATGCTTTGTCGACTTAGATACCACGCAGTGTAGTGCGAATTCACCTTCATCGTTAACGCTAAATTGGTGGTCTTGGAGTGATGAGACCGGTTCTAATTGGCCTGATGATGATGCCAAGGCGCGTGCTGGAGAACTGGGCCTAAATGTCACTCAGAACAGTTCGGTCAGTAATATCAATCAGCAAAATGAGGGGCTGCCAGTGATTGAACTAACTGGTAATCTATACCTAATTAGCGAACTTGAAGGTTATCGAATTGAAATGCCAGTTGAAATGACGCCAAATTACAATTTAACAGATTCAACAATAATGTATATTTTCTTGAGTAAAGACACTGCTATCGATGTCCACGGCAGACAAGTTGCTAATCTAATCTATGAAATGAAACCTGAAATTAGTTTTAGTAATCAAGCCAACAATACCACCTCAACAACTTGGATATTAGCAGAATCACATCTATCTGCTGCCGGTGTTGATATTGACCAGCACCCGTATGATTGGCAGGTGACATTTGCCTTATTTGGTGGTACTGAACAAGACAATAACACAAGATTGCTCAGCCTCCACCAAGTTAGACTTGAAACCCAAACCGGTAGTGTCGAGGTTGACGAATTCCTAGTCCCAATACTAGCCATCGCATTTGCGATAATCATTATCTCTACGATACTTGGTAATATGTACAAAGAAGAGCACGGAATGCCAATTATCACCGGTTACTGGCACCGTGAGAAGGACAATTGTTTAGTGGTAGAATTTACCACTAAGAAACAGAAAATGGAAATTAAATCCTGTGTAGCTGAGGTACCATGGAAAATGTCATCGCGCTTCAAAAGTCGATTTATCGAGCCAAACCAAAGTGTACAGGTTGAGGTGAAATTCAAGCAACTGGATACTAGTGATTGTCGACTTAATATTCGTTTAGAGGTTGAGGAACTTGGCGTATGGACACAATTTTTGTCAATCCCTTCAATTTTATCTGATGAGTAACAAGACAAGTTTCAAGTTCTGTACCTCTAGGCAACATCGTTGATGGTATGAAATTAGACGATGTAGACAGGGCAATATTAAGCGCACTACTAGAAGATGCTCGCGCTAGTCAAAGAAAACTTTCCCGTGATGTTGGAGTCGCTCAAGGTACCATTACTAATCGTATTCGTCGAATGGAAGAAATGGGCATTATCAATGGCTATAGCGTAGTTATTGACCCAGAAAAAGTCGGTTGGTCAATGACCATTATGGCCGGACTACGTATTGCCAAGGGTCGCATGATTGACGTTCAACAGAAAATCGCCGCAGACCATCGAGTATTTTCCGTCTACGACGTGACGGGAGACTGGGATTCATATGTCTTAGCCAGAGTCAAAAATCGGGCTGATTTAGATGACTTAACCAAAACTGTGTTTACTCTAGAAGGCGTGACTAGGTCGTTTACTCACGTGGTGTTAAACACCGTCAAAGAAGATGGCCTACCACAACCTGCTCCAGTAAGCAATGAAGAATAAGGCATTTGAATGATGGCAAGTAGGACGTACCATGGGTAGCAACCGAACTATGGCTATTTTACTCGCATTTGCGCTACAACTTTTGATGGTTGGCGCAACTGCTGCTCCACTAGCAGACAGTACTAACCCAATCGGTACTTACACCAACATGAACGATGATTTGCGTGAAGAATTATACCAGTCTGAGTACAGTGAAGTATTGCCAGTTATCTTCCAACTTAATTCCCCAGTTACGCAAAGTGACTTGACAACTTTAGAACAATTTGGTGCTTCAGTACTTGGCGATGCTCCTCTGGTTGACGGGGGATTGTTTGAGGCAACTGCTGAGGATATTAGACGCATTTCTAACTGGGATCGTATTGAATACTTGGAACTTGACAAAGAATTAGATTTCTTCTACCTACCTGCTGAATGGGGCGGAGACCCTACTGACCCTAGTGCTATGATGCATGAAACAACTCACGTGGTCAAAGCCACAGATACTTGGAATCGAGTTATCATCAATCCAGCGGGCGCCATTGAATATGATGTTGATTTGTCATTTAGTGAATGGGACGGCGATGGTACCGCTATTGTCGACCTAGATACTGGCGTCGATGCTGGACACCCAGATTTCGATTACCTTGAGCCATGGACTGGAGACAAAGTAATCTACTCTGCTAAATTTGACGGTGTGTGGACTGAGACCAGAAATTCAGACACCTCATCTGGCCACGGAACTCACGTTGGCGGCACAATTGCCGGTAATGGTGATGCTTCGGCTGGCAGAAGAGCTGGTGTAGCAAAGGGTGCACAAATGGTCGCATTAGGCACTGGTGACGGCGCCTCTATCTTCGCGGCTGAACAAGGACTTGAATGGACCTATATCCATTCGGTACCTGGCCAAAACCCATATCACATTCGAGTGGTTTCTAACTCATGGGGTACTGATGGAGATTACGATCCCAACGGCGTAATTGCCCAATTAACTGACATGTTAACCTTCGATAATGGTGTAGCAGTAATATTTGCCGCATCTAATTCTGGTGGTAATGGTGGAGAATGTTCTGGTGGACTGAAAACCAATGTCTATGCTAATACTCCTTCAGCGATTTCGGTTGCTGCCCTGACTCATGACGGTACTGCAGTCACCTCATTCTCTTCAAGAGGCTGCATGAATCAACAACACACCTGGCCTGATGTTGGCGCACCTGGCAGAGATATTTGGGCTACTGCTCCACGTGGTACCGCAATTGATGCTTCAACAAAATTGCAAGGTGACTTGTACTACATGGCAATCTCGGGAACTTCCATGGCAACACCACACGTTGGCGGTATGGCTGGACTAATTCTTGATGTTGCACCATCACTTGGTGTCGCTGATTATCATCGTGAAGACCATGACTTTGCTAGCAGTTTAGTCGGTGGCGACGGTACTGCTGCATATGGTCAATTTGAAAACTGGGATGAAGAAAATTTCAGTCGGATCCATGAACTAGAATTGATTCTTGAATTAACTGCAGTCTATGAAGGAATGGCTAACTCTTGTGAAGATGGTAATAGTGATGATTCCTGTAATGATATTCCTGAAGAGTGCTATGTCAGTGCTACCGGTCAATGTCACGACTGGCGAATTGGTCACGGCCTTACCGATACTGATGCGGCTGTTGCCCTAGCAAGAACTCTACAATTGATGAGAGACCAAGACGGTAACGGGATTGTTGACCATCCAGAATATACCGTGTGGGATGCTTGGGAAATATACGAGAACATGATGACTAACAAGACTATCTCACTAGACACCGACCGAGTTAGACACTCTTGGAAAGGTGACTGGAACCATTTCAATAATGGTGCATCTGGAGCGGTATACTATACCGAAGATTCCCATTATGTGTGGATTCCAAACGGCACAGAAAGACTCGAAGCAATGTTTACTGCTGCAGAATTTGAAACTGAAACCGGTCAAGCAGGCCAAGTTCAGTTAGAAATTGACCTGGGTGAAGATGGCAGTAATGATGCGCAAGGACAGGGCGACAGATTGGCAGATTCATGGTATTATGACTTGGATGTTGATTCCTCTTCATGGGGCAAGTGGGCCCATTTTGACGTTACTGGACAAGCAATAACTTTGTTTGGTTTAATTGAAGACCCTGAATTCTTTGAATCGAGAATCCCGTATACTGTCGATGTAATATTGACCCTAGATGTGACAGAGCCAATCGATATTGCCTTTGAGCAAAAAACCGATTTTTATTCCGACCTTGACCCAGCTACTCCTTCAGAAAACTATGACGCATCGATGGACGGCATGCTGACCTTTACTCGACAAGTCTACGACCAACAAGCAGTGGTTGACTTGATAACTCCTAAGGAAATGAATGATGATAAAGAATCAGATGGATTCTTCTCAGCACTTGGCGAAATATTCTCTAATTACGGCTTTGCTATGTCATCTATGCTGATTTTATTCATGCTAATTGCTGGCGGTGTTGGCTATACCATCAACGCTCGAAGACAGGAAGAAGACGAGTTTGCTAGTGAAAGCAAAACCGTAGAAGCGGAATTACTCGATGATTAATCATCAGCCAATCTTTGCTCGGCTAATTCAACGTATTCCTGACTAATATCATAGCCAATGTATGAGCGACCGGCTTTCTTGGCAGCTAATGCAGTTGAGCCTGAACCGATAAATGGGTCTAGTACGACATCACCCTTGAAGGTGTAAAATTCGATGCAACGCCTTGGTAATTCTTCAGGGAACGGTGCAGGATGGCCAATGCGCTTAGCCGATGCAGTTGAGAAACGCCAAATGGATTTGGTGAAGTCAATGAATTCTTGTTTCTCAATAGTATCCTCACGTCCTTCAGCCCGCTCTTGCTTAGTGCGCCCGAGTTTGAAGTCGCCTTTACAGTAGACTAGGATGTATTCATGCACGTCTCTTAAGCACGGATTGGAGGCGGATTTGAATGAACCCCAAGCACAGCTAGACCCTGCAGATGCTGATTTATCCCAGATAATTTCTCCACGCATCAAGAAGCCAATTTCCAGCATTATCATGTTGATGTAACTAGTTAGTGGAATGTATGGCTTTCTGCCCACATTAGCGATATTGATGACCGCCCTGCCACCTGGGGCTAAGACTCGATAAGTTTCAGTAAAGACGTCTTTGAGCATACTCAAGTATTCTTGCAGACTCAAATC
>ERZ891134.1763-NODE-1763-length-14055-cov-56.683643_pt1 | contig 14055 bp, 10 predicted proteins | sample MGYA00520888_ERZ891134 | MGnify/ENA primary metagenome ERZ891134 (study PRJEB32303, sample SAMEA104408692) | aquatic metagenome | biome: Brackish water; feature: Coastal; material: water | place: Baltic Sea | collected 2014-10-23 | depth 10 m ... | reverse complement strand
GAATTTAGAGAGGGAATAGCTTCAGGTGGTGAGGCAATTAAATTTAGATGTTTTGTAACAAAAGAAAATGAAAAAAAATTTCCTAATTTAGTAAAGTTTATCAACGAACTTCAATCTAAGGAAGTTCATGGAACTATTTCAAAAATGATTAATAGAGATTTATCGAACTCATATGTTAGAGTTGAAGTTATCTGTGACCGAGAAGGTTTTTGGTTAAAACCCCATTGTGACATTAAAGAAAAATTAATGTCGGGATTAATATTTGTAAATAATGCTAACGAATCTGAAGAACTGGGAACAGATTTTTATAATGATAAATTAGAAAAGGTTAAAACAGTTCCTTACAAAAATAACTATGGATATATGTTTACCAGTGGGCCGAACACTTGGCATGGTATGGAAAAAAAAAAAATAGTTAAAGAAAGACGCTGTATACAGGTTAACTATGTTACTTTTCAAACAGATTGGAAAGTTTTGTAGTTAAATTAAAACTCTTTATTATTAACAACAATATCTATTAGTCCCCATTCTAACTGCTTCATTACCTCTAAATAAAAGAAAAAACTTATTTTGAACACAGATAACTAAGTAAATATTGTTTTTGTTATTATTTGTATATAGAAATTCATCATGTTCGAAAAATTAGAAGAATTAGCAAAGAATAATAAAAAAATTTCAGATTTTCATATTAGAACTGGTTGGCCATTAGCGTTTAGGCAAACTGGAGAAATACACAAAATTAAAGAAATAGTTGTTAAAGAACAAGATCTTCAAGATCTAATATCCACTAATTGTAACGAAACTGAAATGAAAAAGTTTAGCGAAACGCATGAACTAGATTCGTCAGTTACATTAAGTGGATTAAGATTTAGAGCTAATTTTTATAAAACTATTCAAGGACCAGCTGCTGTATTAAGAAGAGTAGAGAGTGTCATTCCTGAAATGGATCAATTTGATTTACCCCAAGTTCTTTATGATATTGTCGATATGCATAAAGGATTAGTTTTAGTAACGGGACCTACAGGGTCTGGTAAGTCCACAACACTTGCAGCGATTGTAAATGAGATTAATAAAACTAGAACTTCAAATATTATTACAGTTGAAGACCCAGTTGAATTTATTCATAAAGATTTACAAAGTATTGTGTCTCATCGAGAAGTAGGAAAGCAAACCAAAACATTTTCTAGTGCATTAAAAGCTGCACTTAGAGAAGATCCAGATGTAATTCTAGTTGGGGAGATGAGAGATTTAGAAACTGTTTCGCTTGCATTAACTGCTGCTGAAACAGGACACTTAGTTTTTGGAACCCTTCACACTAGTGGTGCTCCTAATACCATCAATAGAATTATTGACGTTTTTCCACCTGAGCAACAAGCTCAAATAAGAGCACAGATATCATCTTCTTTAAAAATGGTGGTTACTCAAAGACTTCTTAAAACAAAAGATGGTCAAGGTCGTTGTGCAGCGTTTGAAGTGATGAAGTGTACACCTCCAATTCAAAACTTAATTAGAGAAGCTAAAATTCATCAAATACCTAGCATCATGCAAACTTCTGTAAGAGATGGCATGATCACTATGACTAAATCATTAGAAGAATTAGTTAAGGCAGGTAAGATAGATGCGAGTGCAGGACGAGAAGATTAAAGGATTTAACGTCCTTGAATTAATTGTTGTCGTTGCACTTATTGGCGTCATCTCAGCCATAGGTTATCCCAATTTTTCTGAATGGCGAAAAGATAGAGAGACTAGAAGCGCAGTACTTAGCATAAAATCTTTAATCGAAGGAATAAATTCACAAGTTCAAAGAGGTCAATATGCATTTGTTCAAGTACATATATTAGAAGAAGTGAATGGCGCAGAAAGAAATTTAATTGTTACATCAAAAGGAATGAAACCAGAAAAACTAGCAAGTTTGTTAAATGATGGAACTAGTGACTGGTGGGCAAAAATTGGTGATCGATGTAATATAACAGACGATGCATATTGGGATGATGATCCAGATCAAGGTGCTGATAATGTTGAAGTAAGACAAATTACTTATGATAATATGGCGACCTCTTGGGAAGGGGATGATGGAGCTATTTGTTTTAGTAAAAATGAAAAATGGTACAGTGGTGCAGGCAAATTACAATCATCCTTGCCTGAAGAGGGAGATGTTGCAAGATCTGTAGATAATACTTTATTTATTTGCAGAAGAACAAATGATCGATCAAGTTGTGATGTTGATACCAATGGAATACCTGCCTCAGAGCATGATCATTTATATGTTATTGAATGGTCAAGATTTGGCAATGTGATACTTGAAAAATGGGATACAAGAAATTCTGATTGGGTTAAACAATAACAAGATGAAAAAACAAAAACATAATATTTCCGGACTTTCTTTAATAGAAGCACTTGTCTCAGTTGTGATTATTGGAATTGGATTTGTTTCAATTTTACAAATGACAAATTTTTCCGTTCAATCAATAGATAATTCAGGAGATAGAACTAAGGCAAATTTTTTAACTGAGATGATAGTAGAAGACGTCATTGGAAGTAAAAATTCTTTCTATGGAGTAAATTCTGATAATGAAAATATAATCTATAGTACTGATGGGACCGCATCACTAGATGGTGACACATTAAATACATTTTCAAAGCATCTAAGTGACAATGGTTGGAGTGCAGATTTAAACTGTGGTGGAAGTAGTTCTGATACCACTACACCAACTGAGAATAAACAAAACATCTATGAAACTCAACAAGTGGATGCTCCTCGAAATAAACAAACTAAGTGGAATACTATATTTGAAGAAAATAGATTTTTAAAATGTAAAAGCACAACTGAAGAAAAAAAATTGCAAGTATTTGAAATATGTAAGTGGGATGCGTGTGATTATAAATTAGATTCTATCACAGATGAGCCTTTGTACATCGGTAGAGTGGAGATGAAATTAAATGAAGGTAAAAAAAGAAAATTTATATATTTTCAGTCAGACTATAAACTCAAACAATGAATAAAAAAAATTTAAAATCTATAGCAGGTCTTACATTAATTGAGATTTTAATTAGTGTGGTGGTGTCATCGATAATGATGGCTGCAATTTATTCAACTTATTCAATTGTAAATTCAACTTACACTCAAGTGTTAGAAAAAGCTAAAGTAAGTAGGTCGTCTAGAGATTTAATCGAGTTATTAATTCGAGATACACGAATGGCAGGATTTAAATATTATTTGGGTGATAATGATTTAGGCTTTCCAACAGAAAGTTATTTAGAGTTCGTTGGTGGTGCTACTACGGTAAAAGATAGCCATGATCCAATTGTGATAATTCCAAATGAACTTGGACATTCACTTAGTGATGCTATTGCTACCCCAACTCCAAAACATAACTTAGATGATACTTGCTGTGATAAAATTCATATTGTTTATGATGATTTTAATCAAAACGATGCTACTCAACCTTACAAAAGATATAAGTTAACTTATTTTGCAAATCCACTATCAGATGGTTCTAATGCTGATGGCCCTATAAATCCAAGATACGGCATATACAAATCCAAAATTAGTTGGCAACAAAATATTGGTCAAGAAACTGGAAGTTGGGTTTCAGATTGTTCCGAGTGTTATCACAATGAATTAGTAAGAGATTATGTTGAAGATATGGAATTTATTGCACTAGATCAAAATGGAAAAGTTTTAAGCCCTTACCCAAATACAACTTCTGAAGCTTCGAGGGGAAATTTATATAAAATTAGAGCGGTCGATATTAGGATCGCATTTATTTCTGAAAAGCCTTTCTTTAGATTTGAAAGTAGGACAGGAAATGAAAGACAATTAAGTGGATTTTCTAGAACGATAAGATCTTTTTCAGATAGAAACTTAAGAGATAATGTAGTGGTGACCGTATACACAAGAAATATTGTTGGACAGGATATATTTTAATGAAAAAAAATAATCAAAATGGATTTACACTAATTTTATCACTTGTGATGTTATTAGTAATGTCGTTGATGGGAGGCGCTTTAATTGTAATTTCTTCAGGGGATCATCAAAGCAATAATACTAGTGATCAATATCAACAAACTTTTTATGTTGCCGAACATGCCTTAATTGAAGCAGAGAAAAGAATAATTAATAGAATGATCGGACCTTGGACAGAAGTGAGTACGATTACCACACCACCAGTTGGATCTACACCTACAGAGATTACTGCTCACAATAATTATATTGAGCAACTTACAGCCACAGCAATTAATGGCTTTGCAAGAAATACAGATGGAAGAGATACTCCTAGAAATACTCTTACTCCTGTAGAAACTCCTTGTTTTAAAAGTTTTAGAAATTTAATTAGAAATGATAGTGGGGGAAATCTAACTTTAGTTACAGATCATTTTACCAATCAAAATTTTGGAAGTTTAATTGAGCCAATTTTAAATACCCCAAGTGATGTAGGATTAGAGGCAGATGATGCAGAAAAAGAAAAAGAATATTTAAAAAGGTATAGATATGAGTTTTTTTCAATTAATGTTGGTTCCTCTACCTTTAAAGGAGCAGGGGCTAGTCTTAAAAAAACCTCTACTAACGCTCAAAGACAAGGAACAGCTTATAGAATATATGGTTGTGGATATTTAATGCCTAAGGGCGCAGAATTAGGTGAATTTGAGGATCCTGAAATATTAATTCCTTTAGAAACTTTAATTATTTTATCTAGTTAAACACAAAATGAACACCAACATCATTACTTTATTTACAATCTTTTAAAATATTAGCTATTATTAATGATAATGAAAAATATCTTTATTGGACTGTTATCACTTTTTTTATATTTCAGTTCATTAAGTATGAGTGGGGCGTGTGAATTTTTAAAAGAACAAATTGGTACCCCAGTTTCAAGCATCATTGAAAAATATGATAATTTAGACGAGCCTCCGGGTGGTGGTGATCCAACTGCTACCTACGTTAAAGAATATGACAGTTTAAATTTATGTGAAAATTCTCAATTAGAAAATAGTGTTTTAAAAGTATTTATTAAAGAAGGAAAACTCATTGGAACTGAAATTGAAGGTGCTTTGGGTGAAGCAAAAAATAACAAAATCATAGACTTTGCAAAAACACATTTAGGGTACAAAAGTGAAGTAGATTTTGATGAAGAGTGGACAGGGGCTATATCTTTGTCATCTTTTGGTGATGACGTCATTTATGGTAGAGTTAGTGATTCAAGTGGAATTTATGAAATGTTAATTATTACAAAGCCAGAGTTTGATTCATTTTTATTCGGACCTAATGTCATAAAGTTTTTTTAATTTATGAAAATATTATTTAAATTATTTAGTTTATTAATTTTAATTATTAATTTTAATCAAACATCTTATGCAAAACCATTGCCACCTGGATCAGGTGAAGGGGATGTACCAGCTAATATTTTAATTTTATTAGATAGCTCTGCTAGTATGAGTCGTACATTAGGAGATGGTATTCCTGCTATAAGCTCTGCTACAATTGATGGAAATGGAAATAGGGTTTTAACAAGTGCCGATGGAAAGCTGGGAGGATTATATCTTTTTAATTCTGCTGGTGAGAGAATTAACTTTACTGGAACCAATCAATGGGGAGGATCTTATACAAGAGATACTTGGTGGGCAGGAAGCACTACTGATCAACGATGTGATTACCGTTTAAGGGATGGATCCAGAACAACTAATCATTCTATTTCTACAACTAGAAAATATCATGAAGCTCGCTATATAACAGGAGTAACTGTTCCAGGAACTAATATCAGTAACGAAAATCTTTTATTTGCTGTTCAATTTGATGATAGGTCCTCTTCTGTTGCAGTTATTGCCCTTGATACACAATATAGATGTAGACTTGCACTAACGGTAAATAGTGTAAAACATATTCGCGGTATGGACATTAGTGCTAATGCAGCAGGACATATTATTGTAGGAGTTTTTGGTAGATCGGGTAGAAGAAATGCTTTTCAAATGACCTGTAATCTAAATCAAGCTGATTGCGAAGAAATTACAGGTACAGGTAAAGGTCAAACTGATGTGTGGGGCAGAATATATGACGGAAACCGTTATAGATTAAATAGCGACTCTACAAGAATGTATATTTCTGATGATGGGAATCTTTATGAATATGCAACAAGAAATGTTGGAGGACAAAATGTAATTTCATATGCCTGGGGTGAAAAAAAGGAGTGTCGTGCTAGCCGTAACTCAACTATAAACCAAATTACACAATTTGAGTTATCTAGCAATGACGATGATATTTTTTTTGTAGGAGGTAGCGGAAGAGAACTTGTAAGAGTACAATGGACTGCTGGGTACAACATTTGTACACGTATTACTGGTCTAGGAACCGCTAGTTCACTTTCAAACGCTGGTCAAGCTGCTGGAAATTTAGCTGCTGATAGCGTTAGAGTTACAAATGCACTAACTGCTATAAGTAAATCTGGTGGGAGAATTTTATTTAGTCATAATAGTTATGTTGATGAATTAACAGAAGCTAATTTTACATCTGCAAATAGAAATACAGCTTGGCAAATTCAATATGGTGGGCCAAAAATAACAAGACTAGACGGAGCAAAAGCAGCAATTATTGCCGTTTTAACAGATAGTACTTTAACTAGTGGTGCTAATTTTGGTTTTGGTCACTGGAACGCTGGCGAAGGTAGTCAGGGAAAAACCGGAAGCAGAGGTGGCAAATATTGCCATGGTAATGGTACTTCTTGCGATTATTATGGAGGTTGGTTCGGCAATCATCCTGCTGGTCGAAGCACAATATGTACTGATAATTCTTGTTTAAATGTTGGAATTGGTCCAGAGGGTGCTGGTAACGCTATTCCTGTTGTTGAGAGATTAGGAGTGGAGTGGGGCACAGACTCTGAAGCATTTTCTCAGATTGCTCATGATTATTTTTTTGATCCCGAAATTTCTCCTCATGACCCAAACTCTGACTGTCAGTTAAATTATGTAATTGTTATTGGTGATGGTGAGATGACTGGTACAGGAACTGCTTCAACTAGTTTTCAAGGGCGTACGGCAGGCAGACTTACGAGAATGAGAGAGGTATTAGGAATTAAAACTTTGATGGTTGCTTATGGAGATGGAATAAGTGCTAGTGGTATGAATAGATTTAATGAATTAGCTTTAGTTGGTTCATGTGATGCAGCAGGGGGTGAAGATTGTGAACAAACTATTGTAGCCACTACACCTCTGGAACTTCAGACTGAGCTTCAGCAGAAAATTAGACAAATTTTAGCTGAGCGATTAGCATTTACCGCACCATCCATTACAGCAACCATTCAACAAGGGGGTTCATTATACCAAGCGCAATTTGCTTATGAACAATTTGGAGAGTGGAAAGGAACCATATTGAGGAAAACTTTAAATGCAGATGGAACAGTTGATCATGATCCTAACGCACCAGGAAACTGGGATGCAGCAGCTCGAGTAAGAACGCAAGCAGCTGGCGGGCCAACAGATCCTGGTACAGCTGATAGCAGAAATATATGGACACCCATTGCAGATCAAAGTTTAGATTATTTAGGAAATTGGGATAACGTTAATGAGGCTACTGCACCAACTTTAGAACCTGAGATGGAAAGACTAGGATATGTTCTTAGAAATTATCATTCTTCAACATCAAAATGTGGTGGAGATGATACCACAGATGATGAGCGAGATGGAATTCTACGTTTTTTAGCTGGTCAAGATTTTTTTGATTATGATGGAGATTGTGACACTACAGAATTAAGAAGCCATGTTCTTGGAGATATATATCATTCTCAATTAATTGAAATTGGCGCACCAGATGGAAATACCCAGTTTACTGATAATAACCAAGAAGCTTACTTTAGAACTATAAATAATTATCAAGCCTTTAAATCTTCACAATCAAACAGAAGAAATATTTTATATGCAGGTTCTAACAGTGGATTACTCCATGCTTTTTCTGCTGAAACAGGAAATGAAGAATGGGCATTCTTACCACCCTTTTTAATTGGAAAATTACCTACATTAATTAACTCCAGACTTGACGGAGCAATTGATGGATTTAAGGGAGGTAGTAATGCAGTGTTTGGAGTAGACGGCTCTCCAGTTGTCCATGATGTGTTTATGAAAGGCTTAACTCCAGAGGGTGATGTCGAAGGTTCGGCAAGTTGGCATACCATATTATTCCAACCGTTTGGAAGAGGTGGATCTGGTTTTTCAGTATTAGATGTAACCACTCCACTAGTAAGAGATGGTTTAGGACCAATGCATATGTTCAGTGTATATAATGATTATATCAATAATGTTGTATATATCATGGACAACGAAGGAGAAGTTAGAGAATTAGAGTATTTTTCAAGCTCTGCAGAAATATCTGCTTCAGATGAAGCCCTAAAAGCGCAATCAAATTTAAATGAAGCTGTTACTGCTGATGAAGCCATCGACTCGGAGACAACTACTAATCAAGATGCAATTGCTGTATGTCAGTCTGATGCTGATGTGACCGGAGAATTTAAAACTGCTGGAACTGCTTCTTGTTATATAGGAAGAACTTTCACTTTTAGTGATATATCTTTTAATACCCCAAATAATCAATCCATACCTCAAAACATGATAAATGTTTCAGAAATGGTTGATGGTGAATTTTTGCCAGTAGAATTTTCAGATGCAAGAATGATCGATGGTCAATTTGTAATTACTTTTGATGAAGATAAAATTTATAATCCAGGTGGAAGTGTTAATGAAACAAGAGAAACAACAAATATATTTGTTCAAACCTCATGCACATCATCTTCTGGAATTGATCCTTTCTTTGACTATAGTAAATTAGGTGAGACTTGGTCAACACCAAGAATTGTAAGATTACCATCAGACATTGAAGCAGAGAGAGAAGACCCAGCAAATGATAAATATGTTGCAATTATGGGTGCAGGGATGGCTAATAATAATTTATGTGCGGGCTCTGCTTTGTTTATGGTTGAATTAGATAATATGGATGAGCCAGGAAAACTTTACGGTGGAGATCAAAACGGTGGACCAATTACAATTGTTGATACATCGCCAGCAGGTGTGGCTCTTGGAAATGATATAATTGAAACCCCTAACGGTAGTGATATTAATAATGCGGTTCCAACTTCTCCACTTGTGATCACCCCTGATACAGGATTTGGAATTCCTTGGCGTGGGGCAATGGTTTATATTAATGATAGAGAAGGAAAAATTACTAAAATAAATTTAACAGACTCTACAAAAAATGATGCTAAATTATTTGATCAAACAACATTATTTAGATTAAACGCTAGTACTACCAATAAACGATATACTTTTTTCTCAATGGATGCAGGAGTAGGAGTTACTACAAAAGATTTTTGGTTGTTTGGTGGTACTGGAGACTTTAATAAACTTGGAGATATAAATAGAAATATGGATAATATTTTATATGGGATTAGAGATTTTGATTATCCTTATTTTAAACATTTAAATGGAGTTACTATTCCTTCATTTAATGATCAAGCTTTTACATCCACAGCTCATCAAGGAGCTGATAACGCTAAATCGATTGATGATGCAACTGTTTGCTCAGATGTTACAGGAGATACTGATGGTGCTCTTTGCCCAGACTCTGCAGAAAGTGCCTGGGTAATCCATTTAGATACACCAGGCGATAATAATTCACACAGAAAAGCATCTGCCCCACCAACTTTATTTAAAGGACAAGTGTATTTTCCAGTTTATGAACCGCCTCCAGGATCTAATCGATGTAATATTGGAAATGCATATATTTGTGTAGCAGATGATGAATGCGGAACAAATAATTCACATAAACTTGTTAAAGGTGCAGAAGCTAACGGAAGTAACTGTACATTCATTAGAGAAGGAGTTTTATCTGAATTAGTAATATTTGGTGACAAACTTTACGCAAACGTTGCAGGACCTAGTGAAGACAGTGATACTTTATATTCTGTTATAGCTGTTCCTGGAGAGGTTTTATCAAATACAGGTGGTTGGAGAGATACAGGATATTAATTAAAGTTATAACACTCTCTCACAAGTGACTTTAAGAAGCTGAAAACAACGCAAAATAGGAATATATAACCCAAACAAACATATCAAGCATGGTTATAAATATAATTGCTAAACCAACAATTGAGTCCTGTTTTATTTTTTTTCTCCATTTGATTGGAAAAAAATTTAAAGAATACGCATAAACTAAAATGAATATATTTAATGATGCAATAATAATGTTGATAAATAAAAAAGTATTCATTTAGTTAATCAAACCTTTCAGCTTGTTCTTTAATTTGTCTTTTACTTTATCCTCTATTTGCTTGATATCTAAATTTTTAACAGCATCTAATAAATTATTACTCATTATTTTTTCTCGCACATCAACCACCATGTCTTTAAATACTTTTTTTAAAATATCTTTGTAGTTTTTACTATCCTTAGTATTACCAATATCTTTAAAATTCATATCATTAATTGAAAAAGTTTTTTCAAAATCAAAATCAGAAGATAATACGGCTAAATTAATATTTTTAGCATCTAGGTTTTTGATATTAAAGTATTTGCTCGATTGAGAGTCGGTATTTTTAAATTCCAGATCTTGTTGAAGATTTCTTAGATTGTCTGAAGTAATTCTGTCAGAAAATTTAAAATAATAATTTAAATTTATATTGTTTAATTGAACATCGTTAATCAATATATCATTAGAAAAAATTGAAAATGTATCTAAATTTACTTTAACAAAATCTACTTCTGCTAAATTACCGTCAAACTTTTTGTTGAGTATCTTAATGTTATTTGCACGAGCTTCACCACTTAAATAATCAATACTTAATTTTTTAATTGATACTTTTCTATTTAATGAGCTTGAAATATTATCTTCTAATATATTTTTAATTAATCTGTCTCCTATAAATTCAACCAATATATAAAAAGATAAAGTGAATATGATTATTATTGAAAGAAATTTTTTCATATGCACTGATCTATATTAATTTTAAAAATAATTCTAATGGTTAATCGATCACTTTGGGTTATATTTTTAATTCAAAAATAATCTTATCTGTTCATTAAAAATGAGAAAAACTAAGTTTCCTATAATTAAATAGGGACCAAAAGGTATTTGAGACGAAAGATTTTTTTTATTTTTAATTATATCTGGGACAACACTTAAAAGTGCAATGACGGATGAAAAAAATATTACAAAAGGAATTGAAGCCCATCCAAACCAAAAACCAATTACAGAAAGTAATTTAGCATCACCCAAACCCATTCCTTCTTTGTTTCTTAATTTCTTATAAGTAAAAATTATTAACCAAATGATTATGTAACCAAACAAACCACCTATTAAAGAGTTAACTAAATTTGGAAACAGAGTGGTATTTAAATTTGGATCAAATGATTTTAATAAACCAATTATCATAAGAGGGTACGTTAGCTCATTTGGAATTATGAAATGTTTTAAATCAATAAAAAAAATAATCACAAAACAGATGCTTAAAATAAAAAAAAGAAGAGTAGTTAATGAAACTCCAAAGAAATGAAAAATTACTACAAAATTTATTGCTGATATTAATTCTACTAAAAAATATTTAATATTAATTTTAGCTGAACAACCTCTACATTTTGCTTTTAAAAACAAATATGAAAATAATGGAATGTTATCGTGCCATTTAATTAGGGTTTTACAGGATGGACAGTGGGATCTTCCTGTTACAACACTTATATCGTCAGGAATTCTATGGATACAAACGTTACTAAAGCTACCCCATATACTTCCAAAGATGAATGCTATAAGATATAACATAACTTATAATTTAATTTTGGAGGACAGTTCTATGAAACCATCAATGCAATATTGTACAAGCATCATTGCGTCTGTAAGGTGTAAGTAGAAGTTAGGACTATGAATAATGAGTTCCATCAGTCTCAAAACTATCAAAAATTTAATGAATATCAATTTATAAATAATATGTTCTTTGGTGCTAAAAAAACAGAAACAGTAAAAGTCGACAATACAAGCGTTAAAGACTTAGAATTAGTTACAAAAATGAGCCAGGAGTTTGCTAAAACTCTTGATTTAAAAGAAACACTACAAACTTCATTAGAGGTAATTATTAAAAGAATTAATGCTCAAGCTGCTAACATTTTTTTAATAGATAATGATAAGCAAAACTTTCAATGTATTGCATCAAAACACCAAGCATATCTAGAAGATTTTGAAATTCCAATTACTCAAGGTGTCATGGGAAAAGCAGCACTCATGAAACAATGTATAAGAGTTGGAGATGTTAGAAAGGATGTAAGAGAAATTGCAGAATTTTATTTTGATTTAGATAATAAAACAAATTTTACAACTTATTCTGTTTTATGCTCACCATTAATTGTTTCAGATGAATGTATTGGTGTTATTCATTGTTTAAATAAAAAAACAGACAACAAACTTTTTGAGGAAGGCGATAGAAAACTTTTAGAAACTTTATCTGGTCCTGCTGCATTAGCAATTAGAAATGCTAAGATGGCAAAAGATTTGATTGATAAAAATAGAATAGAAAAAGAAATAGAAATTGTTGGTGAGATTCAAAAAACATTACTATCTCAAAACATTAAAGAAAATTTTCCTATTGCCGGAATAAATATTCCTGCCAAAGTTGTTTCTGGAGACTTTTATAATTTTTCAGAATTATCTAATGGAGTTTATGGATTTGGAGTTGCAGATGTTTCAGGTAAAGGAATTAAATCTTCATTACTAATGTCTAAAGCATCTAGTCTTTATAGATGTTTAAGTAAAACAAACTTTTCTGCAGCAGGTCTATTAGATATTTTAAATACAGAAATTTGTGAAACTACTTCAAGAGGAATGTTTGTGACAATGCTGGTTGGAATTTATGATAGTAACAAAAAAGAATTAACTTTATCAAACGCTGGTCATGAACCTCCGTTAATTTATTCTAAAGATGGAAACTTTTCTAATTTCGAAGAAGCAGGACCTCCTTTAGGTATTGCTCCTAAGTTTAAATTTAAAGAAACTAAAATTAATTTTTCAAACAGCTCAATGTATATTTTTACTGATGGTATTACTGAAATAAGAGATGCTAAAGGAAATATGTTAGAGGCAGAAGGATTTAAAGATTATATAAAAAAGTATCAACAAATTCCAAACCATGAAAGATTAAACAAGATTATTGAAGATATAATTAAATCTGGTCGAATACAAAAGGATGATTTAACAATTGTAACGGTTGATGGTTAATAATTATGGATAGATGTTTTTATTTACACTCCTTAAGATAGAGTAAAAATGTTTGAGGGATAGTTTCCAGTTAATAAGAGTAATTACTCCCAGTTTCATGTAATAATTCTAATTTTGGGTCAAATATCTGATAATTTGCTATAAATCCTTTAATCGTACTCAAAACTCTAATTTAGAGCGAAACCTCTCATAATTTCCTATAAATCCTATCCGGGTAGTCAAATCTCTTATTTAGAGTGAAATCTCTCATAATTTGCCACAAATCAGATTTAATTAGTTAATTTGAGTTTAGCCACCATATTTAGGCTTTAACCATAATATAAATTGTATCAAAATTTAATATTGTTATCCTTAATATTCGACAATTGATGGATCAATGTTAAAATTTATATATATTATCCTAAAGGAATGAGCGATGTAAGGCTGATTGAGTTTTTGTTAATATTCATATTTATCTCTAACACACAGGATAAAAAATATAAATTATCTCTAACACATAGGACAAAAATTAAAATTATCTCTAACACAAATCAATAAATTTATTGAAAATATAAAAAATGTTGATTTTATTGACTTTTTTAAAAATATGATAATATTAATTACTATAACACAAAATAAATACAGCTCTAACACATTTTATGTTTTATATTCATAATACTAAAAACGTTGATTTTACTTACTTTTTTAAAAAAGAATATTATGTTAATTTTCTAACACAAAATGAAATAATTTTTTTTTTTTAAATGTGTTAGAATAAAATTTTTGTGTTAGAGAAAAAAAATAATTTTTTTTTTTTTATAAATTAGAATAAT
>ERZ891134.1760-NODE-1760-length-14063-cov-6.250642_pt1 | contig 14063 bp, 12 predicted proteins | sample MGYA00520888_ERZ891134 | MGnify/ENA primary metagenome ERZ891134 (study PRJEB32303, sample SAMEA104408692) | aquatic metagenome | biome: Brackish water; feature: Coastal; material: water | place: Baltic Sea | collected 2014-10-23 | depth 10 m ... | reverse complement strand
GCATCCGCACAACGGCCATGCGCGAAAAACTCATCATCCGTACCGGTGACACGCCATCGGGCCGTGGCCGGTCCAACCCAAAGCGCCCCAATACGTCAGCGAGTTCCTTCTCCACGTAGCCCCCGTAGCGCACCGGGTGCTTGGTCTCGATAGCGAATTTGATATCCGCACGCTTATCCAGCGTTGCGGTCAACAGAGTTTCCAGAGTCAGCAATTGCGTGCGGTTTGGATCATCGGGATCTTCAAAGTCGTGCCACGTGCGAAAGCTGTAGTCGTGCCTGCTCAACTCGGCCACATGCCGCGAAGACACCGAGCCGCGCCCGCGAGACGTCCGATCGATGCGCCGATCGTGCACACACACCAAGGTGCCATCAGCGGTTAACCGGACATCGCACTCCAGCGCATCCGCGCCATCATCGATCGCCCGCAGATAGGCCGCCAGCGTGTGCTCGGGTTCGAGGAGTGAGGACCCCCGATGCGCCACCACTTCCGGACGAAGACCGCTCACACGCTCAGCCTTCCACGGTGAAGAAGCAGTACCGTGACCGCGCTGCTCTTAGGCCGGTTGCAACGCCCGTGCTGCCGCCTGCCCGGCGAGGTAGGAAAGCCCGAATGCGCTCAGCAGTCCGTTGCCGGCGAGGTAGCCATCGGCACCGTGACCGGAGATACCCGCAGCTGCCCCACCTGCGGCGTACAGACCGGGAACGGGCGTTCCGTCTGTCCGCAGCACCTGGGCATTGCCGTCGACCAACAAGCCGCCTTGGGTATGGAAGAGCGCGGGTTGCACCTTGATCGCAACGTAGGGCGGGCACAGCACATCCTCGAACTCCGTGCGCCCAAACTCATCCGCACCCACCCCACGGGCGGCCGCATCGGCTGCCGCCAAGGTCTCGGCGAGCACCGAAGCCTCTACCTCCAGCACCTGTGCTAGCCCGGCAACATCGTCGGCCCGGCGCAGGGCCCCGCTTTCAACGGTTTCTTGGTAGTCGCGGAACGCCAAGCACGCCTCATGCACCCGCTCGTCCAGGATCAACCAGCCGCGCGCCCCAGGTTGGGCAGCCAACATCGCCGCGTACTCGCTGTACCCGCAGGTTTCGTCACCGAAGCGCCGTCCCTCGGAATTCACCAGAACAGCCCCGTGCATGATCGTTGCCCAACCAGCCAACGTGGAACCGTGCACCGCAAGTGCCGCGTGCCCTTGATATGCGTCAAGGAACGCAGCAGAGGCTCCATGGTGCTCACCGATTTTGATCGCGTCTCCTCGAGACGCATCGCTACCGTGGTAGACCGCGCCGGCAATCTCCGGGATGAAACGCTGCACCATGTCAACATTTGCACCGAAGCCATTAGTGGCCATGATCACCGCTGACGTCGCGATCTCCTCGCGCGAACCATCCGGCATCTCCACCACCGCAGTCACAACCGGCCCTTCACCAACAACGTCCACGAGCCGAGCCGGCACCAACATGTCGATGTTCGCATCCGCATCCACTCGTGAAAGTAGATGCGAGAGCACTCGATCACCCTTGCGCCCTGCGATCGAATGGCAGCGGTCAACACAGTGACCGGGGTAGTGGAAATCGGTGACCAAATGCAGATCGACCCCTTGACTGTCGGCCATCCACTCCACTAGCTCGGCGCTCACGTTGGTTAACGTCTCGGTGATCAGCGGATCGGCACTGTCCTTGGTCTTCTTGCGGATGTCACCGGCAAAAATCTTCGGGGAATCTTCGATTCCGAGTTCGCGCTGCCACCTACTGCCAGCGCCGGGGAACATCGCAGTGGACATCGAAGTGTTGTTGCCTCGGCGAAAATGCTCGCTGGCCTCCACCAAAAGCACCCGCGAACCGAGTTCCGCCGCACGCAAAGCACCGGCGATACCGCCGCCTGCGCCGGCAACCACAACATCTACGTCCACGCCGCTCATTTCGCGCTCGCCGCCAAGGCCTCCAGCGCTTCCTGAGTTGGGTCCACCACGCGCACCCCAAGACCCTCTTCATCGACATCAACCGCAGAGCAGCCGTTGATCACACTTCGCGCTCCACGATCGGCCAGCGCCGCTACTGCTTCGGTCATCGCCGCATTCCACATCTCGTGATTCGTCACTGCTTCGAATGGCAGATCCATCACCTGGACATCCACAAGGGACCCATCCATCTCATACTCGGCCAACCGGCGGCGCAGTTCCTTCGCGATTGCCTCGTTGCGCACGATCACCCCGAACGGTTCACCGGTGGCCATCACCGATGTCACCGCCTGGTGCAACAACCCACGCGCTGCATCGTCACCCTTACTAGGCGCGAAAGCTGGATCGAGTACGCAGTCAGGGAGCACGAGGTCATAGCCGGCGCGCGATGCTGCCATAACTTCGGCCACGTGCTCATCACTTGCCAACACGTCCTCGTCTGTATTGAGGGCCGTCGGTGCGCTCTCGGGAAGATCAACCACGGTCACCTCGACCCCCTCGGGCGCTAGTCGGGTGTACCGCTCTTGCCGCCGATTGAGTTCTTCAGCACCCACACGAATGGGCGTGATGGCCAAAATGCGCATGATCACTCCTTCTCACTGTTCATAGTCTCCGTTGCGGACCAACGAAGCAATTCGGAAAGCTCCAAAACCGACGATGACGCCACCAACTTCTCGGCGAACATCCATACCCGTTCCGCCAGCAGTGGGTCGATGAGTCGATTGCCCTTGGCGTGCAGTGCCGCTTCATCAAGTGGTGCGTAGTCACTATCACCGATGGGATTGGGGACCTCGAGCACGTAGGTGCTGCCGTCGGTCAATTCGATGCGCACTCGGGCAGCCCGTTCGGCTGGCAACCGGGCGCTCAAAGCCTCATCGTTCGTGACTCGAACCCGAGCCGCCAACGCCTTCACGTCAGGATCGTCTAGTCGACGCTGGTCATGCTCTGCCGGAGTTATCTTGCCTTCACGTAGAGCCACCGCCACTACGTACGGAATCGAGAACATTGCGCCTAGTCGAGTTGTCGGTTCGCTGCCGGCTAGCCCCGCCGCCAGGTAATGCGTATCAACGTCGATGCTTGAAAATTCATTGGTTGGAACATCACGTAGGTGCGGGTGCTGCTCCGCTAATGCAAGCACTGCGTCGATGGGCGGGTGGGTAAAGGCGCACGCTGCGTGCACCTTGAAGTAGTTGCTGCGTGCGTCCCAACGTTCCCCCAGATCATCCGTGAGCGCGGCTGGGTCCCACGCACCCAGGATGTGTCCCAATACCGGCTCAGCCGTACCGGTGTTGCGCGCGGTTCCAGCAGCTGCCAGATAAGCGGACGCGATGCCGGAAACTTGTGCAGCACCCATCCACGAGTTGCGCACGAGGTTGCCATCAAGAGCGCTGGAGAAGTGCCCTGCGATACCCATGCCGCTGCCGTGATCGATCGCCGCGGCAACACCAGGGCCGTCGAGGCCGAGTAACTTGGCGCATCCGGCGGCAGCCGCCGCAACCCCCCAGTTGCCATGCGGATGCACGCCACCCGACAAAGACGAGGCCCTGCCGAATCGCGCGGCCACCTCATACCCGGCCGCAACCGCCAGCGCGCACTCCTCCCCGGTTGCTCCGCGCGTGATCCCCAGCGCCAACACCGCCGGCAGCACGTGCGCTGCCGGGTGTCCCTTGGCGAATTTGTTGCCTTCGTCTTGCTCGAGCGCGACACCCACGGTTCCGATCGTCCATGCGGCGAGTTCGGCGACGGTCGTGGTTGCTGTCCCTGGAATCACCACCGGCCCATCGGGCAACGGCCAAGCGGCTAGCAACGCCTGATACTCGGGAAGTTGCACACCAGCACAGGCAACGGTCAGGTAGTCGGCCCAAATGAGTTCGTGACGCTCGCGAACATCAACGGGAACGTCGCTCCACTGCAGGTTGGCCACCCACCCACCGAGCTGTAGAACACAGTCCGCGGTCTCCGCGTGCACTACATACCCAGGTACGCCTGGCGTACCCGCTCGTCGTCGAGCAGATGCACGCCCTTGCCTTCGAAGGCGATCTCGCCATTTTCGATCACGTAAGCGCGATCGCTGATCGCGAGAGTGGCTGCAGCGTTTTGTTCGACGATGAGCACGGTCACACCGCTGTCCCGAATTTTGCCGACGGCATCGAGGACCTGGCTCACCAACTTGGGCGCCAAGCCGATGCTGGGTTCGTCGAGCATCAGGAGTTTGGGGCGTGCCATGAGGCCTCGACCGATGGCGAGCATCTGCTGCTGTCCACCGCTCATCGTCTCTGCATTTTGCGAGCGACGTTCTGCCAGGATCGGGAATAAGTCATACACCTGGTCTTGGGCTTCGCGTCGCTCACTCTTATTCGATGTCCATGCCCCCATCGCGAGGTTCTCCTCGACGGTGAGAGTGCCGAACAACTCGCGCCCCTCGGCAACCTGAACCAACCCCATCGCCACGCGCTTGTCGCTGCGCATGTTCGTGACATCTTGATCGTCGAAGGTGACCGATCCGCCGCGGGCGGAGACCAACCCGGAGACAACTCGCAGAGTGGTCGTCTTACCAGCCCCATTAGCTCCGAGCAGTGCCACGATCTCGCCCTTTTCCACCTGCATGGTCACGCCCTGCAGAATCTGCAAGGCTCCATAGCCGGCGGTGACGTCAGTGAGCGTCAGCATCGGTCACCTCGTCTCCGAGATAGGCCTCGATGACTTCGGGATTGGCCACCACTTCCTCCGGGGTGCCAAATGCGAGGGTCTCGCCTTGGTTAAGTACCAGCACCCGATCCGATAGCGCCATCACCGCAGCCATGACGTGCTCGACGAAGAGCAAGGTGGCTCCTTCATCGCGAATAGACAACAGCAAATCGATAACCGGTTGTCGTTCGGTGGGCACCAGGCCGGCTAGCACCTCATCGAGCAACAAGACCCGCGGGTGCAGGGCCAAAGCGCGTGCCAACTCCAGGCGCTTTAGACCAGCGGTGGGCAGGTCCTTGGACGTGCGTGTGGCGTATTGCGCCAGGCCCACACGTTGCAGGATCTCCCAACCTTCTTCCTCGGCTTCTTTCTCACTTTCCCCCCGCGCGGCGGCGGCAACCGCCACGTTCTCGAGCACGGTCATGGAGCCGAAGGGGCGCATCAATTGAAAAGTGCGCACCATCCCGGCGCGCGCCAACCGAGCATCGGACCAGCCGGTTACGTCCTGGCTCTCGTAGTGAACGGTGCCGGTGGAGGGCGGAAACATCCCTGCCATGCAGTTGAAAAGCGTGGTCTTGCCCGCGCCGTTGGGCCCAATGATTCCCAAGACCTCGCCAGGTTCCACAGTAAAGGAGACATCGTGCAACGCGCGCAGTCCCTTGAAGGATTTGCCTATGTGCTCGACGGTGACGACCGGGCTCATCGCTTGGTCACCTTTTCCTTGATGGTTCCGAACACACCCTTGGGTAGGAACAAGATGACGACGATGATCAAGATCGCGTAGAGCATGACGTCCAGTCCAGTTCGGCCTTCAAGGAAGTCCAAGAACGGCGGCGGATTGCGCAAGATCGCCGCGGTGATGTCGTTCAGCGGGGCGAGCAGAACCGAGCCGACGATGGGCCCCCAAATCGTCCCGATACCGCCGACCACCGGAATCAAAATCGCTTCAATTGAACGGTAGGCCCCGAAGCCGAGTTCGGGATCGATGAATAGGTAGTACTGCGTGTAGAACACGCCGGCCACCGCACCGATCGCACCCGAAAGCGCGATAGTCGTGAGCTTGTAGCGCAGTACCGGTACGCCCAACGAAGACGCCGCGGTCTCATCCTCACGAATTGCCACGGTGAAGCGCCCTGCTTTGGAGCGAACGAACAAGATGGTGACGAGCAGGCATGCGGCCATCAGACCTAGGCCGAGCCAGAAGTAGTTCGGGCTACCTGCGGGGAACTGCATCAGCCACCAGCTCGAGCCCTGGATGAGTGGCACGTTGTAGCCCACCGAAGAGTTAACAACGTCCGCGCTTTGCACGATGATGCGCAGCATCTCGGCGAAGGCGAACGTGGCAAGAGCGAAATACGTTCCACGGAGTTTGTACCGGAAACACAGCCACCCCACGATCACGCCGTAGAGGGCGGCCACCCCCATGCCGACCACCATCCCGATCCACGGGCTGATGCCGAAGTTGACTAACAGGATGGACGACGAGTAGCCCCCGATACCGAAATAGGCAGCGTGACCGAAGGAGAACATGCCGCCGAAACCACTCATGATGTTCCAGGACATGCCGAGCATTGCGAAGATGAGGACGCGAATCGCAACGGCTTCTTGCCCTTGGTCAAGCAGGAGGGGCAGCGGGAAAGCCAAGACAACCAGAACGATCAGCGCGATGATGTTTGAGTCGAAGAACCGTCGCTTGCGCAACGGTGAGGGCACTGTCTGTACCAAGGTTTCGCTCATGTCAGGACCCACTCGAGAACAGGCCCTGCGGGCGCAGGAACAAGATCAACACGAACACGATGAACACACCGAGCAGGTTGCTTTGGTCGGGGAACAAGATGCCTCCGAACTGCTCGGCGAGACCGACAATCAGGCCCCCGAATACAGCACCAAGGACCTTCCCGAGACCACCGAGCACCACGATCACGAAGGCGGTGATGTTGAAAACTTCGCCAGCAACTGGCGTTATGGAAACGATGGGCGAGACCATCGTTCCGGCAGCGCCAGCGCACGCGATGCCGAGCGCGAACGTAATGATGTAGATCCGCTTGGTGTTGATGCCAACCAGTTTGGCTCCTGTGGGGTTCGAAGCCACTGCACGGATGGCGGTTCCGATCGGCGTGCGCTGCAACATGATGAACAACGCGAGCGCGAGGACCATGGCGCCGATGAAGGCGATCAACCGCGATTGGGTAGCCACCGCTCCGAAAATGTTGAACACGCGGTCTTGTGAGGTGCGAACCGATTGCGGGTTGCCGCTGAAAATCAGCAACAGGGTGTTCTCGATCAGCAAGCCGATACCGAGCGTGAGAAGCAGCGTATTCGCGTGACTTTCACCCATCGCTCGGTTGATGATGAACTTTTGAATGGCGATACCCAGCAGCAACAGGGACGGCACACTGACGATCAGCGTCAGGTACGGATTCCATCCAAAGTTTGAAGACATCACATACGTGACGTACATACCCAAGGTCACGAATGCGCCGGTGGCGAAGTTGATGATGTGAAGGACACCGAAAATCAACGTCAGACCTAGCGCAACCAACCCGTAAACGCCGCCAGCCAGGAGCCCGGTCACCAGTGCCTGGGTGAGGATCAGTCCGCTGCCGTCGGTGCGCAAGAACGCGAGAAAGAAGACAACCGCAGCGATCGCGATAGTGACCAGGATCGGGCGGAGGTTGGGGGGGATGCCGCGGCGGGGGGCCTCTACTTCCGCGGCTGGTGACAGCGCCTGCGTGGCCGACATGTCATCCCTTCTCAAAGGTAGACCTCTTCAGAGGCACGGAGGTGAGTCGTGCAGTGTGGCCCTTGGTGGGCCCGACAAGAGTGCTGTCGGGCCCACCAAGCTGTTCGGCCGGTCGTACTCGGACTCGCTTAGTTGAAGCGAGGTGCGGACTCGGCCACGTTCTCCGGGTAGACCTGGACAACCGCGTCGTCCTGAACCTGCATGACGATCGGGCTGCCGTTCACGTTCTCACCGGTCTCGTCGAACTGGATCGGACCAACGGTCGCCAGCAGCGAATCGAGATTGGTGTCGGCGATCGCGTCGCGCAGAGCGATCGGATCGTCCGAGCAGGACTGCTCGAGCGCGTTGGCGATAACCCGCACTGCCTCGTAGGAGTGGGTAGCAGAGGTCTTCATTTCCTCGCCGTAAGACTCCTGGAATCGAGTTGCGATGTCCTGCGTGGTCGGGTTCGTCACGTCAAGGTGGTAGTTGACGTTGAAGAAGCCCTCACCCGCACCGGCGACGTCTGCCGGGAAGGACGGGTTGTCGAACGCACCCTGTGCGATGCCGTAGATCAGCTTGGCGCCAGGATCAACAGCGCTGATCGCCTCGGTGGCGAGCACGCCGTCGCCGTAGTAGCCGGTCACGACGATTACGTCGGGAGCAGCTGCCTTGACCTCGGTCATCTCGGTGGTCAGGTCCGTTACGCCGAAGGCGTCGTAGGAAATGACCGGCTCAACGGTCCAGCCGAACTCAGCGGCAGCCTCGGTGAAGGCAGCGTTGACGCTGGTGCCGAATGCGGACTGCTCATGCAGGTGCGCGATCTTCATTACATCGATGCCCTCGGCGTCGGTCAGTTCCTTCAGGAACTTCGCACCCTGCACTCCCATGGCGGTTGCGTTGGGCTGGATGCGGAAGGTGTTCTTGTAGCCCTGGTCGAGGATCTCGTCGGAAACCGCAACGTCGATAACGAACGGGACGCCGTTGCGCTCGGCCACAGTGGCGATGTTGGACGCCACAGCGGACTGGTACGGACCGACAAGGGCGATCGCGCCTTCTTGGATCAAGCGCTCGGCTTCGGACTGACCAACCTCGGGGGTACCGGTGCTGTCCGCGCTGAGGATCTCGATCTGTGCGCCGTCGAGGCACTTGATGCCACCGGCCGCGTTGATGTCGTCGGCTGCGAGCACCGCACCGGCATCCATCTGCAGGCCGTCGGCTGCGAGGCCACCGGTGAGCGGGTGGACCGAGCCGATCTTGACGCTTTCCACCGCGACAGCCTCTTCGGCGGTCTCTTCCGGAGTCTCTTCTGTGGTTTCCGCCGTAGTTTCCTCGGCGGTTTCCGTTGCTGCGTCGCTGTCCGCGTCGCTCCCGGAGGAGCACGCGGCAAGGACGAGGGCGAGACCGGCGAGTCCCGCTGCGAGCTTGGAAGCCCTCATCTACTTACCCCTTTCGTCGTGCAGCCATCTGCCGCATCGCGCTGCCTTCGCACGGTTCCGACGGACCGCCTTCGGAGACGATTCGAGTGTTTCGGTGACCGATACAACTTGCAGTGGTCGGCAGCCTTGCACCGCCTTCACGACCTGTCAATTGGAAGCGTGCGCGTGAAACACGATCGTTATCAACGATTTTCCTCGCTGGAATTGCCTAGCGCCCGTCGGTCTGAGAGGATGCCCGCATTCCGCTGAGCGAAACGGGACGCGGAGAGAACGTCGTATGTGGCGCGCCTTGGTGGCAGCATCGGGGCGCCGAGTACCCACGGCAGCGAAAATCGATGCCGTTTTCAACCGCAGGGGGTCAAAACGTGAGCCCGACGAGGCAGGCATCACCCATCGGCACCGAAGGTGCCACCAGGGTGGCCGATGTCCTCCTGCTGTTCCTCGGTGATGCCGACGAACTCGGGGTGACCCAAATCTCCCGCGAGCTCGACATTTCCAAGGCAGTTGTGCACCGCGTCCTGCAGAGCATGGTTGCCCGCGGGCTCCTGGTCCAAGACCCCGACCGCCGCACCTACCGACTCGGCTCGGCCGCCGTTGCCATTGGAGCCCGTGCCCTACGCGACACGGATTTGCGTTCGGTCGCGGAGCCCATCTTGCGCGCGCTTCGCGATGACACTGCGGAGACGACCACGTTGTCCCAGCGCTCCGGCGCCTACCGCGCATACATCGCTCAGTTTCCGAGCCCCCAAGAGATCAAGATGCTCGTCGAACTCGGTCGACTTTTCCCGCTGCACGCCGGATCTTCGAGCAAGGTCATCTTGAGTAACCTCGAGGAGCCTGAACAGCGGGAGATCGTTGCCGGTGTGCTCGAGCAGGTCACACCGAGCACGGTTATCGACCCGGGCGAACTCGCGGCCGAATTGCAGCAGGTTCGAGCGCACGGGTACTCGGTTTCGCGCGGAGAGCGTCAGCCTGGCGCCGGCGCCGTGGCAGCACCGGTGTTCGACTACACGGGAAGCGTTGCCGGCGCAATTTCGGTTTGCGGTCCGGCGCAACGTTTCGACGAAATCACCGTGACACGACTGATCCCACGAGTGACACGGGCTGCTGCGGACATCTCCGCTGGGCTTGGCTGGACTCGCCTTGGCCACGAGGAAAGGCAGGCGTGATGGCAAGCGAAGACACTGCGGCCGCGGGAGCGTTGGCCGGGTTGAAAGTCATCGATGCCGCAACGCTTTTTGCCGGCCCGATGGCCGCGACCATGCTCGGTGACTTCGGCGCAGACGTACTAAAAGTCGAGCACCCCACCAAAGCAGATCCGGTTCGCTGGCACGGCGCGAGCAAAGATGGCGTGGGCTTGTGGTGGAAAATGATCGGGCGCAACAAGCGCGCTATGACTCTCTACCTCGGCTCCCCCGAAGGCCAGGAGATCCTCAAGGAACTTATCAAGGACGCGGACGTTCTCATCGAGAATTTCCGCCCCGGCACGTTGGAAAAGTGGGGACTGTCCCCGGAGACATTGCACGAGATCAACCCCGGACTGGTCATCGCGCGGGTCACCGGCTTCGGACAGTTCGGCCCGTACTCCAGTCGCGCTGGTTTTGGAACGCTCGCAGAAGCCATGAGTGGGTTTGCCGCCGTAACCGGCGAACCCGATGGGCCACCCACTTTGCCTCCGTTCGGGCTAGCCGACGGAATCGCTGCGTTGACCACCGCCTACGCGATCATGGTTGCGCTACGGGCCCGCGACACCACAGGCAAGGGCCAGGTGATCGACATGGCGATCATCGAACCCATCCTCACCGTGGTCGGCCCACAACTGCTCGCCTACGACCAGCTCGGCACCTTGCAGCCACGCCTGGGTAACCGCTCGAGCAGCAACGCGCCGCGCAACACCTACAAGACCAAGGACGGCAACTGGGTCGCAATCTCCACCAGCGCGCACAGCATCGCTGAACGTGTGATGCGCCTGGTAGGTCGACCTGAGTTCATCGACGAGCCTTGGTTCACCAGCGGCGCGGAACGCGCCAAGCACGCCGACGAACTCGATGAAGCCGTAGGCAGTTGGATCGCCGAGCGCGATCGCGACGAAGTTATGCGCGCCTTCGAGGAAGCAGACGCCGCCGTCGCCCCGATCTACAACGCGAAAGACATCCTCGAGGATCCGCAGTTCAACGCGTTGGGCACCATCAAGACTCTCGAGGACGAAGAGCTTGGCCCGATTCGCATGCAAAACGTGCTGTTCCGGCTTTCCGAGACACCCGGGGAAATTAAGCATTCGGGCTTCCCGCAAGGCCATGACACCGAAGCGGTGCTCCGCGAATTGGGCAAGTCCGATGACGAGATTGCGCAGCTGCGCGATGCCGGTGCCGTATGAATTCGACGAACAGACACACCGCGCGTCCCTGGCGCAGCTGGTTGTACGTACCCGGTGATCGACCAGACCGGATCGAGAAGGCGATCGCCGGCGAAGCCGATTGCGTGATCATCGATCTCGAGGACGCCGTCGCGCCCACACACAAAGACCAAGCGCGCACGAATGTCCTGAACACCATCAGCACCCCGCAGGCCAAGCCGGTACTGGTGCGCATTAACGCTTCGGGAACCACCTGGCAGGAAGCAGACCTCTCCGCACTCACCGGCGCCGCACACCTTGCAGGCGTCCGTATCCCGAAAGCCGAGACCGCCACGCAAATCGAAGCGATCGCCCGGCAACTGCCCAACACCGCGCTGCATCTGCTCATCGAATCCGCGAAGGGACTGCAGGCCAGCGACGAACTAGCGAGCGCTCACCCGAACGTTGCCAGCATCGCTCTCGGTGAAGCAGACCTCCGCGCGGACATGAACATCACCGAAGAAAGCCAACTGACCTACGCACGTGGTCGCATCATTGCCAGTGCCGCTGCCGCGAAACTTCCAGCTCCGCCACAAAGTGTGTTCACCAACCTGGAGGACGAGGGCACCCTGCGCGCCACGAGCATCACTGCCAAGCAAGCCGGCTTCTTCGGTCGCACGGTTATCCACCCGCGGCAGGTGACCATCGTCAATGAGGTTTTTCTGCCAACCACCGCCGAAGTCGATCAAGCCCGCGCGTTGATCAAAGCGCTGAACGAAAGCACCGCAGCTCCCGGAGCGAATGCCTCCGCCGCACTCGTCCTTCCCGATGGACGCTTCGTTGACCCGGCCGTCGCGGCCGGCGCACAACGCATCCTCAACATCGCCGATGCCTACGGCACGCAAGCGCACAGCACAAGAGCGGAAGGTGTGTCATGACCAGCACGCAAACACTCATCGACGCCGTGAGTGGCGGCACGCGCGTGGTCGATTTGGCGCAACCGATGCACGCACAGATGCCCACCTCCCCCAACCACCCGGGGTTTCGCTTGTCCTATCTGCGCCGGCACGGGGACATGGTTCGCCCAGACGGCGCCTCAGCAGCGAACGAACTGATCGTCACCGGCGGCCACGTCGGCACGCACACCGATGCACTTGCGCACGTGTCCTATGAAGGTCATCTTTATGGCGGTGTTCCGGTGGAGGAGGCGTTCCAAAACGGGCGCTTCGTGACGCACGGCATCGATCAGTTCACTCCGCTCGTTACTCGCGGTTTGTTCCTGGATATCCCCGCCACGCAAGGAGTGGAAATCCTTCCCGCCGGCTACCCAATCGAGGTAGAGGATCTGGAGAAGGCCTGCGCGGCGATCGGCACCGAACCTGGTGAACGCGACGCGGTGATCATCCGCACCGGTTGGGGTCGGCACTTCCACGACGATCACGAGGCCTACCTTGGGCAAACCCATGGCGTCCCCGGTCCCACCGCCGATGCCGCGCGCTGGCTCGCCGAGCGCAAGATCTCGGTGACCGGCGCGGACTCCACCGCCTATGAGCACATCTCCGCCGGCAAAGGTCACAGCGTGCTGCCCGCGCACAACGTGCTGTTGGTTGAACACGGCATCAACATCATCGAGCACATGGGATTGGAGAAGGCCAGCGAAGAAGGCCTCACCGAATTCGTGTTCGTGCTCGCACCGTTGAACATCCTCGGTGGCACCGGTTCCCCCACCCGACCGATCGCTGTCGTCGGTAGCGAGTAGCAGGCAACGGGACCCAAGAATGAACAACGACGACGCCACCCTCGCCCAACTCCTCGCGCGCACCGCCGCGCACATCGCGAAGAACGGCTTACCAACACAGCTCCGCGAGCAGGCAGCCCAGCGGGTGACCGATGCGCTCGGCAATTCATTGGGCGCAGCGCACCTTCCGGTTGTCGAGCAGATGCGCGCGGTGGTCGATGGTTGGGGTGGTCATGCGCAGTCCTCGATCGTCGATGGCGCACAAACCGCGGCACCGAACGCGGCGCTGCTCAACGGCACGATGGCGCACGCACTGGATTTCGATGACACGCACCTGCCCAGCGTGCTGCACCCAAGCGCTTCGGTGGTTCCCGCTGCACTTGCTGCCGCCGAACTCGCCGATGCCACCGGGCCGCAACTGCTCGATGCCATCACCATGGGTGTGGAGGTCACCTGCCGGTTAGGCATGGCCGGCTACGACACCGATCTTGGAAACTCGATCTTCTTCGAAAATGGTCTGCACGCAACGTCCATCACCGGCACGATCGGCTCGGCCGTCGCCGCTGCAATGTTGCTCGATCCGAGTGAGGACGTCATTGCTTCGGCGATCGGCATCTCCGCAAGCATGGGCGCTGGGCTGCTGGAGGCCAACCGCACCGGCGGCACGGTCAAGCGCATTCACTGCGGTTGGGCTGCGCACGGTGGCGTGACCGCCGCGCAAGCCGCCGCCGCCGGCGTAACCGGACCACCAACTGTCTTGGAAGGACGCTTCGGCTTCTTGCAAGCGTTCCTGTCCGACCGCGCGGACCTGCGTGCCATTACCGAGAACCTCGGCAGCGAGTGGGTGATCCCCACGCTGTTCTTCAAGCCCTATCCGTGCAATCACTTCACCCACGCCGGCATCGACGCCGCCCGCGCGATGAAGGCAAACGGCATCGACCCCGATCGCATAACCGCGCTCACCCTCGGCGCCCCCACCCCGGTCTTGCGCACGATCGCCGAACCGCGCGAGGACAAAGCGCACCCGAAGTCCGGCTATCACGCCGCGTTCAGCGGACCGTTCACGGTGGCAAGTGCGTTTTATTCCGAGCACGGCCTGGGCTTGTTCCATGAAGACTTCACCGACGAAGCAGCGAAGGATCCGAAAAAGCTCGCCCTGGCCGCGAAGGTCACCT
>ERZ891134.1759-NODE-1759-length-14067-cov-19.062589_pt1 | contig 14067 bp, 23 predicted proteins | sample MGYA00520888_ERZ891134 | MGnify/ENA primary metagenome ERZ891134 (study PRJEB32303, sample SAMEA104408692) | aquatic metagenome | biome: Brackish water; feature: Coastal; material: water | place: Baltic Sea | collected 2014-10-23 | depth 10 m ... | reverse complement strand
CAAGCGAGCGAGCGAGCGTGTCAAGCAAGACAGTTAAGGGTGCCATGTTTACGTCTGCCGGTGTGTGTGAAAAGCAGGGCAGCATTGTCGGAATGTGTATTAAAGTTTTGTGTTTTTTTGGTTTTGGGCATAAAAAAAGGCTGCTTTTGGGCAGCTTTGGTGGTGTTTTGGTTGTTTTTGGGGGGTTATGGGTTGTTGAGGGTGTTGAGTAGGGCTTTGGTTACCATTTCGGTGGAGAGTTCGATGTGTTCGTAGTTGCGTTCTACGAGTGCGTTGGTTTGTGTTTCGGTGTAGTTGCCGTGTGCTGATGAGTGTATGATTTCGGTGTCGATGAGGGTTTGTTCGGGGGCGAGTAGTACGTGTGCGAGTTCGTGTACGAGGATTTTTTCGAGGGTTTCGTCGTCGTGTCGTACTGCTGATGGTAGGTACCATTTGATTTTGGCGTCTACGTATTGCCATTGGGCGTGGGTTGTGGCGGTGACTTTGTTGTCTTCTCCGTTGTCGTCTCCGTAGTAGTTATTTATGTACACATGTTCGATGTCCCAGTGGTTGAGGCAGAGGCGGGTTTGCCAAACGGGGGCGAGTTCGTTGATTAGTTTGATGATTCTGTCGTTTGGTTTAGTTGCCATAAGCTTTTTCTTTCGATATGAGTCTATTGTATCATGGTTTATGGGGGCGTCACCTGTTTTGTTTCGGCACGTTCGTTCCGATTTTCATGTTTTGGTAGGGTCAATACTGCTTTTTGGGTTGATATCTGAGTGTTCGTACCGATTTTGAGGAGCCTATCGGGTGGGGAAAAATATTTTGCGGGTGTCATCTTCCAGATCCTTTTGGATAGGAATGAGTTTATACTGATATACCTGTATGGAAAGACATTCCGGCTTCTTGATGGACTTTTTGTACCCAACGAGACATTGTTACTACATTTTTGTCGGGACCATATGTTATAAATGTGCCATCTGCCGAGTCGTATCCTTCGCTTAAAGCATACCGAAGTCGTTTAAGACTGTTTACTCTACCCATATGGGTCCACAAACCTCTCTGACGGGCTTCTAGGACCCAATGAGAGGCTTCTGGTCCAAGCTTCCAAGCTGTGTCGCCTCCGGTGAATACGGCATCGGCGTTTGCGGGGATGTGGGTGCATCCGTTTTGCAAAACATACGCTGCTTTGTACCCGCATTCTTGAACAAACTCAGACCACTCATACCATAATTTGTCTGTGCCTTCCGCATCCGCGACAACATCGGGGACAACGGCAAACAAGCAATTAGGTTCATGACTGTACCTTACAATATTTTTTGTCCAACGAGACTCACTCCATTTATTTGAGAAACAACCGTTATCTAAAGCCCAAGAAGCGCCTTTAACAATTTTCTCACCCGACTTGGGGCTTACAATCTGGCCGAAATGGCCATCCGAAATATACTTTTTGACCACAAAACCGGAAGCCGGCGTTAAATACAACATCAAACGACCTTACTTTGCTTATACCACTTACTCATATTGATAAAGTTGACCGTCCACCACATAAAGCTCATCGCAATGAACCCCGGCTTGCCATAAATGAGGCTGTAAAAGAACCAAGGGACAGAATGAGTGAGCACAATGAGCCAACCCCACCAATATTTCTTGCCAACGTACCACATACCTGTGATACCGAAGAGCTCAAAGGCAAAAAGAATCCAAGTCCAGTCTGATTCAGTCATCAAAGACTTTTTCTTGACCCCAAACTCTTACAACGGGCATACACACATCGTGATCGTCTTCGAACTCAGAGTATTCTTCATCAGTAAACAAGAATCCGTCGTGAGTTACGCACCAAACGTCGCTAACCCATCCCCTTTCCTTACCGAGATCAAGCCATTCCCAGAAATCAAGTTTCATTTTGCAAACTTCCAATCAATTCATTTACATCTGAAAACAGGTATTCCTCATCGGCGGATGGAACTTCTACAAACTTGTAGTGTGACTGAGAAGTCACCATCAACCGATGAGGGCCTGTAGATCCACAATTCCAGCAAATCTCAGGATTCTTCTTTTCCAAAGCCCAACCGCATTTGCAGTCACACATATACGCTTTGACATATGGAATAAAAGAATTCATTTCAGTATATTGTATCAGAGTACTGGGTGAGATTCTTCTGGGAGAAGACCAGTGCTCTTATTAATCCTAGATTTTATTTTCTGGACTCTGTGGAGAATGAGATATCCGATCAGATCATTTTCCGGATCTTCATCTTCATCATCTTGCCGATTCATAATCCTAGAGAGCTTGTCGTCCATACGAACTCTCAAAGCGTCTTCGGCTGTACCCCGATAAAAGATATTTACGGGATCGATGGCTGAATCACCATACTTCCGATTTTTCATGATCAACATTTCTTTTATCTCCTCACACACAAAAGCAATAATCTCTTGTGTGCTGGGGGCGCTAGATTGTGACATTCGCCAATCCACGATTCTTGACATTGCTGATAGTTTCAGCAAGGACAATTGCGTAGTGTTCGATGTCAACATCTTCAATGATTGCTTTTTCGTTCAGCATGACATTGAGGGCTGCGAGAATATGGAGGGCAGCAAATCCAGAGCTGATGCATCCGGCACCGACTCCAGAAAGCTTGACAGTCTTTGCGAAAGACTTGCCATCTTCATCTTCATCGACAATTGTAACGTGGTTGTAGTATCCATCGGTGATCGTTTCCGTTACGTTAAACGAATCTCCTGTTGCAGCAAGGAACATGAAAGCATCTTCCAATACTGTGCTGATCTCAGGGGTGCTGAGAAAATCTTTAATATCCATTTTTCCTCCAGTTGTTGGTGGGTTTTAAGCCGGTTGGCTTGAGAACACTTTACCACACACTTCGAAGATAATTGACGAAAACGCTAATTATATTCAGAGTTAGGGCAACTGCTTGCGATCATACCAAATTCTGTGAATCTCAAGCTTCTCGTATGCATCCTCTGAGGAGTAGTATACCTTGGCGTAGGCTTTGCGGGCGGGCTCATCAAATGCTTCGCATCGATCATTCATGCAGATATACAGTGCCTTGTAAATTTCTGGGGACTCCGTGACATGAATTGCATCAACAAGTTGAAGTTTTTTGTTGCAATATGTGCAATGTTTATCTAGATAAGGGAAACCTGAAATAAGCTTACCCATTAGCTGACCCCTGAAGAACTGGTTAAGATTCATCGAAGTGCTCCACAAGCCTAGTCAGCTGATCGATGATATTTGGTATGCAATCTAAAATAGCATTGATCTCGGCCATATCGTAATAGCCTCTCTCTTGAATCTCAAGCCACCATGCTGGCGTGATAATTCCCTTGTCGTTGTAAACAGCGACGTTCAGCTTGGTGGTGGGCTCTATTTCTTCATCAAAAATTTCTACTGGCACCCGGCAATTGTATCAGGAATCAGAGATCTTTTTCTGCTGTTCCGTCAAGTGAACATTTTCGTGTTCTACCTGCCAGATTTGAACACCGTCAAGTCTTTCATCAAGACGATCAACCTTCTTGTCAATTCCAGTCATTTGGCCGCTAAGGTGGTTGAGGAGGGCTTTGTTGTCGTTGTGGTGAGCAGTGTTTTCATCATGGAACACTACCGTCTCAACTTTCATTTTATCTGATTGTTTTTTATTGGACTTAAACAATAGTATTAAACTACTTGCCGCTGTAATCATAGCTATTGTTATAGGAACTACAACAACTTCCGCTATTGACAAAAAATCAGACACAATGACCCTCCAATTTCATTAATGCTAAAGCCTTAATGCTCATTAAGTAATTATAACTATGAAAGCATTTTAATGCCAGTCGATGAGTGGGTATGCAAAAAAAAACCGGGGATCAGGTTGCGAAGCTCCGAGATCGATGGTACTCTCGTTTTAGTTGTAAAACTGTGATCACAGAATGAGTCTTATAGATTTGGTTTCGCGCACTATAGCACCGGAATCCTTTTTGTCGTTCTCATTTTTTTTATCGCTGGAAAAATTCTCTTTATATTGTTTATAAAAAATATAAAGCTTATAATATATATATTACTGGATATATAGTAATAAGTATGGTATAGAGTCTCATAGCAGTAGCAGCATTCTCGTATACGCAAGCTACTCATGTGCTATGCTACTCCCAAGTCCCTAGAGGACTGGGATCACCTATAGATTCTATAGACTGGAGAATAATGGAAGAATATTATAATTTTCTTATGTTTGAACTTAAGGATATTGAAAAGGAATTTGACATTCCTTCTCAAATTGCTCATGAAACTTGTTTACTTCTTAGTATAGAAAAAAATCTCATTCCAGAATCTTTTTTCAGATTATATCTTTCTAATTTAGAAACAGATTATTCTGTGCTATATAATGCCGCAGCTTATTTTTCTGGAGCCAGTTTTTTGAAAATTGAGTGCGACTGCGCAGAATCTGATAAAATGCTATGCGATCTTTATTCAGTCAGCGAAAGCGCTTTTTACCAAATCGGAGCAGAGGATTTCGCAAACGCCACTTCAAAGTGGCAAAAGATCAATCAAAGTATTCAAATGCTAAGGACTTCTATATTCAATGATTGTTAAGTATCCTGATAACAGGCTTGATCAAGTATCTATTTCAGCTTTAGAAAATTTGAATAAACAGGAGATAGATGATCTTTGCGATGAAATGCGTAAGGAATGCTGGCAAGTCAATGGACTCGGTATTGCAGCCATCCAAATTGGACAGCCGTACAGGATCTTTGGTGTTTTAAATCCAAATAAAAGAGATCTTATGTGGATGATTGATCCACAAATTAGAAGATGTTCAGGAAGTGTAGCTTATACAGAAGGGTGTCTTTCTATCCCCGGATATTTCTGGGATGTAACTAGATACAATAAACTTTCTATTTCATTCTTTGATTCTAAAGGTGCCAAGCATTATAGAACATTCTCTGATATTTACGCAAGAATAATTCAGCATGAGATGGATCATATCGATGGGCTTCTCATTCCAGATCTTATGGATGATCACAAGTTCATTAATTTTGATAATCATTTCTCCTCAAGTCTTCCCGCATCGGAATATGATGCTCCGAAGATCAGCGTTATTTGAGGTTAGGACACTTAGCTCAGTTGGTTAGAGCGTCTCGTTTACACCGAGAGGGTCGGGGGTTCGAATCCCTCAGTGTCCACTATGAAAATAGGATCAGTTTTCTCAGGAGGTGGCGGTGGAGATTTGGGTTTCAAATCTTCCGGACACCAAATAACATTCGGTTGCGAGATCAATGAATATGCTAGATCTGTATTGAGAAAGCATAATCCTGATCTTATAATTTATAACGACATTAAGGAAATAACTCTTGAAAGATTACTCGCAGATGGAGCAGAGATCCCCGAAGTCATCTTCGGAGGAAGTCCATGCCAAGACTTATCTGTGGCTGGATATCGTGAAGGATTGGGCGGAGAGCGTAGTGGATTGTTCACTGAGCAGTGCAGAGTCGCTGACGAAATCTCTGCCCCGTGGATTGTCTGGGAAAATGTCGTCGGAGCATTCTCAAGCAATAAAGGAAGAGACTTCGCAGAAGTCCTCTATTACACAACAGGATTCCGTCCCGAAGTCCCCAAGGGAGGATGGAAAAGCGGAGGAGTGTGTGTCGGACCCAAGCGATCAGCCGTTTGGCGCGTGCTTGACTCTCAAGCTTTCGGAGTCCCACAAAGACGCAGAAGAATCTTTCTTGTCGCAGGTCCTAGAGAGTTGGCGTCCAGAATTATCGACGTTCTACTTGAGCCCGAAAGCAGCGAGAGGAATTCTACGGAGGGCAGAAAAACGGGACAGAAAGTTGCCGGAGAGGCTCAAGATCGCATTGGAACATCTAGCGTCGGAGCTTTGACTGAGATCTCTCAAAGTATTCTTGCTAGGTATGGAAGTCGTGGCGATTTAGAAACTGAAACCTTTATTGTAGAAAACGCATGGTCTGGCTCTACGCATAAAGAAAATCTCGCTGCAACCTTAACTGATCCAGCGGGAGGACAGAGGACTACAAATATCGACGGGGCATCTTGGGTGGTATATGATACTAAACCTTATGTTGCTTTTGACTCAAATTACTCTGGGCATTTCAATATAGTAAATAATGGAGATATCTCTCCAACTATAAAGCTTGGATCAAATCTTAATGGTCAGCCTCCTGCTATTGGATGTGGAGATATCGTCAGAAGACTCACTCCCCTTGAATGCGAGAGATTGATGGGATGGCCTGATAATTACACTGAAACTGGTCTGTCAGATACTGGCAATTGTGTTAATATCTCAAATAGCCAGAGATATAGAATCTGTGGAAATGGTATTGTTTCAAATGTTACGCACTGGATTGGTAATCAATTAAAAGGAGTTTAGATGTCTGAGCAGAAAGAATATATTTTTAATCTAACTGAAATGGAAGCTTACTATTTAAATGCAGCTGTAGTGGATTTCTTCCACAAGATGAAAAACGCTGCTGCGCAAGAAGTCGTTGTTTTATTTATGGATGATAGATATAGGATTGCCAAAGATTTATGGACAAAAGTTGAAAAACAAATTCCAGTTGGTGAGTGGAAATAGTTTATGCTATTATTTTACTAATGGTATATCGCGAGTATATTACTTCAGATTTATGGAGAATTCGCAAAAGACGTTATTTCGAGACTCATGAAAGAAAATGCAGAGCGTGTAATTCTAAGAAAAGAATTCATCTGCATCATAAAACCTACAGAAGACTTGGTGAAGAGCGAGACGCCGATTTAGTCCCGCTTTGTCATTCTTGCCATACTGCCTTGCACATACGACAGAGGAACACTGGGCAAAATCTTTGGCGTCTGACGGAAGAGTTTATTAAGGGCAAAAAGCGTAGATATAAAAACAGTAGATTAAAAAAACGTCCAACAAATAAACGCAAACCTCGTCGCAGGTGATACAATAGCCTTGTATGATTTACGCTAATGTAGTCGCTGACAGCATCACTGGATCTGGAGAACGCTTAACTACTATGGAAGTTCAGATGCATCGTTTCGTGCTTTCTGAATTTAATACCCATAGGTTATTCTCCAGAAATTCTGCGTCTTCTAGGGCAATACCTATTGCTAAGCAAATCAAGAGAGTTCAAAAAGATCCAGCATTCCCTGTTGAGTGGGGGATGAACCAGTCAGGAATGCAAGCTGATATAAATCTTGGAACAAGCCCATCAAGAAAAGCGAGGCGGGTTTGGAAGAGAGCTTCTAAGAATGCAGTCAAGAGTGCCAAGCTTTTAGATGACTTAGGTGTTCACAAGCAGGTTACTAATAGAATTCTTGAACCATTTATGTGGCATACGGTTATTGTATCTTCCACTAATTGGCAAAGCTTTTTTGAACAAAGATGTAGCCGGCTGGCTCAGCCGGAAATTAGAAAAGTTGCTTTTGCTATGCAGGATGCTTACAATAGATCTGTTCCTGATTTTATTACTACAGGAGAGTATCATCTCCCCTACCTTCAGCCAGAAGAATATCGTCTCGCTGATGATTTGAAAATAAAAGCTTGCATTGCTAGATGTGCTAGAGTATCTTACCTGACTCATAATAACGAAAAATCTCTTATGAAAGATCTTGAATTATTTGAAAAACTTGTGTCGGCAGATCCGCCACATTGGAGTCCAATGGAGCACGTTGCGACTCCGCTCACCCCAAACCTTGGCGGGAGTGGAAATTTTTCTGGGTTTGCTCAGATCAGACATAATTTACATTTGGTGTTTTGATGGTTGCGAAATCGGTTTTATGTTTAAACAAAGATCATGGACAGTGCATCACCGAACATTGTCAGTGTTCATGCCATCATGAGCATAATTGCGTCTGTTTTGCTTGCAAAATAAAATCCATTAGTTTTGGAGATGTTCCGGGAGGATATAAAACCAATAATGTTAGTTCTCCTTCTAGAAAGAAGGAAGATTTCTAGGAAGGGTGGCAGAGCGGACGAATGCGTCGGTCTTGAAAACCGTTGTGGGGAAACTCACCGTGGGTTCGAATCCCACCCCTTCCACCGGCTTTTTAGAACTGATGGTGGTATACTGTTTATATTCTTAGGAGGAATATAAAAATTATGAGTTATTATCTTTTAGACAATCCACCGGCATCCCGCCAGTTCTATCCATCACGGAAGGCTGAGTGGAAAGGTGGCATTGTAATTCACACAACAGAAGGCGTCGGAGGGTATGATTCAGCAGAGAATACTGCTGCATACATTTCACGGCGTTCAAATGCAGGTAGCTACCACGTTATCACCGATCTCGATGGACCCGTCTGGCTCATGCCCATTACCTACGTCGCCTTTGGCGTGGCAGCATCGGGCTTCAATGGCACTTGTGTCATGGTAGCACTTGCGGCACGTTCCGCCGATCTTGATCTCGGAAATGGGTACACGCCAACCGAAATCGACTTTATGGCTCAGGCTATTGTCGATGCGTGGAATCAGGGCGGATTCGATCCGATGGCGGGACTTCATTTTATCGGGGAGAATGTAAAGAACGGTCAGGGGCTTGCGCATCATGGAGATGTTCAGCCTGCTGATAGATCAGACGCTTGGAGTCGTTCGCCAAAGCGCGGAGAGTTCGATGATTATCTGCTCCAGCGAATTGCTGCTCACGCAGGTAATTCTGCTCCACCGGCTCCTCCCGTGTTTGTTCCTCCGGCTCCTCCGCAGTCTTCGATCTGGAGAGTCGGTTCGTCTGGCGATAAAGTCCGCCAGATTCAACAGATTGTCGGTGTTCCTGCTGATGGAGTTTTTGGTCCTAAAACTGAAGCCGCTGTTCGTCAATGGCAATCCAACCTCAAGTTGAATGCCGATGGTGTTTGGGGTCCGGCCACCGAAGAAGCAACCAACAACCTGTTTGCCTTCCTTGCAAACCTCCCCGTTGTTCAAGAAGTGAATCCGAGCAACGAGTTCCTTCAGGCACTTGCTAACGCAACAAAGCAGACACTTCGACAGGGAAGTACTGGTGAGGCAGTTAAGATTGCTCAAACAGGGTTGAATGGAAAAGGATATCCACTCGTCGCTGATGGTATCTTCGGCAAGGGGACTGACAGTGCTGTTCGCAGGTTCCAGTCATCTCGCGGCCTTGTTTCTGATGGCGTTGTTGGCCCTCAGACTTGGAACGCTCTTTTATCATAAGACAATTAATCTCAGAGAGAGCGGGGGCGAAAGCCCCCGCTTTCTGCTATTATAGACTACTATGAACTTTGATTCCATTGCTCTATCAAAAATTCTCGGTAGAGATGAACACAATTTAAATAGTTTCTGGGAAGACATATGTTCTTTTTATACAGATAAAACTATTTTGATTACTGGTGCCAACGGAAGTCTTGGGCATGGAATTAGAGAATTTTTATATTCTAATAAGATTAAATGTAACATTATTAACACAGATATCTTACTTTATCCTCAAGATAAGAGTTGGGAATATTTAGATGTAACAAATTTTGATAATGTCAATCTTATAGTTAATGATGACATCGATATAATCTTCCACTTCGCTGCAGATAAACACGCTCCGAAGGGAGAGTTTACACCAGAGGCAACGATCAATATAAATATTGAGGGAACAAGGAATATTCTTAAATGTGTTTCTGATTCTAATACTAAAATTGTATTAGCTAGTACTTGTAAGTCTTGTAACCCAGAAACTATTTATGGATCAACAAAGCTGATAGCTGAAAGATTAGTATTGAACGCAGGACACAATGTAGCTAGATATTATAATGTTGTTCAGTCTTCAGACAATGTATTTGAGATTTGGGACAAAATTGAAGATCCATCTCAGCACAAAGTTATGCCTTGTAATAGATATTTCATTTCAATTGACGAGGCAGTTGCTTTAACATTATTTGCCGGCATGAAAGAATCTGGTCGCTACACTATTTCGCCGGGCGGAAGCAGATACATGGTTGATCTTCACTTTGATCTGTACGGTGTAGATGGAGATGCAGAGTTCCCTAGGCGCGGCGATAGAGTAAGTGAGCTTAGAAACAGCACTTCTGAAAGTATAGTTGACATTAATTCTTATCCATTTGAGAAGATTTCAAGTGAACACGATGCTGCAATGCAATAAACCTTCTATAAAAGAAGTAGACATTCTAAAAGTTGAGCAACAGCTCCGATCTGGAAATTTAGCTCAAGGAGATAAAGTCGCTGAATTAGAGTGGGCGATGTCTAGATTAACCAATAGAGAAGACTCTGCTGCCTATAGTAGTGCTACTTCAATCTTTGAAGCAATATTTGCTTATATTGGAATCAAAGAGGGAGATGAAGTGATTCTTTCTCCGCTTACTTTCAAATCAGTTCCCTATGCAGTTATCAGAGCTGGTGCCACTCCAGTATTCATAGATACCAATGACTACTATCTTGCTGATTGGAATAAAGTTGATTCTCTTTTGAATGACAATACAAGAGCTATTATTTCTACAAGTCTCTACGGAATGCCAGATCCAAACTTTGAAAGACTTTTGCAGTCACTAGAACACTACCAAGATGTGTGGCTGATCGAAGATAATGCCCAGTCAGTTGGTGCTAAATATAATAAGACCGATCATGTTGGGTCTTGGGAGTCAAGATCCGACTTCTCTATTTTCTCTTTTTATGCAACAAAAAATATAACAGGCGGAGAAGGTGGAATTGTTGTGTTTGATGAAGACACTGACTTCTTTCACTCTTATCGCAATAATGGAATATGTAAAAACTTTTTTAATAAAAAGTGCGTTGGGACTAATATGAGAATGACTGACGTAGAAGCAACTCTTGTATTGTCTCAGCTGAGCAGGATGCAGCAAGTTACAGATACAAGAAATAAGCAAGCAAATATATATCGCAATTTGTTAAGTATTGAAAATTTACAATTTAAAAATCTTAATAAAGACGCTACTCACGCATATCATCATTACACATTAACTTTGCCAAAAAATATTGATAGATCATATGTGCTTGCTTGTCTTGAGTCATATGGAATTCATGCCGCGATATATTACGAATATTTAGTAAATTATGATAAGAGCTTCACTGCTCCAATTAGAACTTCAAATACTCCAAATGCTCTGCTACAATCTAAGCAGGCGATATGTCTTCCACTCGGAGAAACTTTACGTCATTCCGATATTGAATATATTGCAAAAAAATTTGAGGAGATAGTCAGTAGTGAGTGAAATAATTTACGATGAAGAGGATCACCGGCTTGGTGTTCACCGTACAGCATTTGTAGCATCGGGCGTAAGAATAGGAAGAGGTACTGTAGTTGGACCTAACTCTGTCATCCTCGGCCCTTGTGTAATTGGTGATAATTGCTGGATAGGTCCAAATGTCACTATAGGAACAACTGCTCAAGATATAGACAATATGATAGTTGGGCATATTCCAAATTATTATTTTGATGAAAATCTTGATGATAATGGTTTTCTAGAAAAATATTTATGGGACTCCCCTCAGGGCAAAGGTGTAGTTGTTGGCAACAATACGATCATCAGAGAAAATTCAGCAATTCAGCAGGGTACAATTAAGGAAACATATATTGGTAATAATGTGTTTCTTATGCACAAGAGTCACATAGGGCACGATGTTTTTGTAGGTGATTCCGTAAGCATGGCTCCATCAACAAATATTGCCGGACATTGTTCAATTTTTGAATTAGCTAATCTTGGTATGGCGACAGTCGTTCATCAAAGAGCGAAGATAGGCGCAGGCTGCATGATTGGCATGAACTCTACAGTAACTAAGGATACAAATCCCTTTGAGCTTTGGTACGGGAGTCCAGCTAGAAATCATGGATTGAATACTAGACTTCTTAGCAAGATGCTATTTACTGATCAAGATATAAAAGATCTACAATATTTTTATAAGAAGAACAAAAAGATGCCTTCTTTTGTAGTAGAATATATAGAGCAAATGAAAGATTCTTGAAATGACTATAGTAGATGTTACAGTATGTACGCCTTCTTTAGCTCATCGCAATAAAATGTTAGTTGAATGCATGGCTTCCGTCAGAAATCAAACTTGGCAGCCAAGAGCTCATTTAGTTGGCGTTGATTATGATAGGGCTGGGGCTTCAGTGGTGCTGAATAGATTGATCAGTGCAGCTGATACTGAGTGGATTGCTCCCTTGGCGGATGATGATCTTTTGTATCCAAGCTATATAGAAAGTCTTCTATCTAACGCAGAAGATGCCGATATGATTTATCCTTGGTGCGAAGTCACTGGTACTAGAAATGGATGGAATCCTAATTCGTTGCTTGACATCGAAAGATTGAAGTCTGACAACTATATTCCGGCAACAGTGTTAATACGAAAGTCTGCGTGGGAGAAGGTTGGCGGTTATCCAGAAGTGGTCTGTGAGGATCATGCTATGTGGATCGAGCTTATAGAGGCAGACTTGAAAATTAAATGTCTACCAGAAATATTGTGGCAGTATAGATTTCATGGTAGAAATATTAGTGATGGACAATATGAACCTTGGGAAGTTTGATCAATGCAATCTATCGCTATAGTTATACCATTTTATTATTGCTTTAATAATGAAAATTATATTATAATCTCTAAATTATTTAAGCATTATAGCGACATGAATTTTGAAGTCTTTGGTGTTGGCTCTGAAGGCTCTTTGTCTAAAGATCTATTTTGTAAGTTTTTTCCCGAAGAAAACTATCTTGAATTTGCTCAAGATTGGACGTATGTTCCAAGTGGAGGATGCGAGGGGCTTACTAGGAAATATAATGCATCTTTACAATTTGTTCTTGAGAACTCTAATGCCGATTTTATTTCAATTGTGGGATCAGATGATTTTATATCAAAAGAGTATTTTGATAATTTTGATGATCAAAGTGTAACCGGAATATCAGGAGACTATTATATGATGCAGGGCCCCAGATGGGGAATTTTTGCGTCAGAGAAATATTGTGCATCTTATGGCATTAAGTTTTCAAGTGGAGCTGGCCTGACGTTTCCGAGACACGTCTTGGACAAATTGGGGCACGATGTTTTCGGAGGGATGGATGAAGTCACTCTTGAACTTAAACTGCACGAACTTTCTATAGAGATGAAGAGTAATCCAAATACCTTTGAGTACTGCGTATATAAGACTGATCAAAATATAAATACATTTACATATTTATCTGATATATATTTGCTAAAATTGCAAAATTCTGATAATAAATATATAGATTACTTGAGAGGTATATAATGAAAATCGCTGTAGTCATGCCGGTAGTCAATCAGTTCGAAAGAGGCATCAAGGCCCTTCAGTCAATCACAGTTGATGATGATTGTATTTGGACACCATTTATTATTGATAATTGGAATGTAAATAAAGGTGTAGCTGCAGCCTGGAATTATGGCACTAAGCTTGCAATTAGAAGAAAATATGATTATATTTTAATTGCAAATGACGACATTATTTTAAGTAAGTTTACTTTGAATCATATGGTAAAACTCATGTCAACTAACGATGACATAGGAGTTTTAACCTCAAGCAACTGCAGAGATCTCATGACTTTGGAAGATGTTGTAAATGCTGAATTTCCTAATTACGAGAATGATCTAATAGACGCCCCAGATTTTTCCTGTTTTATGATAACTCCTGAAACATATTTTCATATTGGAGAGTTTGATGAAGGCTTTAATCCCGCCTACTTTGAAGACAATGATTACTGCTATAGGACAATATTGTCTGGTATGAAATGTGTTAGATCACAAAATGCAATGTTCTATCACTACGGTTCTTTAACTCAGAATCAAGAAGTTCCTGTGGTTTCATCCTCAATGTTTGATGAGAATAAACAGTATTTTATCAACAAGTGGGGCGGAGAGCCGGGGCATGAGGTTCACACTATTCCGTGGAACAACCAAGCCTACAGTTGGACTGCTACGAAACAATCTACCTCCATTTGAGTATAACGCCGTTGGCGGTGCTATGATAGCGAGCCTACCCGGCAGTAGCTCAGTTGGTAAGAGTGCGATTCTTATACAGTCGTGGTCGAAGGTTCGATCCCTTCCTGCCGGACTTAGGAGGAAAAATGTCAGCATTAGAGCCAACCAAAGAAGAAATGCAGGA
>ERZ891134.1756-NODE-1756-length-14093-cov-6.965593_pt1 | contig 14093 bp, 15 predicted proteins | sample MGYA00520888_ERZ891134 | MGnify/ENA primary metagenome ERZ891134 (study PRJEB32303, sample SAMEA104408692) | aquatic metagenome | biome: Brackish water; feature: Coastal; material: water | place: Baltic Sea | collected 2014-10-23 | depth 10 m ... | reverse complement strand
CACCTTCATAGGTACCGCTCACATCAAGAACCTGGAAACGGGTGAACATCTCCTCGGCGTACCAATCGAGTTCGTGCGTGCGCTGCACCACCTCGGCATGCGCGGGCCGGCGGTAGGCGAAGTCCGAGATCGCCTTCGCATCGCGCCAGACGCTGAACGTTCCCTGCAGGCCGACCGGTGCTTCCCCGATGCCGAGGGTGAAAACAACGCCGGGGTCCTCGTGTAGATCGAGCGACACTGGCGGTACCGCGGACCAGAACTTGGTCCACATCTGCGGCTTGATACGCGCACGGGTGATGGCAGCGATCGGTCCTGGGGCAGCCTTGGTGTCCGGAACCGCGAAGGGTTCCTGACCAGACCACTTGCCGCGACTCACCAGCGGTTGCATGGTGACGGTCAGATGCTCGTCTGCGCTTTCGTTCCAGGTTCGGGAAACTCGTGACTCCTCGAATCTGCGCGCCTGTTCGTTATCGCTCCAGGTAGTGAGCAGCGCCCAATGCTTAGGGTCGGCGTCACGCATCGTGAAGGTTTCACCTGAACCGGTGCCCATGAGTTTCGCGAACTGCAGCCCCGGCAGGCTTCGTACCGCGCGACGCTGGCTACCCATCCGCAGGAAACTGCGAGGGATCCCTAGACCCGAGACACCCCACACATCTAGGCGGACGATCGGCGGGGTGCTCACCGCTCCAGCGTATGCGCGCGCCAGGCGGAGGACACCATGTCGTCCAAGTCCCGCGAAGCGCTCCAGCCAAGCCGTTCACTTATCGCGTCTGTTGCCGCGAACGTCGCGGGGGGATCGCCGGGACGCCGGGGCGCTACCTCGGCATCGACATCGGTACCGACCGCCGAGCTGATTACGTCCATCACCTCGCGCACCGAACTTCCCTGGCCGCGGCCCACGTTGAACACATCCGCTGCTTGGCGGTCCTCGCACAATCGCGCAGCGGCCACGTGGGCTTCGGCGAGATCCACTACGTGGATGTAGTCACGAATGCAGGTGCCATCGGGTGTGGGGTAGTCATCGCCGAAGATCTGCGGGCGGCGACCTTCGTCGAGTGCGGCGAAGACCATCGGGATCAGGTTGTTAACGCTGTTATCGCCGAGGTCATCGCTCCCCGCGCCGGCAACATTGAAGTAGCGCAAGGCAACCCAGGACAGGTCCCATGCAACGCCGCAGTCGCGCGACATCCACTCGCCTACCACCTTGGTTTCTCCGTACGGGTTCTCCGGGACCAGCGGCGCGTCTTCGCGGACCGGGTTTTGCGCAGGTGTTCCGTAGACAGCCGCCGAGGACGAATACACGAGGTTGCGCACACCCTCGGCTTTCATGACTTCGAGCAGATCGATCATTCCGCCGACGTTCTCAGTGAAATATTCCAACGGCATCTCGACGGACTCACCGGCTGCCTTCAATGCGGCCAGGTGGATGACACCGGTAACTCTGTTTTCACGGATGGCCGCTGCTACGGCAACACGGTCTTGGATGCGCGCCCGAATGAACGGCACACCCACGGGCACACGGTGCTCAAGACCTTGGGAGAGATCATCGATCACCACCGGGTGCATACCGGCGGCTTGCAGCGCGCGGATCACGTGCGAGCCGATGTATCCCGCCCCGCCGGTCACCAGCCAGGTGCTCATGCGAACCGGTCTCCGGTGAGGCGTTCATACGCCTCGATGTACTTCGCACGCGTTTGTTCGACGATGTGCTCGGGCAGTGGCGGCGGCGGATCACCGGAGTCCTTATCCCAACCCGATTCCGGCGAGGTCAGCCAATCGCGGACGAACTGCTTGTCGAAGGAGGGCTGCGCGTGACCGGGTTCCCAGGTGTCCGCCGGCCAATAGCGCGAAGAGTCGGGAGTGAGGACTTCGTCGGCCAACACGTATTCCCCGCGGTGCTTGCCGGTCAGTCCCAAACCGATTTCGAACTTGGTGTCGGCCAAGATGAGTCCGTGGTCGCGGGCGATGATGTCCGCGCGCTCGTAGATTGCCAACGAGATGCGGCGCAATTGTTGTGCTTCTTCCTGACCAATCACCGTCATGACTTCATCGAAGGTGATGTTTTGATCATGCTCGCCGATCTCGGCCTTGGTGGCCGGGGTAAACAGCGGTTTAGGTAACCGCGATCCGTCCTTCAACCCCGGAGGCAGGCCTAGGCCGCAGATCTTCTGGCTGGCTCGGTAGTCCGCGAGGCCGGAGCCAGCCAGGTAACCGCGCACCACGCACTCCACCGGGAACATGTCGAGCCGCTCGCACACCATCGCCCGATCCCGCACCGACGCCGGGGGCGCCGCCGTGGTCACGTGGCTGGGTGCGATGTCGGACAGTTGCTCGAACCACCACAAGGACAATTGGGTCAGCACTTTGCCCTTGTCCGGGATGAGCGTCGGTAGCACCCAGTCGTAGGCGGAGATGCGATCGCTCGCGATGAACAGCAAACGATCATCGGGGGTGCGGAACAGGTCGCGCACCTTCCCGCTGTAGATGTGCTCGTATTCGGGCGGGAGGTCGTAGTCGGTCATCGAGGCGGTGATCACAGGATGTCTCCCGGGCGGTAGCCAGCTGCTTCGGGATACCGCTGGGTGATGACCTCGATGCGTTCGGCGATCACCCGCACCTGGTCGGTGGCCGCGCCGGCGAACTCCAGCGGTGTCGCGATCACCGCGTCGATCTCCTCGCGGGACAGCCCGATCCGCTCGTCGGCCGCCAACGCCGCGAGCAGGTCGATGTCTTCACCCTCGCGCATCTGCAGCGCTGCCCCCACCGCGTGCTCTTTGATCGCCTCGTGTGCACTCTCCCGGCCCTTGCCCGATCGAACGGCAGCCATCAGCACTTTCGTGGTCGCCAGGAAGGGCAGGTAGCGGTCGAGTTCAGCGTCGATGACCGCGGGGAAGGCACCGAAACCGTCAAGCACAGTAAGAAACGTCTCGAGCAGACCATCCATCGTGTAGCAGGCATCGGGCAGAGCTACTCGGCGCACGACCGAGCACGCGACGTCGCCCTCGTTCCACTGCTGACCGGAAAGGTCGGCGGTCATCGTCGCGTACCCGCGCAGCAGCACGTGCATGCCGTTGATGCGTTCGCACGAGCGCGCGTTCATCTTGTGCGGCATCGCCGAAGAGCCGACCTGTCCGGGGCGGAATCCTTCTGTTGCGAGTTCATGGCCGGCCATCAGCCGCACGGTGGTGGCGAAGTCGGAAGGACCGGAAGCCAGTTGCACCATTGCGCTGAGGACGTCGTAATCCAGCGAGCGCGGATAGACCTGACCGACACTGACTAGCACCGCGTCGAACCCGAGGTGCTCGGCAACGCTGCGCTCGAGTTCGGCGAGCTTGTCGGTGTCACCGCCGAGGAGATCGAGCATGTCTTGTGCGGTTCCGACCGGGCCTTTGATGCCGCGCATCGGATAGCGCTCGATCAGTGACTCGAGTCTTTCCAAGCCGATGAGCATCTCCTGCGCGATCGTCGCGAAGCGTTTGCCAAGCGTGGTGATCTGCGCGGCGACGTTGTGCGAGCGACCGGCCATCGCGGTCTCCGAGTAGGCGACCGCCAAACCGGCGAGACGATCCAACGCCGCCACGGACTTATCGCGCAACAGCTCCATCGAGCGCAGCACCTGCATCTGCTCGACGTTCTCGGTGAGATCACGCGAAGTCATGCCCAAGTGAATGGACTCATGGCCAGCGAGTGCGTTGAACTCCTCGATGCGCGCTTTCACATCGTGTTTGGTGACGCGCTCGCGCTCGGCGATCGAGGCGAGATCGACGTTGCCGACTACAGCCTCGTAATCCGCAATTGTGGCGGTGGGGATGTCGAGTCCAGCGGCCGCCTGGGCCCGCATCACCGCGATCCACAGTTGCCGCTCGGCGCTGATCTTGGCTTCGGGTTCCCAGATTGCCTGCATCGCCGGGGACGCATAGCGCTCGGCGAGCACGTTTGGCACGCTCACCTGCTCATCCTTCCACGTTGTCAGCGTGAGGTGTTCGCGGCAGCAGCCTGCGCGATATCGCGGCGATGGTGCGATCCCTCGAGGGTGATGAGGTCCACCGCCGTGTAGGCCCGCTCCCGAGCCTCATGCAGGCCCGCTCCCACCGCGGTGACCGACAGCACCCGACCACCGCTGGCGGCGATCGTGCCGTCGTCTTGCGCCGTCGTGCCCGCGTGCAGGACATCCACACCAGCCGCTTCGCCGGCCGCTTCGAGCCCGGCGATCACGTCTCCCTTGCGTGGGCTCTCCGGGTATCCCTGCGCGGCGATCACCACAGTTACCGCGGAGTCCGCTGACCAGACCGGAGCCGGATGGGTGTCCAAGGTGCCGTTGGCCGCGGCCATCATCAACCCACCCAGGCCCGATTGCAGTCGCGCGAGCACCACTTGGGTCTCCGGGTCACCGAAGCGCGCGTTGAATTCCACCACTCGGATGCCGCGAGACGTCATCGCAAGTCCGGCGTACAACAGACCGCTGAACGGTGTGCCGCGCGCTGCCATCGCATCGATCATCGGCTGCAGAACGCGCTCGGTGACTTCCTCTACCAGATCACTCGGTGCCCACGGCAACGGCGAGTATGCGCCCATACCGCCGGTGTTCGGGCCGGCGTCGTCGTCGTACGCGCGCTTGAAATCTTGCGCAGGCTGCAACGGGACAACAGTGCTGCCGTCGGTGATCGCGAACAGCGAGACCTCCGGGCCGTCGAGGAACTCCTCGACCACGATCGAGCTGCCGCCCGCCAAGCATGAACGCGCGTGCGCAAGCGCTGCTTCGCGATCGTCGGTGACCACCACGCCCTTGCCACCGGCAAGGCCGTCGTCTTTCACCACGTACGGAGTTCCCGGGTGGGTGATGGTGTCGAGTGCTTCCTCGACCTGTGCGTCATTACTACACACGCGCGCCATGGCTGTCGGCACGCCAGCCTCAGCCATCACGTCCTTGGCGAACGCCTTACTGCCTTCCAGGCGAGCCGCCGCAGCCGACGGACCGAAACACGCGATACCCGCTGCGCGCACCGCATCGGCTGCCCCAGCCACCAGCGGTGCTTCCGGTCCGATCACTACCAAGTCCGCAGAACGCTCCTGTCCAAGAGCAGCGATCGACTTCGGATCATTCACATCAACTGCCAGAACGCTCACATCCGCGGCGATGCCGGCATTCCCCGGCGCACACTCGACGGAGGTCACTTGCTCATCACGCAACAGCGCTCGAACGATGGCGTGCTCGCGCGCCCCCGATCCGATGACGAGAACCTTCACATCCCCGAACCTATCTCCCGTTCCGCGTTACGGGTGGTCGCCGAAAGTCAAAATATCGCGGCAACCGCCGTCGCATCGGGGAGAGTCAGGAGCCGGTGTAGTGGGCGTTGACGAGTCCGAAGACCTCGTCAACGATCGCTAGGCCTTCCTTCGCCTCGGCTTCTGTCACGGTGGCCGGTGGCACGATGTGCATCCTGTTGAAGTTGGTGAAGGGGATCAAGAACCGCTTCTTGCACTCGGCCACGAGCTCGGCCATCGCGGGTGACGTTCCACCGTAGGGAGCCAGTGGCTCGCGAGTTTCGCGGTCCGAGACCAGGTCCAGTGCCCAGAAAACGCCGAGTCCGCGCACTTCGCCAATCACCTTGTGGCGCGATTGCATGTCACGAAGTGCCGGGCCAATTACTTTCTCACCAATCTCGGCAGCATTTTCGTTGACCTTCTCCTCCGTCATCGCGTCGATCGACGCGACGATGGAGGCGGCTGCGAGCGGATGACCGGAGTAGGTGAGTCCGCCGGGGAAGACGCGATCATCGAAGGTCTTGGCGATATCCGCAGAGATCACCACGCCACCGACTGGCACGTAACCGGAGTTCGATCCCTTGGCGAACACGATCAGATCCGGCTGGGCTTCCCAGTTCTGGAAGGCGAACCACTTACCGGTGCGGGCGAAGCCGGACATCGTTTCGTCCGCGATCCACACGATTTCGTACTTATCGGCAAGCGCACGCACGCCCTCGAGGTAGCCCGGCGGTGGAACCAGAATGCCGGCGGTGCCGACCACGGATTCCAGGATGATCGCACCGATGGTGTTCGGGCCTTCGAACTGGATCACCTGCTCGAGGTGCTGCAGCGCACGCTCGGTCTCCTGCTCGGGACTGTCAGACCAAAAGGGAGAGCGGTAGGGGTAGGGGCCAAAGAAATGAACGTGCTGGCTGGCGTACTCGTTTGGCCAGCGGCGCGGATCACCGGTTGCAGTGATCGCTGCACCGGTGTTGCCGTGGTAGGAGCGGTAGGCCGAGAGAACCTTGTGCTTGTGAGTGTGCAGCCGAGCCATCCGGATCGCGTTCTCCACTGCATCGGCACCACCGTTGGTGAAGAAGACCTTGGCCATGTTGGGGCCAGCCCGATCCACAATGCGCTGCGCGGCTTCACCGCGTTTGTCATTTGCATGCTGCGGAGCGATCGTCGAGATCTTGGCGGCTTGCTCTTGAATCGCCGCGACGATCTTCGGATGCTGGTGACCGATGTTGACGTTCACCAACTGCGAGGAGAAGTCCAGCCATTTGTTGCCGTCGTAGTCCCAAACATAGGAACCTTCCGTTGCCGCGATGCACATTGGATTGAGCGAACCCTGGGCGCTCCAGGAGTGGAAGACGTACTCGCGGTCGAGGTCGTAGACGCGCTTGCCTTCGGCCGGATCGGGGGAAAACGACATGGGAACTCCTCGGTGAAATCGCTAGCGAATTGGCTAGTGCGTGAAGCGTAGAGCCGGGTGAATGTTCAGGACAATGAGGGAGGGAATCAGGTCTTGTCTAGCGGATTGACCCACGTGACTGTCGGGAACTGCGCGAAGTCGGCATCGGCGGAATAGACGGTTCCGCGGTGCTCAATCGCCAAGGCCGCGAGGTGCGCATCCATCGTGTGTGATCCGGCAACACCTCGGGTGATGAGCAGTCGCTCGAGAATGTGCAGGTGCTCCTCGCGCGGCTCGATCATGCGTACGCACTCCGCCGAACGCCACTCGCGGATAACTGACATCGCACTATCGACAGACACTGGGACACCTGAATAGTGGGGGCCAGTGGCGATACGGATAAACCCCAAGATGACTATCCACGGTAAGCCCACAGGGACATGGCTTGAAAGCGTTGTCGACCACCATTGATGGGCCGTCCTATGTCTTGTTTCCTGCGGGTTCGTCGCGTACAGCAGGAGGTTCAGATCGGGGATGATCACCGATGCTGCTCCCACTCGTTGTCCGTGCGCATAGCGAGATCGAGTGCCTTGGTTACGTCCATGCGGGGGGCGCCCATGTTGAGCGTCGGGGCGCTGATCTCGCGGCGAGGTTGGGTGTCAAACAGGGCTCGACGCAACGCCTCGTTCACCACTTCCTTGAAGGATCGCCCGGTTGCGCGGGCGCGTTCATTCAGAGCCATGAACAGATCGTCATCCAGCGTGAGCGTGGTGCGCATCCCTCCAGGCTAGCCTGTGGACATCAAGGCATCAAGCGGCTGAGCAAGTTCTCCTTGACCCCCGGCCATTCGTGAGCGAGAACCGAATACATAACGGTGTCGCGGATCGAATCGTCCTGCCGCCGCTGGTACATCCGCAGCACTCCCTCGCGGGTGGCGCCCATGCGTTCGATCGCAACCTGACTGCGCAGGTTGCGGACATCGGTCTTGAGTTGGACTCGACTCATCCCACATTTCTCGAACGCCCAGGTCATGAGCAGTAACTTGCAGGCGGGGTTCACTCGGGTTCCCCACACGCTCGGGGAGTAGGTGGTGTGGCCGATTTCCACGCGAGCGTCGACGATCGACAGATCCAAGAACGACGTACTCCCCACTATGCGTCCTTGCTCGCGCACCGTCCACATCAACCGGCCCGCGCTACGCGCGGTGTCGATCACCTGCGCCCATTCGTGCACAGCTACTGGACGCCCCTTAACGTGCGTCCACACCTGATCGTCATCAAGAGCTACGAAGAGATCGTCAGCATCGCTTGTGGTCGAGGGCCGAAGTTCGATGTCCTCAAAACTCAGAACCGCCTGGTCACTCCACTCCCACTGCGCGTGCGGAGGCGGCGCGTCAGTCGATGAGGTCATGCACCGAGATAGTGGCGTTGCGGTCCTGGCCCACACCGATCGCGCTGATCCGGCACTTCGACACATCCTCCAGGAATTGCACATAAGCCCGCGCGTTCGCCGGCAAATCATTAAGTGATTGCGCACCAGAGATGTCTTCCTCCCAGCCAGGGAGGTACTCATAGATTGGCTTGGCGTGATGGAAGGCGGTTTGCGATTCAGGGATCTCATCCACCCGCATGCCATCGATGTCATAGGCCACGCACACCGGGATCTGCTCGAATCCGGTGAGGACATCGAGCTTGGTCAAGAAGATGTCAGTAAGTCCATTGACGCGAGTGGCAAAGCGGGCGATTGGTGCATCGAACCATCCACAACGGCGGTCGCGGCCGGTCGTGACACCACGCTCACCACCGATAGTGCGCAGGCGGTCGCCGTCGTCGTCGAACAACTCCGTGGGGAACGGGCCGGAACCAACCCGGGTTGTGTAGGCCTTGAGGATGCCGATCACCCGGGAGATTCGCGTCGGTCCGATTCCGCTGCCGGTGCAGGCTCCACCCGCGGTCGGGTTGCTTGACGTGACGAACGGATAGGTGCCGTGGTCAACATCAAGCAGTGTTCCCTGGCCGCCTTCGAGGAGAACGACCTTGTCTTCATCCAGCGCGTTGTTGAGCAACAGTGATGTATCCGCGACCATCGGTGCAAGCGGCTCGGCGTATTGCAGCAGTTCCTCGACGATCGCATCGACATCGATCGCGCGGCGGTTGTAAACCTTCACAAGTACCTGGTTCTTGTTCGCAAGCGCGCCTTCGATCTTCTGCCGCAGGATCGACTCATCGAACAGGTCCTGAACGCGAATACCGATGCGGGCGATCTTGTCACTGTAAGTCGGACCGATACCGCGACCAGTGGTGCCGATCTTGCTCTTACCGAGGAAGCGCTCGGTCACCTTGTCAAGGGTCACGTGATACGGAGTGATCAGGTGCGCGTTGGCGCTCAGCACAAGGTTTGAGGTGTCTACGCCCTGCTGCTGTAGTCCATCGATCTCTTCGAGTAGCACCGCAGGATCGACAACCACGCCGTTGCCGATGACGGGAACAACCTCAGGGGTCAAGATGCCGCTGGGCAGCAAGTGCAGTGCGAACTTGCGCTCGCCAATGACCACGGTGTGCCCTGCGTTGTTACCGCCTTGGTAACGCACGACGTAGTCGACACGACCGCCGAGAAGGTCGGTCGCTTTCCCTTTGCCCTCATCGCCCCACTGGGCGCCGACGAGCACGATTGCAGACACGAGCGGAGAGGTTATCGGATCGCAAAAATCCTAGGAATTCAGCGAAGTTCTGCGGCCATTGCGCGCCCAAGGGCTCGTCCGGATAGCCACGCAGCTTCCACCCGAGGTCCCCCGGCCCAGGCATCGCCGGCCAACCCGAGGGGCAAATCCGGATGCAGCCAGTAGGGCTCGTCGTTGCCGGAGATTGGACGCGCCAGGGACCATCGATGCGCCCACGTCCACGCCGGCAGTTCGTCAATCTCCAGCACTCGTCGCGTAGCGGCGATCGCCTGCGGCAGCACGCCGCTGGGATCTTCGAGGTGTCCTGCAGCGAAGACCGGATTCACGTGGGCGACCAGCACCGGTGCATCGTCTCCACGGCGTTTGCCATCGTCAGCAATCCAAGTGATCACCGGATCGTCGTTGACGAAGACGCCGTCTAACTCCAACCACGTCTTATCCTCAAAAACCAGCGTCACCGCGATCACTGGCTCCCAAGTGAGATCGGTGTTTGGCAGGTTCTCACCCGGCAGCATCCGCGCAGCTTGGGGCTGTGGCATGCACAGCGCCGCCCGAGTCGCCTGATGGTTGCCGGCACGCAAACCACCGGGCTCGATCGTGAGTTCCTCGATGTGGGTTTCGGTTTCGATTTCGCTCAGCCCTTGCGCGAGGTGCTCGACCACCGTTCGAAGACCACCCGGTGCTGCGTAACGCACCGGTCCGGTGCGAACACCACTCATGGCACCTTCGTTGTGAACGTGGAACGTGTCCGTCCATGGACGCACGACTCCCTGTTCGATCATGGTCTCGACGATGGCGACGAAGTCCGGGTCGCGAGCAGTGAAATAACTCGCGCCGTAATCCACTACACGACCGTCGAACGCGGTCCCAGTGTCCCGCAGCCTTCGAGATGCCATGCGACCGCCGATGGCACGTCCTCGATCCACCACCTGGACTTTCGCGCCCGCCTGCTGCGCCGCTACAGCCGCCGCAACACCCGACAAGCCTGCGCCGATGACAAGGAGATCGGTGGAGGTCACGCGGATCGAATCGTGGGATCGCAGTCGTCGAGCAGTGCATCGATGCGTTCGACCTCGTACTGCTCGCCTATCGCATCAGCGGATCGTCCAAGAGCAATAAGGCAACGCAGGAATCCCTGATTCGGCCCATGGTTCCACGGCACCGAACCATGGCCTTTCCAGCCGTTGCGGCGCAGCGAGTCCAGTCCGCGGTGATAACCCACACGAGAGAACGCGTATGACTCCACCACCCGTCCATCACTCCACGCCTGATCGGCGAGCACCGCCCACGCCAAGGAGCTCTCCGGGTGGGCGCGGACAACCGAGTCCGGATCCGCGCCCGCTTCCAGTTCCGCCTCCACTGTCGGGTCCGCCGGCAACAGAGTTGGCGGCGGACCGTCCAGCAGGTTTTCTCCAATAGCCATGGATCTACTGTCTCAGGTGATCGAGGCGGCGTAGATCTCGGCGATCGCAGCATCGAGAGTGGAGGTGAACTCCGCCTCGCTCATCTGCGCAGTCAAGCCTTCGCTTAGCGCCCGCGAGAAGCTTGCAATCATGTTGTGATTGGCGGTGAGGATGTCGCACGCTTCGTCGCGCGAATAGCCACCGGACAAGGCGACGACCCGCATCACCTTCGGGTGCTCGATCAACGGAGCGTAGAAATCGTTGTGGCTCGGCAGCGAGAGCTTGAACACGACCTGCTGACCCTCGGGAACCCGATCCAGCCACGCGGCGAGCTTGTCACGCAACGACTCTTCGATCGCTGCCTTAGTGGCGCTGTGAATGTCCACCTCGGGCTCGATGATCGGCACCAAACCGGCTTCGAGAATCTGCAGGCCGATTTCAAACTGCTGATCGACTACTGCGGCGATGCCGGCGTCGTTGTTGTCCTTGATGACCGAACGCATCTTGGTTCCGAACACACCCTTGTCCCGCGCGCGAGAAAGCAGCGCATCTAGCTCGGGCATCGCCTTCATGACCTGCGCGCCGTTTTCCTCGTCAGCTAGGCCCTTATCGACCTTGACGACCGGCACGATGTTTTTGGTATTCCACAAGTATTCGGCGGTACCGACGCCCTTGATGTCGCGATCCATGGTGCCTTCGAAGAGGATCGCTGCGAGCACGCGGTCGCCGTTGAAGGCCGAGTTCGTGATGATGCGTGAGCGCATTTGGTGGACGAGGTCGAACATCTGCTCATCGCCGGAATATTCGCTCTCCTCAATGCCGTAGAGCTTGAGTGCCTTGGGCGTGCTTCCGCCACTCTGATCGAGTGCAGCGATGAAGCCTTTGCCCGAGCGGAACTTCTCCGCCATCTCCTGGTTCATGGGGGTCCTTCCCGGTTTGATTGCCAGTGAGCCTCCAGCCTACCGAGGGCAGTGCAAGCGTTTCCAGGGCCGATATTCCAACTGAACGTTCGAGGCTGGGCAATTGACCGCCGATCCTCCAGGGGCTGGACGAAACGCGCCCGATCCTCCAGGGACTGGAGGATCGGCGGTGGATCGTCCACCCCTGGGACTGTGGTGGAGCGGCTACGTCGGCAATTGGCCGAAGCGGTGGCGGCGTATCCACGCGTGCATGGCAATGGCGGCCGCTGCACCCACGTTAATCGACCGAGTGGAGCCGTACTGCGCAATGGACACGACGGCGTCGCAGGCATCGATCGCCTCAGGCGCCAAGCCGGTTCCCTCTTGGCCAAAAAACAGCACGCACGCCTCGGGCATATCGAAATGCTCGAGCGGGGTGGACTCAGGGACGTTGTCGATTCCGATGATCGGTAGGCCGGCCTCGTTCGCCCAGGCCTTGAGTTCGATCACCGATTCGTGGTGCCGAATGTGCTGGTAGCGATCGGTCACCATCGCTCCGCGCCGATTCCAGCGTTTACGGCCGACGATATGGACTTCCTTGGCCATGAATGCATTCGCCGTGCGCACAATCGATCCAATATTGAAGTCGTGTTCGAGGTTCTCGATCGCAACGTGGAACGGGCTTCGTTTGGTATCGAGATCGGCAACGATCGCTTCGAGTTTCCAATAGCGGTACTCATCAATCACATTGCGTCGATCGCCGTCGCGCAAGAGTTCCGGATCGAAGCGAGGGTCCTTCGGCATAGGGCCCGTCCACGGCCCGACGCCCGGGAGTTCAGGTGCGTCGTCGCTGGTGGCTTCGTCGTTATTCAAGACCGAGATCGGCCAGTGAATAGGCGGCCCGGTAAGCAAGCCCGCGTTCTTGGATTGCCGGACCGGCGCCGCGGTCGACGATCACCGCCACACCCGCGATGCTCGCACCTGCCTCGACGAGTGCATCAACGGCAGTGAGCACGGAACCCCCAGTTGTGGAGGTGTCTTCAACCGCGAGCACGCGCCTTCCAGCAACGTCCGGGCCTTCGATTCGCCGTTGCAGGCCATGCGTTTTCTCAGCTTTGCGAACAACGAACGCATCCAGCGTTTGCCCATCGCGGGCGGCCGAGTGCAGCATCGCGGTGGCCACCGGATCGGCACCGAGTGTGAGTCCACCCGCGGCTTGGTAATCCCAATCGGCCGTGAGTTCGCGCATGACCTCACCGACGAGAGGGGAAGCGACGGCGTCGAGGGTCACCCGGCGAAGGTCGACGTAGTAGTCGGCTTCGCGACCGCTGGAGAGGATGACTTTGCCGTGCACAACCGCCTTGTCCAGGATCTGCTGCCTGAGTTCGTTCCACGCGGGGCTCGTCGACATGCGATCACCCTAGAGCCCTAGCGTGGACCCGTGCCGAGCAATGCAACGCAGATCATCGTGTTGCCCGACCCTGCGTGGGTTGAGCGTTCATCGACAATCGGGGTGCTCGAAAACGTTGGATGGACCGTGCTCGATGTGCAGGCGCCCCTCGAATCGAAAGCTGTGTGCGCCGCCCTCGTCAGCGCTGAACTCACGCCGCCGTTATTGGTGATTGCGCATGGCGATGCCTGCTTGCTGCTGCCCGCAGTCGCGCTATCACTACGGACCCAACACCGAGATACCGCTGGCTACGTGCTGGTGGATCCGGATGCACCTCAGTCGACCGACATCTGGCCGGAGGCGCCGGTATTCGTAGTAAGCACTTCTGACGACGCCGGCACCTCCTTGCGCGGCTGGGAAATCGTCTCCGCGCCCGGGGGGATACCCGACGGCGTGGCCGAAGTGGCCGCGCGAGTTCTTGAGCAATAAGGGTGGAGTTTGCTAGCGCGCCTGCGGAAAGCGATCGGAAGCTTGTCGAATTCCTGTCGCCCGGCGCACCAAAGGGCGTGGCAGTACGCGAAGCAGGGCGGTGAGCGCTCGGTACTGCGCGCCCGCAACGCTGATTGTTCGGCCAGCTCGGGCGTCGGCGAGCGCTTTGCCCACCACGTCGTCGGTGCTGAGCCACATCCACTCCGACACCGAATCCATCTGCATCTGGGCACGCTGGTGGAACTCGGTACGCGTGAAACCCGGGCACACGGCGATGGCTCGCACGCCGGTTCCGGTCAATTCGACTGCCAGGCCTTCGGTGAAGACCGTTGCCCACGCCTTAGCTGCCGAATAGGAACCGCCGGTGATCCACCCGGCAACGCTGCTGACGGTGAACACATAGCCCCGACCACGTTGCACCATCCCAGGCAAAACCGCGTGCGTGAGTTGCAGGACAGCGGTGGCCAGGATGTCGAGCATCTGCTGCTCCTGCTCAACCCGGGTTTGCAGCAGCCCGCCCTTCACACCGAAGCCGGCGTTGTTGACCAGCACATCCACCGGTTCGGTGGCC
>ERZ891134.1749-NODE-1749-length-14128-cov-4.918710_pt1 | contig 14128 bp, 11 predicted proteins | sample MGYA00520888_ERZ891134 | MGnify/ENA primary metagenome ERZ891134 (study PRJEB32303, sample SAMEA104408692) | aquatic metagenome | biome: Brackish water; feature: Coastal; material: water | place: Baltic Sea | collected 2014-10-23 | depth 10 m ... | reverse complement strand
AGGGCCTATAGCTCAGTTGGTTAGAGCACCTGACTCATAATCAGGTGGTCCCTGGTTCGAGCCCAGGTGGGCCCACAAACGAAACCCGCGACTAGCGGGTTTTTTTTGGCACACGGGCGAGAACTAAGCGCAGCGATCTTACGACCTATGGGAATAAGTTTATCCCGAGCGTAGTCGAGAGGCGCCTAGCTGGGCCCACGGAAAGACTCTTAGCAAAGAGGGCTTATTTTTTTGGGATTATAAGCGTATATTCAATTCGAGCTGACCGCCAAACCCCAGTTTAATAAAATTCATTAAAATATCGATATTTTTGTCCCATGAACTTAAGGTTAACACTTCCAATAGCCCTCCTTTTTTTCCTTTCGGGGGAAGCCTTTTCACAGCGCGCCAACACGAGCAGAAGCACCGGCCGAGCAAGGGTGTCTTCCACTAAGAAGAAAATTACCGAGAATAACATCATCGGTACATGGCAATTGGTAAGGTTCAAACACGGCCCTCAAACTAAAAAACGCAAACCCCTTACCAGCTGCGATACCGCTATGCCTTGGGTGTTTTATAAAGACAGCGCCACTCGTAAGTTATTCGTAAAATGCGAGGCGATAGAAAATTGTGATGAATACGGATTCGAAAGCGAATGGCTGTTCAATACGAGCAGTTTGATCATTAAGAAAACAAAAATTATGGGTTTTGGAGGACTTTCTTCCAGCGGGAAGTTCAATATCAAAGAATTAACCCCGGAAAGTATGGTGCTCGAATTCATGAAGCATCAATACGTGTTTAGAAAGATTCAATAACGATTGCTATTTACTGATAGTTCAATTTCTTAGGTTGGGGTTGTTCTTGTATCTTACTTAATCCTTGTAATGGTAGAATTGTTGTTCCAATTTATTGTGATTGCATCTTGAATTAGAGTTACTTTGCAAGTATGAATTTTGAAATTCGTAAAGGCATAGAAAGCGACTTAGAGGGAGTGTTGGCTCTTATTAAGGAATTGGCTCTTTACGAAAAAGCCCCTCAGGAAGTTACGATTTCATTGGAGCAGTTGCGTGAGGATGGATTTGGGCTGCGACGCCTATTTGAGTGTATCATTGCTGAATTTGAAGGCAGGGTAGTGGGAATGGCGTTCTATTATTTTCGATATTCTACTTGGAAGGGAAAGTTTTTGTACTTAGAAGATTTTGTAGTTTCCGAATCCTTTCGGGGCAAAGGGATAGGCGCACAATTATTCGACGCCGTGATGCAAGTTTCCCTAAGTGAAGCATGTGTGGGAATGACTTGGCAGGTTTTAGATTGGAATGAACCGGCTTTGCACTTTTATAAAAAGTATGGCGCGCATTTAGACGGTGAATGGATCAATGGGCGCTTGATGCGTAGAGAAATTGAATTATTAATGAAGCCGAAAAATTAGCTGTTTTTAGCAAAGTAACGCTGTTTGTTTTTGATTTCCTTTTCACATTGTGGCGTATCTAAGGTGAAACTTTTCGTTTGCCAAAAATCAACCAAGTTCAAATAAGATAGTCTCTTTACCAAAGTGCGTTCGCTTTGCCTTATAACCAAGGGAATCTGTTTCTAAAGCGTTTTCAATTTTATGCCAGGTAGAATCGATCGATTTTAAATTTGCAGGTACTGTTTCGTGCTTCGTGCATCCAGTTTGTAATAAGTTGATTAGTAAAATGATAGTCGCAGCGATGAAAATTGAATGCCTTTTGATCATAATAGATTGAATAAGTACGCAAGTTAGGCAGACGCACCTAAAATTCAATTTGTTGATTTTTGTTATAAAGGTGTTTTGGTGAGATTTAGTCTTTGGTGAAGTTTTTTTTTGCAGATAGGTTACCTTGGACATGTCTTTAATGCAAAAATGCTGATCAGATGTTTGTAACGAACAGTATATTAGATATTTATTTTTATTTTTTTTTTCAAATAGCTAACCCCCTTTGTTTGCTGTATTTTCTATCGTAAAAACAATTTTTTTGTGTTATTTTTTTGTTATTTTCGATAGATGCTTGTTTTGAAATGTTAAAAAAATGCTGCACCTTGCATTTTGAGAACCAAAACACTAATCGTATGAAAAAAGTATCACATTCAATTTCGAAGTGTATTTTACTAGCTTTTAGCGCATTAGCCCTTCCAATAATGGGCTATGCGCAATCAGCCTCAGAAGACACACTTCTCATCGAGGAGGTTTCAATCAATGCTGCGGGTTTGTCCAAAAGTGCCCGCAAAATCGGTTATGGAACTTCACAAATTAAAAGCAAGGCGATTTCTACTTCGGGGGAAAGCGGCCTGATTCAAGCATTAACGGGTAAGGCATCAAACGTGCAAATTACCCGTTCTACAGGTGATCCAGGGGCTGGAGCTTACATTCAAATCCGTGGACAGAACACCATTACGGGTTCCAATCAACCTTTAATAGTGGTAGATGGGGTTCCAGTAAGTAATTCAAGTTTAGGCGGGGGAGTAGATGGAGTTGTTCAACAATCGCGTTTGAATGACATCAATCCGGCCGATATTGAGGACATTCAAATACTGAAGGGGGCTGCGGCCGCCGCTATTTGGGGAACACGTGCCGCCAATGGGGTTATCATGGTGACCACCAAAAAAGGCAAAAAAGGTTTGAATATCGAGTTTAGCAGTTCGTTATCGCTCGATCAAGTAAACCGCGAATTCGAAAAACAAGATCGCTTCGGACAGGGTGTTAATGGAGCTTGGGGAGCCAATAATGGTTTAACCTGGGGCGATAGAATTGCCGACCGTTCAGGTACTGACGTTGTAGACGAAACTGGCGCTAAATTTGTTTCAGAAGATGGGTCTGTTCAGTATCCAATTACAGAAAAAGGCGATAAAACCATTTATAACGAATCCAATCGTGATCAAGTTTTCCGCACGGGTGTTACGTGGAACAATAATTTATCGATTTCTTCGGCCAGTGACAAAGGAGCCGTATATTTTTCGGCTAGCGATTGGAACCAGACCGGTATTTTGGCGGGAAATTCAGATTATCGAAGAACTACGGGTCGTTTGAATTTTGATTATAATGTAAATTCTAAATTAACCCTTTCGCTCAAAAATACCTTAGCCAAAGTATTCTCAAATCGCATTCAGATGGGTTCGAATCTCAATGGTCTTTATTTAGGATATTTGAGAACACCATCAGATTTTGACAATAGTGATTATGTAGGTACTTATTTTAATGCAGCGGGTGTAGGAACGATGAATTCTCACCGTGGTTATCGCAATTACATGGGTAGTGCTGCACCGGTCTATAATAATCCTGGTTGGACATTAAACAAGCAAGTAAATACCAGTGATGTTACTCGTTTTATAGTAACTCCAGAATTGCAATATAAATGGTTGGAAAATTCCACCTTTATTGCTCGTGTAGGGTATGATCAATCAACCGACCGTCGTATTACTTATTTTCCATATCGCTCCGCGGCTAGTGCTTCAACCGGATCATTTGGTGATAATCTAATTACGGAATCAGAACTCAGTATGCATTTAATCAATCAATCTTTCCACAAAATTGGGGATAAAATCAATTTAGATGCTACTTTGGGTTATTTGTATACCGATAGAAACTTCTTCCAAATTGGAGGTTCTGCGTTAAACTTTATTATTACGGATCAGGATCGCTATGGATTTTTCAATTCGACAAATGATAACATGACCCCATTTAATGGCATTTCTCGTGTATTGAATGACCGTTATTATGGGATGTTTGATTTTGATTATGATAACAAGCTATTCTTACAGTTGGCTACCGCCGCTGAGGCTTCAAGTACGTTCGCCGACCGCTTCTGGTCGTCCAGTGCCGGCTTAAGTTACGAATTTACCCGTGATTTTAAAATTCCAACATTATCATACGGTAAAATAAGGACTTCATGGGGTCGTGTAGGGGTTGCACCTCCAGAGTATATTACCGGAACAAATTACGTAGGCGCAGGCTCTGCTTCTGGTTGGGGCGAATCATTAGACGCTTCCAATTTTGGAGGTTCTATCTATCGCAGCTCTACCAGTGGTAATCCACAAATCCGTCCCGAAATGAAGCAAGAATTAGAAATTGGAGCTGATTTGAAGTTTTTAGATAATAAAATCTCAATCGGAGCTACGTACTATACTAATACCATTGAGGATATTATTTTAGCTACGGCAGTTCCCGCTTCTACAGGTTTTACTAATAAGTGGTTAAATGCAGGTACTATTTCGAACACGGGTTATGAGTTTGATTGGAATATTCAATTGATGAAGAAAAAAGATTTCACTTGGAATCTTTATGGTAATATCGGTGCAAACCGTAATATAGTTGAGGATTTGAACGGCTCTAAATCCATCTTTTTGGCAGGATTTACAGGCGTGTCTTCACGCGCGGTCGAGGGAGAAGCCATGGGCACTTTGTGGGGTGGTAAGTGGAAGCGTGATGAAAGTGGAAATTTAATGTTAGATGCCGATGGTTTCCCCCAACCTGATGCGCAAGAAGGTGTTCTTGGCGATCCTAATCCTACGTGGAAGGGTGGTTTTGGAACCAACATTAGCTATAAAGGACTTTACCTGAACGTGTTATTCGAAGCATGTCAAGGAAACCAAATGTGGGGAGGTACCTACGGAGTACTAAATCATTTTGGAGTTTCCAAAGAAACAGGTGAGGAGATTGTCATGTCGGCAGAACAAGGTACTACCATTAAAGACTACTATGGTATGACCGCTTCAGAATGGGTAGATCCCAATGCAGATGGAACCTATACGGTTCGAGGTAAATTAGAAGACTTCGGAGGCGGTAATGTGTGGTTGAACCAAGGTTGGTACACCACTAACGGTGGTGGATTTGGTCCTGTTGGAGAGCAATTTATTTACGATGCATCTTGGTTCCGCTTGCGCGAATTAAGTATCCGTTATGACCTTCCTCAAAGTGTTTTGCGCGCCTTGCATGTTCCCGGTGCTAGTATCGGATTTACCGGTCGTAACTTAGCATTGTGGACTAATGTAGAGGGTTTAGATCCTGAAACAAATTTGACCGGGGTTACAAACGGTCGCGGCTTGGATTATTTCAACAATCCGGGTACGAAATCGTATATGTTCAGTCTTAGTATCAAAATTTAATAAGTATCAAAATGAAAAAAAATAGTATTTTAATTACTGCAACGCTTGCAATCATGGTATTGTTTAATGCGTGTAGAAAAGATATGACCGAAATCAACGCCACCAATCCCAACCAGTTCAGTGGATCGGAAGGGCGATTGATGATTACCGGAGCTGAATTAGCCAATGTTTTGGTAAACGGTGGGGAAGCAGCCCGAATGGCGGGTATTTTCTCTGGATATTTCACGGGTGCTGACCGTCAATATTTATCCTTACATCAGTATAGTTATACGGCTGGTGACTTTGATAATATATGGGGTACTTTGTACGCTGAGGGCGTGGCTCAATGTAGACTTATTAAAGACCGAGCTAAAGCGTCTAACGATATGGTATTGCATTCGGTGGCTGCGATCACAGAAGCGAATTTATTATTAACTGCGTCGGGACTTTGGGGTGATATCCCACAGTCTGAAGCGTGCAATAATGACGTCGCAGAACCTAAATATGACAATATGGATGACGTTCATACGTATTGCATAGGTTTGTTAGACAACGCAGCAACGATTGTAGCCGGTTCAAGTGCTCATAGTGGCGCTTATGAGGGCGGACACGATTGGGGGCAAGTGGCGAATACGCTAAAAGCCAGAGCCCTACTCCGTAAGGGAGATTACAGTGGTGCAGCCGCCGCAGCCGCCAATGGAGTTGAAGCTGGTAAAGATTTAATATCAAATCATTCGGCCGATATTCCTGGTGCATGGAATCTTTTCTTTGACTTCTGTTATTGGAATCGGGGTGGTTACATGACCTGCGAGAATTCGTTTTTATCTACATTGTTAGATTCAGCCAGTTCTGCCAAGCGTCATAATGCCAAAACCAATGAAGATGCTCGTTTTGCCTACTATTACTCTTCGGGAACTGCCGATAATTATTCATCAAGAGACCCCAATTATTTAGATGGGATATTCGCAAGTTCTAATGGTTTTACTATGGTGGGCTATGCTGAGAATCAATTGATTTTAGCTGAATGTGCATCTCGTTTGGGTGATAACGATAAGGCACTTGAACACCTCAATAATGTGCGATCTTCGAATGCAAGTATGTTTGCCGATGGCTTATATGATGCCTATGATTTGTCAGATTTTGGACCCGGTAAGATGGTTGAAGGTACGAGTGCCACCGATGCATTGCGAATGGAAATTTTAGTCGAAAAATACGCTAGTTTGTACGGACAACTTGAAACCTACAGCGACTTACGTAGAACTAAGAATGCAATTGGTGTGCCCTTAAATACAGGTACGCAAATGCCTCAACGTTTCCTTTTCCCGCAATCAGAAATCAATTCTAATGGGAATGTTCCTAAAGATCAATTAGATAAATTTTTGCCACTTAGTTATTTCCAATAATATCTAGGAAATTCGCTTTTCAAAAGGGTTGTTTCACTTGAAGCAACCCTTTTTTTATTATCTTAATCAGTGATGAAAATAACAAACAACTAACACTCAGCAACTAACCATTATTTAAGGTTTTTCCAAGGCACAAACACCTCCACAATACCTTCCTTGTAAGGGGCAATTTCGTAAAGCCCAAATGTGGTATGAATGCCTAAATCTGTGAAATAGGTATTGCCTCCTTCTGAATCAAATTCTTTGATCCAATAGCCATGCTGATTTTGTGGTAATAATAACATCCTTGAATTTTGGTATTGAAAACCTCCAAAATCAAGGTAATAGGAAATTTGTCGATACACCCATTGAAAATAAGGCATTGTCCTTTTTCAATATGTTTATTTTGTTGGGCAAATGCATTAAGAGCGAAGCTTAGAAATAGGCAAAATAGGAGGAGGCGTTTCATGGAGTAAATATACACAATTCATAAATTCACCCACGATTAATTCGTACCTTTGCAGTCATTTATGTTAACGGTTGCTAATGTTTCTTTGCGCTTTGGTAAGCGCGTATTGTTTGAAGATGTCAATTTGAAGTTTACCCGTGGTAACTGCTACGGAATAATCGGGGCCAACGGGGCCGGTAAATCTACATTCTTAAAAATCTTATCGGGGGAAATAGAACCGAACACCGGTTCCGTCGATATGGATCCGGGTAAACGTATGGCGGTTTTAAATCAGAACCACTTTGCCTTCGATGAATTTCCGGTTTTGCAAACCGTAATCCGAGGCCATTCACAGTTATGGGCCATCATGGAGGAAAAAGACGCCCTGTATGCAAAAGAAGATTTTACCGAAGACGATGGCATGCGTGCCTCCGAATTGGAAGCCGATTTTGCAGAAATGGACGGTTGGAACGCCGAAAGCGATGCCGCTTCTCTCTTGAGTAGTTTGGGTATTGAAGAAGACGTTCACGATAAACTCTTGAAAGAATTGAACGGTAACCAAAAAGTACGGGTTCTAATTGCCCAAGCCCTTTTTGGAAATCCAGATGTGTTGTTGATGGACGAGCCTACCAACGATCTGGACGTAGAAACCATCCGTTGGCTCGAAGATTTCTTGGCGCAATTTGAAAATACCGTTTTGGTGGTATCGCATGACCGCCACTTTTTAGATAACGTGTGCACGCACGTTTGCGATATCGACTTTAGTAAAATAAATATCTATTCGGGTAACTATACTTTTTGGTATGAAAGTTCGCAATTGGCATTGCGTCAGCGTTCCGATCAGAATAAAAAGGCCGAAGAGAAGAAAAAAGAGTTACAAGAATTTATTGCCCGTTTCTCTGCTAACGTGGCCAAAAGCCGTCAGGCAACGGCCCGTAAAAAGATGTTGGAGAAATTGGATATCGAAGAAATTCAACCCTCTACCCGTAAATATCCGGGCATTTTCTTCCGTCAAAACAGAGAAGTAGGTGACCAAGTGCTATCGGTTGAAAACTTGTCTTACCAAACACCCGATGGTGAATTCCTCTTTAAGGATGTGAATTTCACCGTAAATAAAGGAGATAAAATTGCCTTTGTTTCGAGAAATACCTTGGCCTTGAATACCTTGTTCAAGTCGCTTTGGGGAGAAGAAAAGAATTGTAAAGGTGAGATACGTTGGGGCGTTACCGTTACGATGGGTTTCTTACCGAATGAAAACGCCCATTATTTTACCGAGAAAATCAATCTGGTAGATTGGTTGCGTCAATATTCCGAAGAAAAAGACGAAACGTATATCCGTGGATTCTTAGGTCGTATGTTATTCTCTGGGGAAGAAACCCAGAAAATGTGTACCGTATTGAGTGGGGGAGAAAAGGTGCGTTGTATGCTTTCGAAGATGATGTTAGAGTCTCCCAATGTGGGTTTGTTCGACGAACCTACCAACCATTTGGATTTGGAAAGTATCCAGGCGCTGAACAACGGAATGAAAGAATTTGCAGGTACCATTTTATTCCATTCGCATGACCAAGAGGTGATGAATAGTATTGCCAATCGCATTATTGAAATCACGCCTAAAGGTCTTGTTGACAAACACATGAGCTACGAAGAGTATGCCGAATCGGCAGAAATCAAAGTGCGCCGTGCCGAACTTTACGCATAATTAACCATGAAAAACAGCATATTTACAGGCGCATTGATCGCCTTGGCTTTCGGTTCTTGTGGAGAATCAGAGCCTACGGGCGCATTGCCCAAAACTTCTGAAGATTCTTTCAGCTACGCAGTTGGAGTGAATATCGGTCAGAATTTGAAAATTAAAGGATTAGACAAAATTTCTATTAGTGGTTTTGTTAAAGGACTTCGCGATGGTATGGCCCTTGATTCGGGCTTTGCATTAACGGAAGACCAAATGGCGCGTATCCAACCCGATTATGTGGCAGCCGTTCAAGCTGAGAAAATGAAGGGAATTCAAGCCGAGACCAAAACTAAATTAGAAGAAATTTCCAAAAAGAAAGGCGTAACTGCTTTGCCTTCAAACGCCTATTATGAAGTGGTAGAAGCAGGTAGCGGCAATGCTCCTAATTCGTATGATACCATCGTTTGTCGCTTTTTGATGAAAGACGCGAGCGGCAAAGTATTGATCGACAACATGAGCAGTGAGCAACCCTTCCGCGGAGAATTGGCGGGTTTGCGTTTGGCGCCTTTGGAGGAAGCCTTCCAGAAAACCTTGAACAAAGGAAAGTTTAATTTGTACATTTCAAATGAATTGCACCCCCGTTTGGTAGATCCACAAGGCGATTTTAAAAATCGTTACGGAATCTCCGTTTTTGAAGTAACCCTTTTGGATGTAATTCCAGGAGTTGCTCCTAAGCCTTAACTTTGAAATACCATACTTCTAAAGGATGTTTCTACTCAGAAACATCCTTTTTTTGTTAGAGGATTTTTAAAACACGAAAAACTTTGATTATTTATGTATTAAAGTTCAATTTGGCATCAATTTTGATTGTATTTGAATGTAAATTTGTCCTCCAATGTTTAAATTCTTTCGCATACTCTTTTTCTTGATATTGTTTGTGGTAAGCAATGTGCGATTGAATGCCCAATGTTCCGCTAGTTTCTCCCATGATACCGCCTCTTGTAGTGGCAGTAGCGTTGTTTTTACCGCAGGTTCTCAGGTAAGTGGAAATAAATATAATAATACGGATCGTTCGGTTCGGAAAATTGTGCTAGAATAGGGTAGGTCTAATACTCAAAATAGAATGGGAGTAGGTGCCCCATTTGGTGTTACGCCTTTCGGAAAATTGTGCTAGAATAGGGTAGGTCTATACTCAAAATAGAATGGGAGCTGGTGGTCCATTTGGGGTTACTCTTTGAATAGGGGGGAGAAGGTATAATTACTTCCATTCGGGGATGCCTTTGAGCAATTCGCGGGTATCGTTGAAGAATTCGTCGGCTGTTTTTTGGTAGGATTCTCCCAAGAGGGCTGCGTTTTGACTTGGGATCAGGTAATAGCCGCGTTTATGGAAGGGGGCATAGGTTTCGTGGGGTAAAAGTTTGTGTACCCAAAACGGTTTATAATCGATTTGTACCAGGCGTGTTTGGTTTCCCCGGTGAAGAATTTTAACCCGTGCTAATATGCCGCCGTCTTTATATCGTTCTCGTTGATTGGACACGAAGTTACCCAAGCTGTAGGCTACGGGCACTTGTTTGCCACTTTTGGCGGTGATGGTTTTGATGGGTTGTATCACATGCGGGTGCATGCCGATGATGGCATCGCAGCCGGCATCGGCTAGGAATTGGGCTATTTGGCGTTGTTGTGTACTTTCGAAGCGTTGGTATTCGTTGCCCCAGTGCATAACGGGGATGATGAGGTTGGCCCCTTTGCGACGGGCTTTTTCGATGGCTTTTTTGATATAGGCAGTATCAATAATGTTGACCATGGTGGGCGGAGTTACGGTAAGTCCGTTGGTGCCATAGGTATAATTCAAAATGGCTATTTTGAGTCCATTGATTTCGGTGATATAGGGATATTCTCTTTCAAATTCGGCGGTATCGGCGAAGGTTCCGGTATGGTCTAATTTGAAACTGTCTAACACATGCAAGGTTCTGAGAAGTCCGCGTTTGCCTCCATCTTGACTGTGATTATTAGCGGTAACGAGCAGGTCGAAACCCAGCTGTTTCATATTCAGGGCGTAGTCGTCTGGTGAGGAAAACTGTGGGTATCCTTTATATGGAGGACCGGCGAGGGTTACTTCTAAATTGGCAACGGCAAAATCGGCCGATTGGATGGATTTCTGTAAAAAGTGAAATCCAGGTTTATAATCGTAGCTATTGGTAGAATCTATTTTAGCGGCCTGAATTTGGGGTCCATGTCCCATTAAATCACCACCAAAGACCAAGGTAATGGTATCTAGGGTATCGGCGACTTTATTTGCCTTAGGTTGACAGAAACCGGCATTGGGGGTAATTAAGAAGGGGGTTAGTACTAAAGCGGCTAGATTTCGCAATGATAACATATTGCGAATATAGTTGAAATCAAGGCTTCTTTTCGAATGCGCCTTGGCGGTGAATCAGACTGCTGAGTATTTTAAACACTTATTTACACTGCAAATTTGTTCAAATAGTAAACGAAAAAAGCGGCATTACGCCGCTTTTTTCGATCAAATATGATGGTTTGATGAAGATTATTGCAATACTACCTTTTGGGTAGCGATATTACCATCTACATCCGTAATTTGAACTAAGTAAACACCGTTTAATCCGAATACGTTTACATCGGCGCGGTTGTTAGCAGGATTTTCGCTGCGAACGGTGCGACCGTCTAGGCTCATTACGATTACTTTTTCGATGGTGCGAGATCCAAGGCTTACGGTAAACATACCAGAAGCAGGGTTTGGCGCAATGCGCATTTCGCTGCTGATATTGGTTACGTTTCCACTTTGAGGAGCCGCACAAGAATTGTATACATAGGCCAATGTAACGGCATCAGAGCTGGTACGGGTATGGTGGCGGTTGAAGCTACCAAGACCGTTGTCTTTCAAACAAGCGCGATCAGTAGAATCTGGGAAATCTTCTCCATTTTCAGAGCTACTCATGATGGCATTTACGAATTTGTATTCGAAGTACTCGTTACATACTTTCTCAACAGTTACTTCATAAAGGTCGGCATTGTCGGCATTAGGAAGCATAGCGATAGCGCCAGACTGCCAAGCGGGACTTGTGAAAGAACCCATAACCCATACGGTATCTTGAGGGATTTCGTTGCTCATATCTACCTGGAAGGTGATATCAGAAGGGGCTATAGTAGCCCCAGAGCAAGGCTCGTCTAAACCGAAACAACGAACGGCAAAAGTAGTATCGTTGTGCACGAAGTATTTACGATCGGCTCCGCCTTCCCAGTTTACGTTACCGGCAGCGTCGATTTTACGAACTTTATGTGCAATTTCAACACCTGAATCTAATTTAACAGTGATGGTGTAAATACCGTCCATGTTATCATCGGTTAAGAAATCACCACCGGCCCAGCCGTTGATTTTACCTCCGGCGATATCCACTTTTTCGAAGTTACACTCTTTACCCATATCGATTTGGAACGTAGCATTGAACTGAGGGATTTCACGTTCTGGACATGCATCGCAAGAACCGAAACATACTTTAGACGCTTCAAGATCGGCACCGCTTACTTTAATTCCGCGATTATTATTGGTTGCGCAAGAAGAAGGAACGCTTTCGTCTTTACCCCAAGCGTTGCCGTTAACAAATTTGTATTCATAATCGCCATCTGTGAGCGTTAAAATGACCTCATAGATTTTGTTGGTATTGTAAAGGTTGGCCATTGGAGTTTTAGATGGATCCCAACCTTGTAAGCTACCGGCAATGTGCACGCCATCGGTGCTCACAGAAGCTTCTTTTTGTAGATCAACCGCTAAGCGCACCGCGTATTGTCCATCAGGCGCTGATTTGCCGAACACGAATGCAGGTAACATTAAGGTATCAGAACCCGAACCGGTCCAAATCCAACGATTATCATTGGTTTCGCCGTTATTTTTATGTCCTTTTTGAGAAATAGCGGGTACGCTCTCAACACCTGAAGCCCAGTCATTGTTATTGATAAACTTGTATTCTACTAATGCATTTTCATCCATTTCAGCGTAAGCTGAGTAAATACTAGTTGAACCTTCCTGAGATAGGGTAGTAGCGCTAGGGCTCCAACCTTGGAAAGAACCGGCAACGTGAACGCCGTTGGAAGAAACGGTTTCGTTTTTCATATCAACAGAAATTTTCACAGTGCGCTTTTTAGGACCGGATAAAAGATCCCAAGCATCTTGCGCTACGATACCGTCAACGACAACATCCTGACTAGAGGAGAATTGGCGTAAAGCAACACATTGTACTGCGTTAAGATCAGATGATGAACCTTTTAAAGGACCGATGGTTGGGGTCGTGGGTTCCATTGAAATGTCATCACCATCAGCGAAAACAAACAAACTAACTTCGTCATTATCTGCACCATCCACAAAGGTATATTTCAATACCACTAAATAAGTCTCTCCTAAAGTCAAATCACCAGAAAAGTCTGAAATTGTGTTTGAGTTAAACGTTAATCCCATCTTGAAGTCAGTAGCATTGGTTCCAGGCGTCACAAAGGTTCTTGCGCGAAACGCACTCGAAAGTTTTGTGTAGTCAGGAGTACTAATGGAACTATACTCTCCAAAATGGAAAATGTAACCTGCTGTACTTGCATTAGCCTTTAGTAAAAAAGAAGCATAAACAGATCCGCTTGTAGCGTCAGAATTGAATGGTTTGTTGTAGTCATAACCAGTATTATTAACAGCTGCTGCGTTTCCTACACCACTGCCTTTATAATTTGTTTTTGACCAACTTAATCCACCATTTGTTACGAGAATAGGATTTGATGTTCCACTGTGTACATACCAACCGCGATTATCCAATGCAGAATCTGCGGGATAATCAAAGTGTTCTGCTAAAAATACTGTTTGTGCAGAGGCAAAAGAGAGCCCTACACATGACAATAAACTTAAGTACCATTTTTTCATAATTTGTTAATTTGATGTTGTTTTAACACGAAAGTAATAAAAAAAGTGTTAAGTTGACACTAATAGACTTATTGTAGGAATATTTTTCAAAAAAATGATATTATTCACACGAATTTCAATTGGGTAAATCAACAAATGTATTGTTGTAGCTTCATTTTGATGAATTGAAAATCGCAACCATTACTTTTTTTAGTAAATGGAGTTTTTGTTTAATCGCCACAGGTGACATAGTTGCAAACCCAAGGATGAGTCCGGTTTCTTTTGTTACTCCAATAAAGCAACTGCTCAAAGGGTAGGCGGAAATTCCGGAGGACTCTAGTTCATGGATTATTTTAGATTCCTGTGGGATAGATACTTCTTGTTTGAATTTTGCAATTAGATGCATGCCTGCGATGTTCGCAGATTTCAAATACAGATGTTCATTTTGTTCGTTGAATTCATTTGTGAAAACTTCAAATCTTTCTTGGGTAACATTTTGCAAATTTTTCAAATGTTTGAACAGGTGGTTTTTTTCAATGAATTGGGCCATTACAATTTGCATAGAATGGGAAACGATACGATGGGAATGAGCTTGGATTGCTTCAATCACGGCAGCTAAATGATGTGGCACTATCATAAATCCCAGT
>ERZ891134.1746-NODE-1746-length-14131-cov-7.732808_pt1 | contig 14131 bp, 16 predicted proteins | sample MGYA00520888_ERZ891134 | MGnify/ENA primary metagenome ERZ891134 (study PRJEB32303, sample SAMEA104408692) | aquatic metagenome | biome: Brackish water; feature: Coastal; material: water | place: Baltic Sea | collected 2014-10-23 | depth 10 m ... | reverse complement strand
CTATCAATAATACCTTGCGCTTCAGCCGAGTCTAGCGTATCCGCATCGGTGAGATAACCTGCGTCATTTGCAAATTGACTTACGTTTGTAGGAACTCCAGTAAGAGAAGCGTACGCGAAATCCTGAGGAGTCTGTCTAGCCTGAACATAAGCAGAGTCAATAAGATTAATCGCTTCGGCTGAATCTAAGAAATCATAAGTAGTTTGATTTGCTTGAATATAGGTTGCATCAATAACGCCGGTAACTGTGTTAGAGTCAAGATAATGTGCATCATTAGCAAATTGACTTACATTGGTAGGTACGCCTGTAAGAGAAGCATATGCATAGTCTTGTCTCTGTTGAACATAGGCAGAATCTATAAGATTGATAGCATCGGATGAATCGAGGTATACTTGATCAATAAGAGTCTCGATATAAGTCGTATCGATACGAGCTTGAACATAAGAACTATCAACTTGTGCTAATGTGTCACTGTCGTGTCTTCCAGTAGTATAATATAGATTTGAACCTTCAGTTACATCGGTGGTAGTCTTTGCAGCGAGTCTGGCATCGAAGTCTGAATCAGCTCGAGCTGTAGTATAATATAAGTTGCTACCTTCAGGTAGGTTAGTAGTTGTTCCAATGCGCTGTTGCACATGAGCACTGTCAATCAGCGCAATAGCTTCTGATGAATCTAACTGCGCGGCAATGAGAGTAAGTAGATTATTATATGCGTTTGAATCATCATTTAATGCGGCTGCTAGTTCATTCAGAGTATCAAGCGCTCCTGGTGCACCATCAATTAATGCATCAACTGCGGAGTCAATAGCATCAAAAAATGCTTGTGCGTGATAACCATCAACTGTATCTGCATCAACATTAAGCGCATCTACAAAAGCTTTATCAACATCAGCCGTAATAATATTGCTGACATCAATGGTATCAAGAATAGCTGGTTTATTTGTTACATTATTCCAATCGCGATAGAATGAACCATCATTTCCATCAAGAGTATCTGCATCAATACCTGTAACAGATTTAATATAGTCAGAATCTGCTAAAGTTTTAATATAAGCTGAATCAATTAGATTAATAACTTCGGATGAATCAAGAAAATCATATGTGATTTGCCTTGCTTGTACATAGGCACTATCAATTAATTGAATAGCATCTGCAGAATCGAGGAATGGAGCGGCTGCAACACGAGCCAATACATAAGCAGAATCGACTTTGCTTTCAATGGTATTATCAATAGTAATTGCAACTAAATTTAACGAGTCATTCAAAGATGTTGTAATATCGGAATCGACTCTTGCCTTTGTATAATATAGATTTGTGGAACCTTCAGTAAGATTATCGGTAGTCTTTGTACCAAAATCTGAATCAAAGCCATCATAGTGCTCACTAATGCGTGCATTTACATAATCAGAATCGATTAGTCCTTCAAGATATGAAAGAGGTACTCTTGCTTGAACATATGCGGAATCTACAAGACTAATAACTTCGGCAGAATCAAGCTGAGCTTGAGCAGTTGCCTCAACAGCATCAGCAATTGCCTGAACTCTTGCCGAATCGACAAAGGCACTAATCGTATTACTTGAATTTTTATAATAGATCTTCCCGTCAGCGAAATTAATCGCGAGTTCGCCGTATTCTAGATCGCCAGGCTGAGGCACTTTTCCAATGACGGAGGATCTTTTAAGAAGGACTTTAGGTGTAGTAGTCATGTTTTTTCCTAATAAGGATTAATAAGTTCCACAATCGATTACGTTAATTTCAACATTTCCTGCTGTGACTAAAAAGTCAACCGAATCAAATGTTGCGACCCCTGGATTCAATGTTGAAGCCAGTTCTGTTGAGATAGTAAGTTGATTTGCTGCATCAGTGTAATTTAAATCAATACCTTCACCGGCATGTAAGAGTTGATAGACTCTATCATCTACTCTTTCACCAGTAAAGTAAAGATTTGTAGTACCTTCGGTAATATTATCAGTTGTTTTTTCAGTTAACCGAACATCAAAGTCAGAGTCAGCTCGAGCTGTTGTATAATATAAATTTGTATTACCTTCAGGAAGACCGTCTGTTGTGCTTGCTGCGAGGTCTGAGTCAAAGTTTGCCTTAGAGTAAACTTGTTCTACATCAATACTGAATTTGCCGGTGGCAGAATCATAGGTAAGATCTCCGCCAGCAGAGAATTCAGATCTAATTTCTGTAGCACTAGTGCCGACCATATGGAAATTGCCGGTCTCAGGGTTATAAGTAAATGAGCCGTGACCTTCGTATGACGCACTCAGTGCATGTCGTGCATCACTATCAGCACGAGCAGTCGTATAGTAAAGATTAGAACCCTCTGTCAGATCACTTGTTGATTTTTGCGCAAAATCAGAATCGAATCCGAGATACTTAGCATCAATAGATGTGGCAGTAACTGTTCCTGAGGCAGTAATATTCGGGGCAATTACTGTTCTGTCAAGGTTCCAAGTATTTGTTGGTGCGTCATACCAAATATGAGCATTTGCACCATCAACAGTGATGCCAGCAGAATCAGCTTCAGTTGCATTTGCCGCTCCAGATGCGAGAGTAATATTTTTATCATCAATGGTTAGTTCTGTAGAATTAATCGTGGTGGTAGTACCATCAACTTGTAGGTTACCAGCGACAATAAGAGTACCGGTATTTCCAGTAGGAGATGGGTCAATAGTGAGACTACCTGAAGTAGAACTAATGGTGTTTCCGTCAATCTTTACATTATCAACTGTCAGAGATGAAAGACCTAAGACGTCAGAATCTAAGTTAACTCTAACTCTTACTCCATCAGGAAGATCAATTTTTGACGTGTTAGTATTCCATGCTCCTAGGATTTCAAGTCTTTCACCGGGTGTCAGTATACCGGTACCAGCAATAGTTACATCCGCACCAACATTAAATAACTCGAGTGTGTCGACATAATTCTTAGTAGCAGCATCTTGTGGTAATAAAGGATCTACAACATCTCTAATTAAAGATGTAGAAGCAGTAATATATCCTGTACCATTAGGATCAAGAGCAATATTACCGTTCTCATTTGTCGAGGTAATAGTGTTTCCATCGATAGTAATATTATCGATTTTGATTTGATCTATCTTTTGATTTTCGTCTGTGATAATCGCGCTACTGGCAGTTAATTTGCCAATAGGATGATTCATCATGTCGGTATAGTATTTACCACCAATCGTGTGAACACCACCGGCATAGCCATTACCTTTTCTAGGACCAATGCCAATAAAAAGTCTGTCGCCACCAGCAGAATCACCAGGCACATAAGAATAAGCAATCTCGCCTACTTTTAGGATATTATTATCAGAGGTGATAATAGGAGTGCGAGAACTGACTTTATTGAGATAGACTGCCATTAGAATTCGCCGCCTTCTAGCAACGCTCCACCGTCCATCTCACTATTACTTTCCCATTCATTAGTAGTGCTATTAAAAAGCAGCACATCAGTATTCTGTACGCCGGTTACATTTACGTCTGTAAGGTCACCGATTCGTTGTGCCTGAGCCCCGATTACTTTTCTAATCGGAGTTCCAACTGTAATTTTTCTTACGTGAGTTACATTAGTGGCCATCTATCAGCTCGTTACATTAGGGTTAACACGTATTTTCCCTTCAAGGATTCTTTCGATAATTGTATTATTCGAACTGTCTTGATGAGAAATCTCAACATCGTACACATAATTACCAACCTTGAGGGCTGATGTTTGTGTATTCGTCATAGAGAGTGTTAGTATCCCACGTGTAGCGTCTGTGATAGCAAATGTGAAATCGTGAGTGTCGGATGAATCACTATTGAAGTTGCGCTTCATCTGCGCAGCTCCTGAATAGTTTGTTAGATTTTTGTAATTGTTGTTCTGATCAACCAGTTCCAGCTCAATCGCAACGTCTGACCCTTGGTCGATAGAAAATCTTTCGTACTCTGCCATTTATCCCACTCGATACTAAGTAACTCGAACATATTATTTAATCTTATTTATAAATAAAGGTGTTTACAAGAACAAATAAATATGATATAATAAACTATTATTTGTTGAGGAGGAGGGGTATGATAGAAGAACTATTATCTAAACGAAAACAGATTCGATTTTTTCGTAACGATGTTATTCCGGAAAGAGAACTCATCGATTCTTTATTAGAAAAAACTTTTAATTTGGTACCTTCAAAGCAAAGTTTAATGCCCTATCATGTGCATATCTTTGGACCAGATAAAATAGACGAAAAAGAAAAACTATATTATTTAAGTGGCAGCATACACATCGAAGATTCATTTAAAGATACACATTATAATACACAATTAAAGGCACCGTATGTTTTAGTATTTACACAAAGATTAGCATGGCCGAACCCAATGGTGGCTAAATCGATACTTAATGGCTTAAACTTTAATCAGTGTGATCCAGCCACGTATAAAAAACATAAAACGGGCCCAGCTCTAGAGGTAGGAATGTTTATGATGATTCTAACTACCTTGTGTATGGCTAATAATATAGATGTTTCATGTACATTATGTCTTCCACAAGAAAATCTTAAATATAAAGAACAAGGGTTGAACTTTACGGATGAAAATGTAATTGTAAGTATGAGTTTGGGCTATGAGAAAGATGACACATATATAAAAGCTATAGATAATACAAAACCGAATATAGAAGAAGTCTTGTCATGGAGTTAAAATATATTAAACCTCGCTGTGCGCCATTTTATTATGATGATGCCGGAGAAAAGATATATGATTTAAAACACATAAAAGGTATAGCATATCTAGCAAATGGTTTACTTGCTCCATGCTGCTGGTGCGATCAACCCTCGTTTTATCCTGAATTTGAAGATCGTGGTATGCGTGATGAAAAATTAAAACTAGAAAATAATAATTCAGTTGATGATATATTAAATTCTGATGAGTGGAAAGATTTTATGCACACTTTATGGCATAATCCAAAAAAAGCTACTACCCTTTGTCAAAAAAGATGTGGGATTTATAATGAGTGATCATTCGGAATACATAATGGCTCATAGTATGCAAGGTATGGTTAACTGCGACACTTCTAGTTTATGTGTGCTACAGTGCGCCAATTGCTCTAGAACATTTAATCCTAATGACAGTACAGAACAAAAAAGAAAAAGACTAGACAGAATAAGAATTGGTCGACCAATGCCAATAGAAGATTTTAACAAAATAATACATTTCTTTGATAATATTCTTTTTTGTGGACAGATATCTGATCCTGTGCGCCACCCAAAATTTAAACAATTCTTAGATATAATGGCACAAAATCCGGATAAAAAACTTGCTATATCAACCGCAGCTCATCAAAAGAATATAGAATGGTATGAAGATGCATTTAACAGACACGGCGATAATGTAACTTGGACATTTGGACTAGATGGTTTACCCAATACTAGTTTTTTATATAGAATAAAACAAAATTCTCAATTGATATATGATGCAATGTTATTGGGAGCAAAATTAGGTAAAAATGTTAGATGGCAATTTATTGTATTTGATTATAATGAACATCAAATAGAAGAAGCAAAGAAGATTGCTAAAGAGCATGGAATTACTTTTTTACTTATTGTATCTAACAGATCACAAAATGGATTTCCTAGTCCTCAAAAATATAAAGAAAAATATTTAGAAAAAAATAAAGCAGGAAGACTGTGGACACCAAAGGTAGGGATAAAAAATTGAATATAGTATGTGTTAAATGGGGTGATAAGTTTAATCATGAGCATGTGAATAGACTTTACAAAATGGTCTGTAAAAGATTTAAAGAAGATTTCACATTCATTTGTCATACAGAAAATTCCGATAATATTGATCCAAATATAAAAATAGTTCCATTAGATCTAAGCCATAATCTGGAAGTGTGGTGGTGGAAACTTACTTTATTCCAATATGCTGCAAACGAAACTACAATCTTTTTTGATCTAGATGTTGTGATACAACATGATATTACACATCTTATAGATTATTGTGAAGAAGGAAAGCTATGTACAATAAAGGCATACTGGAAACCGCATCGCATTGATATGAAACCAGAAGCACCCAAATTTGATATGAATCTTAATTCTTCGGTAATGATATGGAAAGGTGATTTAACGGAAATATGGAATACATTTATAGAAGATCCTGAAAAATATATATTCAGATATGCAGGTATTGATTCATTTTTGTATTTTCATCATTTCGAAAAGCTTTTATGGTTACCTCGAGGAGAAGTATATTCTAGATTATATGGGTATGACGAAAATAATTATCAAATAGCTGGTATGCATGCCGTAAAAAAATATTATTATAGGGAAGATTTTAACATATGTATCTTTAATGGTTGGCGAAGAAAAATTCTATATAAACAAGATCAGTATTTACTAGATGATGATGGGTATGAAGGTTTTGAACAATATTATTAATCCAATATATTGGGAATTATTATTACGAGCGTATAAAAGAAAATACGATGTGTATCAAGTAATACAAAGTATGAGTCCCAATCAAATAAAATGTAAATCATGGTTGGTAAAAGAATTATCTAAACTACCAGTCGAGTTTCCTAAAATACAATTATACGGCGGTTGGTACGGCTTTCCTCTTATTGATTTTCTGTTAGAAGAATTTGAAGTTGAATTAATACAAAATATCGATCTAGATGAAGAAGCTATCATCATATATAATATGCACAGAGCAGAAAGAAACTTGCAACACAAATTAAAAAGTGCCGTCATTGATGCAGGCATGCCTCATAAATACGATAAATCTATAGACTTGGTAATTAATACTTCATCAGAACATATGCCTGATCTTCCTATTCTTATAAAGGATAAACAATATAAGAAAGAATGTATATTTGCATTACAAAGTAATAATATGTTTCATCGCAGCGATCACATTAACTGCGTAAATAGTGTAGAAGAATTAATAGAAAAATCTGGACTGAGTAAAATTTTGTATTCTGGTACTTTAGATCTAGATGAATATGAAAGATATATGGTGATTGGTCTTGTCTAGAGTTATATTTAGTCTTTACATTGATATACCAGAAGAAGAATTAGATTATCAGCCAGCTCATTGGGGGTCTGATATACCCAAAACTCTTCACACAAAACTTGAATTTAAAAAGCATTACGATTGGCTTTTAGAATCTCAAAAACATTACGCAAATCATATTAATGTAGAATATAAGCACTATATCTATGACAAAGCTTATATTGAATATAAAGAATGGTTTAATAAAAACTATCCGGAGATTACGTCTTATAATATTGTAAATTTTTATAAAATTAAATTAATGCATGATCTGGCAAATGAATATGATGAAATTCTTTATTTAGATTTGGACGTGATACCAGTAACAAATGAGAATTTTTTTGAAGTATGGGATCTATCAAAAGGCATTGCTATTATGAGTGGTACTGCCGAGAGCCAAAAGCCAATTGATACAGATACACGCGAACTTTTATATCTAAAATACAGAACAAATAGTGTTAGATCTCCAGTTGCAAAATATTGGAATACAAGAGCAATGCTTACTGAAAGAGGATTTGATTCTTTAGACTGTACAGTATTTAATACTGGTATCATAGGCATTACAAAAGAAAAAATAAATGAATTAGAATATTTTACAGACTTTAAAGATACGATTGACTATATGACTTACCTTCGAAATGAGGAAGGATTTTATCCTGAACATATTCAAGCATTATTTGGTTATGATAATGAAACTATATGGGGCTATAAAACTCTAAGTAAAAAGCTGCCATGGCAGCTGCTAGGGCCAGATTGGCATCACTTTATGGATAAATGGAATTACATAACTAGCTCTTCTAAGTTTGTACATTGTATCAATAAGGATTTTAATTATGTAAAGGATTGGTATGAAAAGAATAATATTCTCGATCTTTTCAAATAGTGTCCAAAAAAACCACCAATCTACCGGTGAATATAAGACATCACAATTTATCAAATATAAAGATTTGCTTGTTCAATCCCAAAAAGAATATGCACTTCTATGTGGTGCAGACTATGAGATATTTGAAGTGAATGAAAATAGTTATGATAAAATACAATTCGATAAACTATTTAAAATGGAAGAATTATCTCAACACTATGATGAAATTCTTTATTTTGATTTAGATGTAGTACCGAAAACCACTGAAAGCTTTTTTGATGTCCATAATTTGAATAGTATTTGTGCTTATTCTTTTGCAAGAGAACCGGATAGTAATACACTTATTCGCAAATTAAAAGATAATGATTTTGATTCAATGAATGTATTTGCAAAAGGTTGCTGTAAAAAATCTATGTTACTATTAGAAAATATACAGTCAGATTATAAAGTAATTAATACAGGCATTGTTGGTTGTAATAAATATTCATTAGATGCACTATCATTTAAGAATAATTTTCAATCGACATATGATGTTTATACTGAAACAGTAGAAGATAATCTTTATCCAATAGAAATTTCAAAAACATGGAGACCGAACAATGAAGTCTTTATGTCATATATAATAGAAAAATATAACATTCCTTTTACCAATATCGGGCTTCAATGGAATTTTATAATCGATAATATTTGCCCAGATATTTCAGCTGGTAGCAAATTATTGCATGTAGTGCATAAGGATTTCGGTAAGGTGTATGAAACAAAACCATAAAGATTTAATTCAATTAAAAGAAAGATTTAAAGGCACTTCATATTGTTCTGCAGCATTTGCTGAAATATATGTGGGAAGTAATGGTAAGTATAGATTATGCTGTCACGCCAAACCTAATAATAATCTAGCAAAATATACCAGCGACACCACACTGCCATTCGAATATTTTTTATCAAAGGAGATGGAAAAGATTAGAGATGGTATGCTTGAAGGAAAACAAATACATGATTGTGTAAAGTGTTATGAATTAGAAAAACATGATGGCATATCATATAGACACAAATATATTTTTAGAGATGGATATCTAACTGATATACAAGAAAGATCAATTAGACTAAAATTAAGAATTTCAGGATCATTCTGTAACCTTGCATGTTATATGTGTAATCCAGTAAATTCAACCACCAAAAGAAATGAATTAAAAGAAATATATGATTTTGCTGATGCTTCAAATATTTTTAATAGTTTTGATTCACCTGCTATAGCTGTTAAACATGATCAATGGCATAGTATAATGAATAATATATTAGATAATATACATCTAGTAAAAATGATTCATATGACAGGTGGTGAAACACTTCAACTTCCAAAATACTGGGAGTTTCTAGAAAACATACCTGACGAACACGCAAAACATTTAGAACTTACACATGATACTAATTTAACAAAACTCAGGTATAAGAATCATCATGTGCTAGATAACGCTAAACGATTTAAGAGTTTTCATCTCAGTGCATCATGCGATCATATCAGTGATAAATTATCTTGGATTAGATATCCAATTAATGTACAGGAATTTGAAAATAATTTAAGTGAAATAAAACAATCTAATGATATTACTAGTCAAATTAGTTGCACAGTGTCTATATTAAATATTGATGATCTGTTTGAAATAAGAGATTACTATCAAAATAAATTTAATATTGAATTTTCTGCGGATTGTTTAGTAATAAACCCAACAGAATTATCAATTGCAAATTTGCCCCAAAAACTTAAGGACGAATATATAGAAAAATATAAAAATGATTTTCCACTGATTATTGCAGAATTAAATAAACCTTCTAATAAAAGTTTATTTAATAAAGGTCTAGAATACTGCGATAGATTATCTGCACATCGAGGATTTGATTTTAGAGTTCTTTGGAAAGATTGGTTAGAAAAAGTTAAAGACTGTTCTTAATCTCAATTGTAATTGAAATTGCGTCAATAAAATTTTCTGCTTTTCTTAGATTTCTTTTTAAATCATTATCCGTACATTGCTTTACAAAATCAAGTTCAAAGAGTTGAAGCTTGAACATAAATAATTTTTCTTTATCTTTTTTAGGATCATATTCTTTAAAAAGAATTTTTGCTAAAACTTCATATAATTGAGAATCTATATCATTAATATCATAAATTAAGCCTCGTTTTTTTGCGATTTTTATAACTTTACTCTCAAATGCTTCTACTTGATCGCGAATATGCTTATAAGTTAATTCATGAAGCGTATCAATATCAACGTGTTCAAGTAGTATAGCCCAATTTGGATCATGAGATTCAAATTCACGGCGTGTAGTCCAGTTTGGATCACCTTCTTCAGCATTAATAATTACTTCGATCGTTTCATCTTTATTTCCCCAATACGAAGTAACAATTGTTCTTTCGTTATTTGAGAAGTGAGCAGTTAAAAATTCATAATTCGTTGTATCAATCATTGGTTTACCTATGTTATGTTAGCCCTTAGTCTATATGTATTTTGCACCACAGAAGTACCATCAGGGAATTCTTGCGCACGATAATCATCTGTATTCACATATCGAGTTTGGTAATTACCAGATCCATTTAACTTAGTGTCACTCATTTCAGCCCCTTGAGTAGTACCAGCACCATTAATATTATATGTAAGTTTATCAGCCGCCCACCATCTTGACAAATTCTGAAGATAGTCTCTTAAATCTGGCCATGAGTATCTTCTTACACCATCAGTACCATCACGATAAATCATCATTTCGGGTCTAGGCTGAGAGACCGGTTGACCATAAAGTAATTTATATTCGGTAATTGTAGTAGGTTGATCAAGCGTTTCAGGTATACCTCCTGCTGAATATAAACCTGTATTTGCTCGAGTATCAGTATATACTGTACCAATATCAGTGAATGATCCTCCTTCAACTGTATTTGTTCCCTGATATGCCGATGCAGTATTATTCCAAATTGTATAACCGCCCATGTAGTTTTGAGATGCGTGAATTTTATTCATTGCTGGCGCGATGATATTAGTGATCACTTGATTCATAGACATAGTACGAATTACCGGTCGGCTGAAACTTGTATAATCCATATAAAGTGGCCGAGGAAATCCAGCTCGCTGAGTTAATCCAGAAACAACTGTTTGTTGAATACGCGAATAACTGACAGTCACTGTTGATGGTTCTGGAGTTTCACCTTCAGTTGGAAATCTATCAACACGTGTGCGATATGCACCAGCCTGTAATCTCGTATCATTCATTGTGCTGACATTGCCGCCAGATCCTACATAACTCAATGTAACACTTGGACTTCTAGCATATAGGTAACGAATCCATATATGAAGAGCATCAATCTCAGACGAATTCATCTCGCGCAAACCATATACGCTATGAGGCGGATCAACTTCAGTGTAATTTGTTAGGTTGCTGATATCGACGCCAGTAACATTACTGATACCATTACGATCATCAACTACAAGAGGTCTTATTGGTCTTGTCATAATAAATCCTTATGGGGTTGAGATATCACTATCAGTTGAGAGGAAATACCCTCCTAATAGAATTGTACCTACCGAATCTTTGATCGTAAATGGAAATACATGAGTAAATGATTGACTGTCAAAGTTGAATTTATTGTTGATAGTTACTTCATCGAGTGATACATTATTAAGATAAGCACTATCAACAGTAATTTTTCTAAATTTAGCGCTGTCAAAATTCAAATACTCACCAGACAGATTTCGAATTCTTGCGCTATCAATATCGGCGCTATCAAATCTTAAGTGATGACCTGTTACTTTATGAACAAATGCACTATCAATTTCAGCGCTGTCTGCATAAAGCGAATTCACTCTTAATCGATTAATCACTGCACTGTCTGCATAGAGTGTGCTAATATTAAATACACCTCCGGAATCAAAAATAGCGGTGAAAATACTATCAACTTCTCTATGTAGATGATTCAATGCAGATACAAAATTCGAATCATCTTTACCATATCTTGATGATTCAAAATGAGAATCGAGATTGTCGAGATCACCAAAATAATCTGACATCTTATTGTTCTTGGCAATCCAAGTGCCGATAGAATTTGATGTTTGAATTTGTATCTTACGTGCCATTTCTTATACCATCCATTGAATTATTTATACACGACCATCACTATCATATTGACTTACTAGAAAACCGCCTATTTTTCTAATAGGTTGGAAAGATAAATCAATCGAATCTGTGTAGACTTCGAGTAGTGAAGTAAACCGGAATGGACTATCTACATTTAATTTGTCATGATAATTATATCTACCAATTACGGACGTAGCCCAATATGCCAGTGGTACGCCGACATTGGAGTCTAGAGAATCATAGATAAACCCAAAATTCACACTGTCATAACTTGATTCAAAATCAAGAATAAAACTATTCATGTTAATTTCACCTGATGAATCAATGGCCGCAATTGCATTCGTCCATACTGAATCAAATGTCGATGAGTCGTTAGAATCGTGAATGTAACTAAGTCTTTTAATATATGCACTATCAAAATAGAGAGAACTTGAATCAGTATATCCTGAATCGCCAACATACCTGCGCGGATGTGGGTAAGGAAACTTTTGCCAAGTGTTGCTCAGTCTTACAATATTTGCACTATCAACAATTAACCCAAACCCATAATTTGAATCAAAGTTAGTATCCCAATTATTAATATTATCAACGCCACTATCATAAAACTTATTGAGATCACTATCGATATAAAGCCATTTGCCGACTCTGAGATAACTGCCATGGAAATCTCTAATATAACCACTGTCAATCGTTACATGTAATTGATGAGGAGGTCCGCCGAAATGTCTTTGATCGTACGGTGGAAATTTATAACTACTATCAAGAGAATCTCTTACAATAGTAGCGCTGTCAACAGGAGATAAAAGCTGTCCGAGTTGTAGTCGCTGAATAACTGCACTATCAGCAACTAGAACTTTTTCAAATCTAAGAGTTCCGCGGTCGCGACCCGAGTCTCCGGAGTCGGCACTATCTGGACCGAATAGAGCTTCACGAAGTATATTAACATTATTGTGTAGATAATTCGCAGCATCCACAAGATCATTATCACGATTCGCAGATTGAAATCCAAGTATATAACTGGTAGAATCAGTAAGATCGTCTAGATCTCCCATCCAATCGCTCATTTGATTGAGCCTTTGGACAGTACTACCAAGAGAGTGATTGCTGTCGAATAATACTTTACGAGCCATTTAGTTTATCCATAATCTGATTAAGCAAGATTTTTATATCATTAACATCCTTTTTGAGCATGTTAATTTCTTCTTTTTCTTTTTTTAACCTAGCTTTTCTTTCCTTTGCAGACTCAATAGCTGCCTTATCAGTATTTAATATGGCATTTGATTCAGCATCTCTAATTAAATTTTGTTCATTTAGAACTCTAGAGTAATTCATTATACACTCAGCGCAATAGCTCTCAGATCTTTAATAATCGGTGCTCTAGATCTATCAACAGACCTCATAACAATTTTCAATTGAAATGTTGTAAATTCAGGCAATGAGCCTCCTGCACCACCGACCAGATATTGGTATTCTCTAAAGATAAATGGATTATCATCAGTAGGATTATTACTGGTGGTAGGGACTGCCACCCAGTTTGTTGTTCTAATATCAGCATCAGATTGCGCTGTTCTATAGTATACTATAAAATCAGTACCAGGAGATCTATTAGCTGCAAGTAAGATTTTGATGCCAACAGCTGGTTCTTTTAGAGTTACTGTTTTAGTGATATGTTTAGATGCTGAAGAACCGCCCGTAGGTTCTGTTTCGTCAATATAATTTAACGGAACATTGAATCCGGAAGTCGCCGCTGAATCTTGTTTATCGATAATAACATCAATAAGTGTCATCGATGTCCTCTGCATATCCAGCATTGGTGACACCGTTGATGACGTCGTATTAAATGTGATATGATGTTCTAATGATTTTACATTAGCACCAAGTTCAATTGTTTCAATATCTTCATTTGCAACAACATATGGCTTTCTAGTATATACTGTGTTTGCAATTTCTGCTTGAATTACTGTACTTTCTTTTGAATATGGTGTTTCTGTACCAGCAAATGATTTACCGCCTGTACTCTGTATACCAGCTTCATATAAGGTTCTTGGTGGTACTAGTAATTGAGCATTAGAATAATATGTTGACCACGGAATATTTTTTGTTACTTTAACTGAA
>ERZ891134.1745-NODE-1745-length-14136-cov-5.823237_pt1 | contig 14136 bp, 14 predicted proteins | sample MGYA00520888_ERZ891134 | MGnify/ENA primary metagenome ERZ891134 (study PRJEB32303, sample SAMEA104408692) | aquatic metagenome | biome: Brackish water; feature: Coastal; material: water | place: Baltic Sea | collected 2014-10-23 | depth 10 m ... | reverse complement strand
ACCGCTCTTCAGCGAATAAGAAGTGGAGTAAGCCGAAGCCAATGACGCTTGCCATCTTCGATCAGGAAGAGACTTCCGGTGGGGGTCTCACCGACTACATCTCCGGTGGTGACGAGTTGGGAATTTACACCGGAAAATACGATAGCTCCGACGATAGTTTGATTTTCGCTTACGTTTCTCAATCGCAGGATGTTCTCACCCTGACGCTTGACTTGAAACGCAAAAAGTAGGATTTGTTTTCGGAATTGGCGCGCCGTGGGACCCTTCCCACGGCGCGCTTTTTCCTGAGTGATTAGCGTTTGTTAGAGATCGCTCAGGCGATCGAACAAAGCAGCCGCCCCGGTTTTTGTCTGCCGCTTTTTGAACAGCACTTAGTATCCCATCAAGTTCACTCACAGCTCCGTCCTTAAGTAGTAGCGCCAAACTCGAATCGAATAGCCGCGAATCGATATCGGGGAGCCGCAGTCTAAGTTCTTCCACGGTGCCTGACCCGGATCGCAAAATTGACGTCACCATTCGACGTTCGGTTGAGGTGCGCTACAGCAGACCGGTAATGCCGGCCGTGATGGCTTCGCGACTGAGCGAGCGCACAACCAGAGGGGTCAGAGCCCAGACACTTTCAGCACGTGTTTCGCCGACAGTCAGGCGAAGATCACCGCAGTGATTGCCCGGACGGTTTAACTGGCGAGTAGTACCGACTGCGGTGCTCACCAGCACAAGCAACGAGTGAGTAGCGCGAAGTTATGCCAGAGCCGGTGGGGTGAGTGACGGGACTTGAACCCGCGGCATCCGCGACCACAACGCGGCGCTCTACCAGCTGAGCTACACCCACCGCGGCTCTCTTCCGAGAGCGCTGGGGAAGTCTACCCGTGGTCCACCACGTGGTTGTTGCCGAGTTCCTTCGCCGTTGGGGTATCCGGTCCCGGGGGCGGAACCATGACGGCATCGCGGTAGTAGCGCAGCTCGGCGATGGACTCGCGGATGTCCGCGAGGGCTCGGTGGTTTCCGGTCTTTTCGGGGGTGTTGTAGTAGGCCTTGGGGTACCAGCGCTTGGTGAGTTCCTTGATGGAGGAGACATCCACCAGTCGGTAGTGCAGGTGGGCGTCGAGTTCAGGCATGTAGTTCGCCAGGAACATGCGATCGACGTACACGCTGGACCCGGCTAACACGGCCTTGCGCGCTTCAGGGATGTGTCCCTGCACATACTCCAGAACGCGGGTTTGCGCGTCGGTGAGGGTGGTGCCATTCGGGATCTCGTGGATGAGGCCGGATTCGTTATGCATCTTGACGACCACTTCGTCCATGTTGGCTAGTGGTTCGTCGTCGGGCTTGATGACGATGGTGACGCCTTCGTCGAGTTCGGTGAGGTCGGCTTCGGTGACGATCGCAGCGATCTCGACGATTTGGTCGGTCGTAGGGTCAAGGCCCGTCATTTCGCAGTCGATCCAGACCATGCGGCCGTTCGGTGCTGCGTTGGTCGGTTCGGTTTGTTCCTCGCTCACCGCTCCACCCTAGAGGGGAGGGATGCGCGTTAGTTGCCGAGCCAGCGAACGAGGTCGGATTCGGTGACGATGCCAACGAGTCGGCCGTCGGGCTCGACTACAGGCACCGCTTCGATTGTGGAGTGCGACATCACGTTTGCGGCTTCACGCGGATCGGCCTCAGGTCCGATGGAAGAGACCGGCACCCGGGCCAGCACATCGGAAACTCGCTTGCCGGATAAGTGCTCGGCGGTTGCCGGCACCTCGGCGAGGATGTTGCGGTCGCTGAGCACACCGACGCTCTGCCCGAGTTTGTCGAGAACAACAAGGTGGCGCAGTCCGGAGACGAACAGCAGTTGCCAGGCATCCCAAAGGGTTTCATCGACTTCAACGGTCAACACCGGTTGGGACATGATGTCGCGAACCAGGATTTTGCTAGGGGACGGCGCGGCAGCGGTCATACTCAGGCACCTGCTTCGGTGAGTGGAACGACCATCACGGGAACGTCGGCCTTGTGCAGAACAGCATTACTCACCGATCCGAGAACTGCAGACAAGAAGGCGCCACGACCACGCGTGCCGACCGTGATCATCGCGGCGTCCGCGGCGTGTTCCAGCAGAGCCTTCGGGGCTGGCCCTCGAACCAAGTGTTCGTGCACGGAGACATCCGGGTAACGCTCGCGGTGCCCGGCAAGAACCTGCGCTGAGAGGCGCACTTCGTCCTCGGCTACATCCGCAACCGGAAGCGGCATAACACCCTCCGGAGTCTCGATGAGTTCGTAGGCCGGGATATCCCAGGCGTGCACGGCGATGAGTGACCAGCCATGGAAGCTGGCCATCTCGAAGGCTGCCCCCAGCGCGGCCTCGGAGTTCGGTGAGCCGTCGATGCCCACCACGATCGTGTCCGCACCCGAGCGCGGTGCGCCGCGCCAGACAACCACCGGGCATTCGGCGTTGGCTGCCACCTGGGAACCGACCGAGCCGAGCAGTAGTCCGGCGAAACCGCCGGTCCCCCGCGATCCCAGAACGACCAGATGCGCGGACTTCGAAGCTTCGATGAGAAGTGCTCCCGGAGTGGCGACATCGACCGATACGTCGATGTCCTCACCGGGCAGATCCTTAGCCATCGCGCGCAACTGCTCAACGGCTTCAGTGCGCAGGGCGTCGAGGTAGTCCCAGGCCGGAGGCATGCCAAAGCCACCAACGGTGGCGGCCGGAAGTACTGCGGAAGCCAGAGTCAGACCGCGACCGCGGGTCACCGCCTCCTCAGCGGCCCAGCGAGCAGCCGCGTGGGCCGGCTCGGATGCATCAACGCCGACCACAACGCGTTCGGCCCATGCGGGTGGGGATTGGTCTGTCATGTTCCCCAGCATCCCGCCTCGGGGAGGGTGGGGCCATAGGAGTCCGGCCCCGGAAGTCAGGACTTTGGTCCCTACTTCGCCGAATCCGCATGAGGCCGGCTACTCCAAGCCACCTTCAAAGATGAGGCGATACATGTTCGGTCCCTCGACAACGAGCCACAGGACGATGAAGCCGATAGCTCCGTAGCGCACGATCAGCCAGGGGCGGCGTGACTCGGGGGTCTCGGCGTTGTCGGCCTTGTACCAAGCAAGAAGAACGACGACCCCAGCGACAACGGCACCCAGACTCAGCCAGTCCATCGCTTCGACCCTTCGGCTAGTTCACGAACCCCCCAGTGGCGAACCACGCCACGCTCGTGAAGAGATACAGGAGGGTGACGATACCGACCGTGTTCCAAATGATGGCGTCTGTTCCCTTGACTCCGCGGAACACCTTGACGAACGCGATGACCATGAAAACTAAGGCCACGATCGCCCCCTGGATGGGCAGCACATCGGGCGTTCCGTCCCACATGCGGGCCCCTCCTTTCGAGGACTCGCGCGCTCGGCGCCAGCGACGTACGGTCAGCAGGTGACCACATTCGCGCCCAGCCCGCCACCGGAACTGCCTCGCACGAGGGGGGATCTGCTTTCCCGCGGATACCAGCCTCGATCCGTCAAGGCCGAAATGCAAGAGAACCTGCTCGGCCGGCTGCGAGATGGGATCACCACCCTCCCGGGGATCGTGGGCTTCGAGGACACTGTGGGCCCGCAGGTGGAGCGGGCACTTCTGGCGGGCCACGACTTCGTGCTGCTGGGGGAGCGCGGGCAGGGCAAGACCCGCCTCATCCGATCCTTGATCGGGCTGCTGGATGAGTGGATGCCGTATGTCGAGGGCTGTGAGATCAACGACGAACCCACTGCGCCGGTGTGTGCTCGCTGCCGGCGCATGGCCGGTGAACTCGGGGACGAACTGCCGATCGCCTGGCGGCATCGCAGCGAGCGGTACGGCGAGAAGCTTGCAACTCCTGACACCTCGGTAGGCGACCTCGTCGGTGATGTCGACCCGGTGAAAGTGGCAGAGGGCCGCAGTCTCGGAGATCCGGAGACAATCCACTACGGGCTGGTTCCGCGCACTAACCGGGGCGTTTTCGCGATGAACGAACTCCCCGATCTCGTTGAGCGCATACAGGTGGCGCTGCTGAATGTCTTGGAAGAACGTGACATTCAGGTTCGTGGCTACAACCTGCGTCTGCCGTTGGACATGCTCGTGGTGGCAAGCGCCAACCCCGAGGACTACACCAACCGAGGGCGCATCATCACCCCGCTGAAGGACCGCTTCGGTGCAGAGATCCGCACGCACTACCCGCTCGACCTCGAACTCGAAGTGCAGTTACTTGAGCAGGAGGCTGATATCCATGCGGTGATTCCGCGCCACTTGCTCGATGTGGTGGCGCGCTTCGCGCGCGGGGTGCGTGAGTCCTCGGCAATCGATCAACGCAGCGGTGTCTCCGCTCGCTTTTCTATCGCGTGTGTGGAGGAACTGTCCGGTGCGGCTCTGCGCCGCTCGGCGATCGCTGGTGACGACGAACCCGTGGCGCGGGTGGGGGATCTGGTGGACATCGTTCCCTCGCTGCGCGGCAAGGTGGAGTTCGATGTATCCGAAGAGGGCTACGAAGACGACACCTTGATTCTGCTGGCCCGGCAAGCAACCGCTGATTCCTGGCGGACCTTGCTCGGTGGGCAGCAAGCGCGACCGTTCCTGGCCCACCTGGTGCAGTGGTTCGACGAAGGCAACACGCTGGCCACCTCGGATGTGATGAGTGCGAGGGCACTACTCGATGCGATCGGTCCGATGGAAGGTCTCGGCGCGGTTGTCTCCGCGGCAGAGCCCGGCATGGCCGAATCCCCTGGACTCGCGGCCTCGGTTATCGAGTTCGCCGCCGAAGGACTGTGGCTTACCCGCCGCATCGACAAGGACGACGACGGCGACGTCATCACCTACACAAGCAACGTTGCCGATGATGAATTCGGGAACGACGACGACTCATGAGTTCACGCCGCCCTTACCGGCCCCGACGCGGGCGCTATGGCGCATTCCACGGCGGGCCGGATCCGCTTGCCTCGCGCGCTGATGCCGGGACGGGTGTCGATGAAATCGGCAAGCGCATCCTGGAGGGACAGTCGGTGCGCGACGCGCTGCGCGACGTGCTGCGCGCGGGAAGTCAAGGGCGCCGCGGGCTTTCTGCGATGTCACGCGAATTGCGCAAACGCCACAAGGAGCTGAGTAAGTCCGGCCGAATGGATGGCTTGATGAGCGACCTACGCGAGATGCTCAATCAAGCCCTCGATGCCGAGCGCAAGGAACTCTTCCCGGATCCGTCGGATGACGCTCGCTTCGCTGAGGCGATGCTTGACGCACTCCCCGAGGACGTTCCGCGCGCGATGCAAGATCTCGCGAACTACCCGTGGCGATCCGATGAGGCGCGCGAGATGTACCAGCAGATGCAAGAACGCTTGCGCCGAGACGTGATCGATCAACAGTTCGCCGGGCTCACGCAATCGGTGGAGAACATGTCGGACCCGGCCACGCAAAAAGCCATGGCCGAAATGATGAACGACCTCAACGATCTGCTCGATGCGCATAGGCAGGGCCAAGCAACCGAAGAGGACTACCAGGAGTTCTTGGACAAACACCGGGACTTCTTTCCGAATGCGCCCGAAACACTCGATGAATTTATCGACGAGATGGCCCGGCAGTCCGCGGCGATGCAGCGCATGCTCGAGTCGATGACGCCCGAGCAGCGTGAAGAGTTAGCGGAGGCGATGCAGCAGGCGCTTTCGGACATGGGATTGCAGGAGCAGATGGGAAGGCTGCAGGACAATCTGCAAGCGCTGCGCCCGGAATTTTCGCGCAGTCGCGGGCCGGGGCTGACGGGGGAGAACTCTCTGGGTCTACCCGATGCCACCCGCGCGCTGGCCGAGATGGCCGATCTGGAAGCACTCAACTCGCAGTTGGGTGATGCCGACTCGATGAGCGACCTGGACCAGATCGATGCCGATGCACTTGAACGCGCGCTCGGGCGGAGTGCGCGCGATGACCTCGAGGCCATGCAGCAGATGCAACGCGAATTGGAAACCCAAGGGTTCCTCACCAGCGATGGTGAGACCTTGCGGCTGAGCCCGAAGGCGATCCGGCGGATCGGACGGACCGCGCTGCGCGAGGTCTTTGACCAACTAGAAGGCAGCGAACGCGGCGATCACGGCATGCACCGCACCGGTGCGGCCGGCGAGCCGACCGGCACCCACCGCCCGTGGCGGTTCGGCGACGAGGAATCCATCGACGTAGTGCGCACTGTGCAAAACGCCACGCGCCGGCAGGTCGCGACCAATACCAGCACCGGCTTGCTGGCCGAGGATTTCGAGATCGCCGAAACCGAGACCGTCACCCGGGCTGCCGTCGCGCTACTGGTCGATCAGTCCTTCTCGATGGTCATGAACGACACCTGGAGCGCTGCGAAGACGATGGCCTTAGCCCTGCACTCGCTGACATCCACGAGCTATCCGCTCGATGCCTTGCAGGTGATCGGCTTCGCGAACATGGCGCGGGTGGTCGACCCGATGGAGATCCCGGACCTGGAAGCCAGTGAGATCCAAGGCACGAACCTGCAACATGCGTTGATGCTGGCCGGGCGATTCCTGGACAAGCACCCGGGTTCCCAGCGGATCGTGATGGTCGTCACCGATGGAGAACCCACGGCGCACCTGAGTCCCGATGGCGGTTGGTGGTTTGACTGGCCACCCACCCGCGAGACCATCACCGAAACCGTCGCGCAGGTGGATGCGATGACCAAGCGCAAGGTGTCGATCTCCTGGTTCCGTTTGGGCGATGAACCCCGGCTGGCTCGTTTCCTTGATGAGATGGCTCGCCGCAACGGCGGAAAGGTGCTTGCCCCGGCGAGCGACCGACTGGGTGATTACGTGATTACCGACTTCGTGCGGGCGCGGTCGCAAGCACGCTGAGATTTCGCCGGAAAAGTGGGGTATCCCTACATCTCGTCGGGCTTTGTTTCGTGCGTCTCATCGGTTAGCTAGTGTGCTTTCATGAGAGAAATCTCCCGTCGCACTGTCCTAGGAACTACCGCAGCGGCGGCCGCTGCGGCCTTCATCGCACCCGGTGCCCGTGCTGCCGAGCCGTTGGTCTCGGCAAAGAGTGCGTGGCCGTCACGGGCGAAGTGGCGGGCGCTTGACAAGCAAGTGGGTGGTCGCCTGATCACCACGTCGCTGCCGTGGGTGAACGCCACGCCTGAGACCTTCGAGTTACTGAAGAATCCGTTTTGGAACGAAGAACAGCCCGGGGCGCTGCAGTCAACTGGTTGGTACGGAGCATGGACCGCCGCCGCCTCGCCCTACGCGGTGCGCGCGCAGCAAACCTCGGACATCGTCGCGGCGGTCAATTTCGCTCGTGAAAACAGCGTCAAGCTTGTTGTCAAAGGAACCGGTCACGATTACCTAGGGCGCAACATGGCGCCGGACTCGCTACTGGTGTGGACGCACGACATGCGCACGATCACCATGCACGATTCCTTCGTCCCCGAGGGTGCGCCATCGGGGACCGAGCCCGTGCACACGATGACAGTCGAAGCCGGAACCCGTTGGCTCGAGGCGTACCGCGCGGCGACACTAGCCGGTCGTTTCGTGGCTGGCGGCGGCTGCACAAGTGTTGGTGCCTGCGGCGGGTTCACCTTCGGCAGCGGGTTTGGTTCCTTTTCCAAGCGCTACGGCACCGGTTCTGGGGGCATCGTGCAAGCCGAGATCGTCACCGCCGACGGCAAAGTGCACACCGTAAATGAGTACTCCAAGCCGGACCTGTTCTACGGCGTGCGCGGCGGAGGTGGTGGCACCTACGGCATCGTCTCGCGGGTCACGTTGCTCACCCACCCGATCCCATCGACGCTCGGAATCATCACCGGATCCATCCAAGCCAACAGCGACGCCGCATACCGCGAGTTGATCGAGAAGTTCGTGGAGTTCTACCCGGTCGGGCTGGACAACTGGCACTGGGGCGAATCGGTGGCCTTCGGTCCTGACAACGAGTTGGGATTCCGGCTCACGTTCTTGGATATGCCCGAGGCGCAGGGTAGGGCGGTCATCGAGCAGTTCGTCGGACAGTTCCGTGCGCGTCCGGATGAGTTCACCGTCGATCCGCAGTTCCAGTTCCTGGCCTTTGAGAACCTCTGGAACGCGGACTATTGGGACAGCGTTGACCCTGACTTCATCACCCGCGATCCCCGAGCCGAAGCACCGGATTACCAATTCTGGTGGACGGGCAACCAGGGCGAGCTCGGTGCGTTTTGGAGCGGCTATCAATCGCGTTGGATTTCAACGGATCTCATGCGCCAAGATCCAGGGGAGCTGGCCGATGCTTTCTACCGAGCCTCGCGCCTGCACCCGTTCATCTTCCAGATCAACAAGGGCTTGTCTGGTGAACACCCCGAAGCGCGTGCTCGCGATGAGCAGACCGCGTTACACCCCGGCTGCTTCGAAGCTGGCGGGCTCGTCATTATGGGCTCGGCCCAGCAGTACAAGTATCCGGGAGTCGAGGGACATAAGCCGAGCGCGAGGATTTCTCGCGAAGTAGGCAGCGACATCAACCGCGCAATGGGCTACATCATGGACGTCACGCCCGGCGCTGGCTCCTACTCAACCGAAGCGGACTTCTTCCTCGAGGACTGGCAGGAAGCGCAGTGGGGAACCAATTACCCGCGCCTCCTGCGGATCAAGAGAACTTACGATCCAGCCAACTTCTTCAAGGTTCACCATGGCGTGGGTAGCGAAGAGCTTGATTAGTACCCGTTAGTGCAGGTGCTCTACCAGGAACGCGAAGCGGCACTCCCAAGCCTTCTTCGCCAACGAGGAGTCATAGGCGAAGTAGTCAAAACCATGCGGTGCGCCATTCCACACGTGGCCTTCGACCGGTACGCCTGCCGCGATCATTGCTTTGGCGTAGGCGATGTCCTCGTCATGAAAAATATCCAGGGTGCCGGTTTCGATGTAGCTCGGCGGTAGGTCCGCGAGGTTCGTTTCGCGGGCGGGCGATGCGTATGGCGGAACCGCGCTACGGTCAGCGAGGCCGGAGAGGTAGGCATCCCAGCCGGTCTCGTTGTCCACGTACGTCCAAATCTGGAACTGCCTGGGGAAACGAGAATCGGGGACGACGTTGCGGTCATCGAGCATCGGATAAACGAGCATCTGGCACGCAAGTTCGGGGCCGGAGTCATCACGGTTCTTCAAAACTGCGCCAGCGGTCAATCCACCGCCAGCACTGTCGCCACCGATGCCGATGCGGTTGGTATCCCAACCATGCTCGTCGGCGCTCGCGTGCATCCATGCCAGTGCGGTGAGGGCATCGTCGATCTGCGCTGGGTAGGGCGATTCCGGTGCCAAGGGGTAATCGACGGAGACGACGGGAACACCGGTGTTGGTGCAGTAGTGCATGCAGCGGCCGTCGTAGTCCTCGATGTTGCTGACGATCATCCCGCCGCCATGGACGTACAGCAGCGCCCCGCGGGCTTCGCTGCCGATCTTGCGGTAGATCCGCACGCGAAGTTCGCTACCGTCGGGCCGCGGAATGCGGTGGTCCTTGATCGTGACATCGCTCGCCTTACCGAACCGGCGGGCCAGATCGGCGTTCATCGAGGCCGACATCTCCCGCCGGCACTCGATGTCCCCGAGTTCGCACGGCTTGGCTCGCAAGGCCGTGGGCAGTTGGCGCAGCAGCGCCCGAAGCACGCCGGCGTCGATATTCCCGAAGAGCGTCACACCCCCGACGGTAGCGGCACGGGTCGATTCGTGGTGAGGGTCGGCGGATTTGCGGCCCCCGGTGGGCCACGGTTACCGTCGAGACCATGCTTCGCCGGTCCCTCGCCCTGGCTGCCGCCGCAACCATCGGCATGGCTTCCTTGGTTGCCGCGCCCGCGCAGGCCCAAGGTGTCCCGGTTCCGGCGGAAATCACCGCAGCACTGGCGAACTTCCCAACTGATCCGCAAGGAGCCACCACCGCGTGGGCGAACTGGGCGATGACCGTGCCGATGAAATACGTGCGCAAGGGCAAGCGGCCCAAGACACGTTCTTCGTGCCGCATCGACTCTGCAGGTGTGGCCGGTTGCAATGACTTCGCGCAGGTGATCGGACGTGGCAACCGCAATATGGGGATGAAGAAGATCTCCGAGGTGATCACCGCCGGCAAGCGCCAGTACTTCCGCGATCCGCCGCTGAAGAAGTGGACCCGGACTCGCACGATGAGTGATCCGAATCCGATCACGGGATCCGAAGACCGCGTCGGGTTCGATCCGTGGCTGCCGTGGACCGATCAGGCTGCCGACATCTCGACCGCCGTACTGGAAAACGGGACGCTGGAGATACGAGCCTCGAACCCGGCACCGGTCGAGGGTGAGGCTTCGCGGTCGGTTGTCCGGATAGCCGCGAACGGGCTGCAGGCAACATTGATCGAATACGACGACAAGAATCGAAGCGCGGCCACAACCCGCATCACCATCGGTTCGGTGCCCGATGTTCGCATCCCCAGGGCCCGCTAGCAACTAACCTTCCTGCGTGCGAGGTGCCGGGAAGTGGTCGATCCTGGCGATCCTGTCTTTCGCGCTCGCGCTGATCTCCCTTGACAACACCATCGTCAATGTCGCTTTACCCAGTCTGCAAGAAGACCTGAAAGCGACCAGCGCCCAACTGCAGTGGGTGGTCGATGCCTACTCGGTCCTGTTCGCCGGAACGCTGCTGCTCGCCGGCAGCCTCGGTGACCGATTCGGCCGCAAGAGGGTGCTGCTGATCGGTCTGGTGATCTTCGGAGCCGGATCACTCGCGGCTGGGGCCGCACCAGATGCCGATGTTCTGATCGCTTGCCGGGCCATCATGGGCATCGGCGGCGCGTTCATCATGCCGTCGACGCTGTCGATCCTGGTGCAGACCTTCACCGCGCCATCCGAGCGAGCTCAGGCCATCGGAATCTGGGCAGCAGTAGCAGGAGTAGGTGTGGCAATCGGCCCGATCGTGGGCGGTGCGCTCCTCGAGCACTTCAGTTGGCACTCGGTATTCCTCGTCAACCCACCCTTAGTCGTGATCGTGCTGGGGTTAACTCTCGTCTTCATTCCTGAATCTTTGGATGCCAGCAAACCGCAGTTAGACATGCGAGGGGCGGCGCTGTCCTCGCTCGGCTTGATCGCACTGGTCACCTTCATCGTGGAGTTGCCGGACACTGGACCCACTGCCACGACGCTCGTCGCTGGGCTAGCGGCGCTGGTGCTACTTGCTGCGTTCGTGTGGTGGGAAAGGCGGGCTCCACGCCCTCTGCTTCCGATGACGCTGTTCAAAGAACGGTTGTTCACCGTTGCCGTGGTGCTCGTCGGGCTTGTCTATTTCGCCCTGATGGGGGCGCTGTTCTTCTTGCCGCAGTTCCTGCAACTCGTCCAAGGGATGACACCACTGGAATCTGGAGTAAGCATGCTGCCGGGGGCTGGTGGACTCTTGGTGGCGTCGTTGTTCAGTCCGCGGCTTGCCGAGAAAGTGGGTGCTCGCCTGGTGGTGGTGACCGGCGTTTTGTTGGTCACCGCCGGCCTGTTGTCGATGTCTTTCGTGGAACCGATGACTTCTTACGCCTACGTCGGCTTCGCCCTCGGCATCACCGGAATAGGTATGGGCCTGACGTTGCCGCAGGCCACGAACGGAGTGCTCTCGTGCGTGCCGCGTGAACGCTCCGGCATGGGATCGGCGGTAAACGACGCCGTTTCCGAACTGGGCGGTTCGTTCGGGGTAGCGATCCTCGGCGGCATCCTCGCTTTCTTCTACCGCGCACGAATCGACGAGACACTCAGTGCAGCACCGGACGCAGCCGCGGCTATCCCCGAGCAGGTGCTTGCCACCGTGCGCGAATCCCTTGCCGCAGCAAGCGTGCTAATTGAGCAATTGCCTGGGTCCCTCGCGGCCCCTGCGCGAGAAATTGTTGCAAGCGCATTCGTTTCGGGGATGGGCTGGGCGCTCGTGACCGGTGCTGTGATCACGCTATTGGGCGCCATCTTGGCGTGGCTTTTCTTTCCCCAGCACATGGAGCGGGTGGAGGAGTAGCCCTCAACTTCGCTGAGAGCGCATGCGGGCATCGAAACGCGCGACCATGATCATGTGCGGAACAGTCAGCCCCCACACGATCGCCAACCCGAACCACAAAGCCGGCCCCATCGCCAAGGAGGGATCCACGAAGGCGACGGCGAGCACGACAATTGCCAAGAAGCCGACCACCGAGGGCAACCCGCCCTTGGAGACCAAGGCGAGGGATCGCCAGTTGATGGTTCCGTAGGTCACCTGGGCTAGGCGGGCTGTGTGGCGCAGGGCGTGCCAAAAGCCGAAATACACGGCGAACGCCACCAGGGGAGAGGCCACGAACCCCAAGGCTGCGAGTGCGAAGAGTTCGACCGCCCCACGCAGGTCACCCCGCTGAATCAACCAAAGTAGGCACAGCACCACAAGTGTCAATACGGCGATGCGAGTTCCGACGATTACTTGCTCACTCATCAAGGTGGCGAGTTGGGGTTCGATCGCTGTGAGTGTTGCGATCGCCGCCGGCGAAGTCAGCGGAAGCAGCACCGGCGCGCTCCCCAACGCCAGTGCGTAACCGATGCGAACAAAGCCGGTGACGGGGGATAGGTCTTGAAGTTCGCGGGTTGCCTCGACATCGCCGGTGCCAAAATGCCACACCGTCATCGCAATTACGGCCACGAACGCGATTCCTGGCCATTGGATTATCGCGAGTGCAGATGCTGCGGCGACTGCGATGTAGGCGGTGGCGCCGAGAAGCCGTTCGCGCCTTGTCAGTTGGCGGGTGAACGTCAGGTTGTCCACGGCACCGTGCGGGATCCCGACAACTAGTGCGAGCAGAGCCAGTGCGATTGGGAGCGGGCCGATAGTGGTGTCGGCCGCCGTAGTCCTTGTCAGCAGGCTGATGAGGATCGCAGCGCCGGCGAAGATGAGGCCGATGTTCAGAACGACGGTTGCGCCTGGAACGGTGATGATCCGCGGGCGCGACCCATGCCGTACATCAACCACGGCAGACAGTCTGCTCTGAGCTAGCCCCACTCGCCACTTGGCCGAAGCGCCCAACACATCACCGCTGCGGCTGCAGCGACATTCAAGGAATCCACACCGCGCTGCATGGGAATCACGAGGGAGATGTCCGCCTCGGTCAGCGCTTGGGTTGTGAGTCCGTCGCCTTCGGTCCCCAAGATGAGGGCGAGGCGCTCGGGCGGGTCGAATTCGTCGAGCGGAATCGCGTCCGACCCGGGTGTTACGGCGGCGATGGTGAATCCCGCCTCGCGCAACAGCGCCAGATCACCAGGCCAGGAGGACAGCCGGGTCCAGGGCAGGTCGAACACCGTGCCCATCGATACGCGCACGCTTCGCCGGTAGAGCGGGTCCGCGCATCGTGGGGTCACGAGGAAACCATCGAAACCAAGCGCAGCGGCGGAACGGATGATCGCTCCCACATTGGTGTGATCGACGATGTCTTCCAGGACGAGGATGCGACGGGCACCGGCGATGACGCTGCGCACCGTTGGCATCTGCGGTCGCCCCATCAGTGCCAGCGCACCGCGATGCACGTGGAATCCGGTGATCTCCTCCAATACCGCGCGATCGCCGACGAAGATCGGGATATCTCTCGCGCTGCGAAGGATCGGTCCCATCCGTTCCAACCACTTGTCCTCCATCAGCACCGAGACCGGTCGATGCCCGGCGGCGAGAGCGCGCTCGATCACCGCGGCGCTCTCGGCGATGAAAACCCCGGTCTCTGGCTCGATGCGGCTGCGCAGGGCCACATCGGTGAGGTCGCGATAGCCGGATATCCGCTCATCGAGCGGGTCGGTGATGCGCTCGAGGTTCACGCGATGCGCCCGAGCCTCAGTAGTTGATGCGGCAGTCGGTGGCGATAACGTCGATCAGCTCGTCGAACGATGCCTGATCTAAGACCCCCTCTTGGAGCCAGGTCTGTTCCATCAGCAGCAGGTAGCCCTGCGGGTTCGCGCGGAACTGCCGGCACACCTCGGTCTTCACATCATCAGGCTCGCTGGCCCAGACCGCTTCGGCGTCGATGCTCTGGGGTTGCCCGCTTCCCCCACCTCCAGGGATGAGCGCCGCGGCACCGGCGCCCACAAATCCGATGATCACGAAGACCACGATCGTGATCATGAAGGGCCGAGAGCGAAACAACTGCATCGGATAACGGTACGAGGTCGGTTCTCCCTCACCGGTCAA
>ERZ891134.1744-NODE-1744-length-14142-cov-6.217222_pt1 | contig 14142 bp, 10 predicted proteins | sample MGYA00520888_ERZ891134 | MGnify/ENA primary metagenome ERZ891134 (study PRJEB32303, sample SAMEA104408692) | aquatic metagenome | biome: Brackish water; feature: Coastal; material: water | place: Baltic Sea | collected 2014-10-23 | depth 10 m ... | reverse complement strand
GGCACCTCGGCTTCGCCGAGGCCGCTCCGCGGCCCAAGGACCCGTCCCGCTTGCGGGTTGCGCGTCGGCTACCGCCCCGTCCCGCTTGCGCGACTTTATGTCAGCAGCTCGTGGAGCACCCGGGCCGGCTCAACGCCGGTCAGCCGCTGATCGAGGCCCTGGGAGCGGATCGAGAGCCGCTCGTGGTCGAGGCCGAGCTGATGCAGCAGCGTGGCGTGGACGTCGCGGACGTGGGTGGCCCCCGAGACCGGCCCGAAGCCAAACTCGTCGGTTTCGCCGTAGGTGAACCCTGGTCGAAAGCCGCCTCCGGCAAACCACATCGTGAAGGCATCGATGTGGTGGTTGCGGCCGGTGCTCTCGCGGGTTTCCCCCATCGGCGTGCGGCCAAACTCGCCTCCCCAGATCACAATCGTGTCGTCGAGCAGGCCGCGGCGGTCGAGGTCGAGCACGAGCGCGGCAGAGGCCTGGTCGATCTCACCGCTGACCTGCGGCAGGTGGGTTTCCAGGTTTTCCGTGGGGCCGCCGTGGTGGTCCCAGTTGGTGTGGTAGAGCTGCACAAACCGCGAGCCGCGTTCGACGAGCCGCCGGGCCAGCAGGCAGTTGCGAGCGTAGGTCGACTCGCCGGGATCTTGGATGCCGTAGAGGCTCAGCGTCTCGGCGGTTTCGCCGGAGATGTCGGTCAGCTCGGGTGCGCTGGCCTGCATGCGGAAGGCCATCTCGTAGCCGGCGATGCGGGTGGCGATCTCGGCGTCGCCGGTGTTGGCCAGCCTCTGCTGATTGAGCTGCCGCACCGCATCGACCACGCGGCGCTGGCTTGCCTGCTCAATGCCCTCGGGCGTGGAGAGATTGAGGATCGGGTCGCCGGTGTTGCGGAAGGGAACGCCTTGAAAAGAGCTTGGCAGTCCGCCGCTTCCCCAGAGCACGGCTCCACCGCGTGGGCCGCGGGGGCCGCTTTGCAACACCACAAAGCCGGGCAGGTCGGTCGACTCGCTGCCGAGGCCGTAGGTGATCCAGCTGCCCATGCTCGGCCGGCCAAACTGACCGGTGCCCGTGTTCATGAAGAGCTTGGCGGGGGCGTGGTTGAAGAGGTCGGCTGAGCAGGTTTTCAGGAAGGTCAGCCGGTCGACGATCTTGGCCGTGTGTGGCAAGAGATCGCTCACCCACGCGCCGCAGTCGCCGTACTGGGCAAACGACCGCTTGGTCGCCAGCAGGTTGAAGCCGTTGCTCGAATCCATGAAGGCAAACCGCTTGCCGGCGGTGAAGCTCTCGGGAATCCGCTGGCCGCTGTAGGACGTCAGCTGCGGCTTGTGGTCAAAGAGGTCGAGCTGCGAGGGGCCGCCAGCCATAAACAGAAAGATCACCCGCTTGGCTTTCGGCGGAAAGTGCGGCGGCTTCGGGGCGAGCGGTTCGGTGCTCGCCTGAGCCTGGTTGCTGCTGCCAAGCAGGGAGCCGAGCGCCATCGCCCCCACCCCAACACCGCAGTCGGCGAAGAAATGCCGGCGGGTGTGGGCATGCAGCGTGGCGGCCCGAACAGCCTTGGCGACGGCATGGTCAGCATCGTGCATGGTGGAGCTCCGAGGGAGTGGTGAGCGTATTGAACGGGACGGGTCTTTGGGTGCCAAAGGCACCTCGGCTTCGCCGAGGCCGCTTCGCGGCCCAAAGACCCGTCCCGCTTGCCGGTCGCTTCGCGGCCCAAGGCCCCGTCCCGCTTGTGAGTCGCATCGCGGCCCAAGGACCCGTCCCGCTTGCGTTCTCACTCACGGGTAATCGTTTCGTCGAGGTTTAATAGGGCTCTGGCTGCTTCCAGCGGCGTGAGGGCTCGCAGCACGGTGGTCTCGTCGGGCTGGGGCCGCCGGGAGGTGCAGCGTCGAAACGCCGCTTCGAGTCCGTCGGCTTCGATCACGGCGGCGAGCGACTCGGCCATTTCCAGAAACGCCTCGTCGTTGAGCAGGGCCAGGGCCTGCAGCGGGGTGTTGCTGCGATTCCGCTGCGTGCAGGCGGTGATCCCCGGCGGGGCGTCGAAGACCGCGAGCGACGGCGGCGGCGTGGCCCGATAAAGAAAGGTGTAGAGGCCGCGGCGGTAGCGGTCGTCGCCGGTGCTGGTGTTCCAGTTGCGTTTGACCTGGTTGAGGGCGGTGGCCCCTGCGGGAATCGGGGGGAACACCGGCGGGCCCCCGAGCGCCGGCACCAGCAGGCCGCTGGCGGTGAGGCCGACATCGCGGACGATCTCAGCGTCGAGCCGCAGCCGCTGCTGCCGCGAGAGCAGCCGGTTGGCTGGATCGGCCTCGGCAACGGCCGGCGACGCCACCGACGACTGACGGTAGGTCCGCGAGGTGACCAGCAGCCTGTGCAGGGCCTTGAGGCTCCAGCCGCGGTGGACAAACTCGATCGCCAGCCAGTCGAGCAGTTCCGGATGCGATGGCGGCGTGCCCATCAGGCCAAAGTCGTTGTCGGTCGCCACGAGCCCCGCGCCGAAGAGCCGCTGCCAGATGCGGTTGACGGTCACCCGAGCGGTGAGTGGGTTTTCCGCGGAGACCAGCCAGCGGGCGAGGTCGAGCCGGCTGGGAAGGCTGGTGGTGGCTTGAGCCGTCGCCAGCGGCGGCAGCACCTCGGGCGTGTTGGGCGTGACCACATCGGCCGGCCGCGTGAAGTCGCCCTGCACGAAGACGGTCGTTGTCCGCGGCTCGCTACGTTCGCGAAGCACAAACGAAGTCGTGGCCGGCTTGGGTTTGCCCTCCTTGTCGTGTTCCTCAGGCGGCGCGGTCGCGGGGAAGGGGAGGTCGTCTGCCTTGACCGCGATCTGCGGCTCGTCCTGCGTGTTGAAGAAGGCAAACAGCCGGTAGTAGTCCTGCTGGCTGACCGGATCAAACTTGTGGTCGTGGCACTGCGCGCAGCCGACCGAAAGCCCCAGCCAGACAACCCCGGTGGTGGCCACGCGGTCAAACACGCTGTCGATGCGAAACTGCTCCTTGTCGATGCCGCCTTCCTGATTGATCGGGGTGTTGCGATGGAAGCCGGTGGCCAGCTGCTGGGAGAGCGTGGCCTCGGGCAGCAGGTCGCCGGCGAGCTGCTCAATGGTGAACTGGTCAAACGGCATGTCGTCGTTGGCCGCGGCAATCACCCAGTCGCGCCAGGCCCAGATCTCACGGGGGCCATCGATTGAGTAGCCGTTGCTGTCGGCATAGCGGGCCATGTCGAGCCACCAGCGGGCGAGCCGCTCGCCGTAGTGTGGGCTGGCGAGCAGGCGATCGACCGCGGTTTCATAGGCGGCCTCTGGTGCGTGGGCCCAGTCGCTGAGAAAGGCGTCGAGCTCTTCGAGCGTGGGGGGCAGGCCAGTGAGGTCGAGATGCAGCCGCCGCAGCAGGGTTTCCGGCGGGGCCTCGGGGGCGAAGTCGAGCCCGGCGTCGTGCAGACGGCGGGCGATGAAACGATCGACGGGGTGTGCGATGCCTGCCACTCGCGGCAGCGGCCGCACCGCCGGCGGCACAAACGCCCAGTGCTGCTCAAACGCCGCGCCAGCAGTAATCCAGTCGCGGAGCACCTGCTTCTGCTCCGGCGTCAGGGCGTGGCCAGAATCCGGTGGCGGCATCACGAGGTCTTCGTCATCACTGTCGATCCGCGCCACGAGCTCGCTGGCGGCCAGATCGCCCGGCACGATGGCGGTGGCTCCTGAGTCGAGCGCAGCGGTGGCGGCTTCGGCCACATCCAGCCGCAGCCCAGCCTCACGACTTTCCGCATCAAAGCCATGACAGGCCAGGCAGTTGGCCGCCAGGATCGGCTGCACGTCGCGGGTGAAGTCGACCTCGGCAGCTGGCAGGCCCCGTCCGATCAGCGCCGGCAGCACCGTGGCTGCCGTCGCGATCGAGAGACACGCCAGCCTCGCAGGACCGCGTCGAGAAAGTCTTTGCACAGCCTGAGTTCCTCATTCGTCGAGGTCGTTCGCTCTTCTGCTTTATCGTAGCCCGAAGGAGGCCACGCTCGTACCCCGCGATCCGGTAGAGCGATCGGCTACGATAGCTCCTGACGGGCTGACAGCCGTTCACGGCACGGATGGCGAGCCCCGCGGCTGGAGAGGACCATGCCGGCGAGGTGACCGTCGGCAAGGAGTGGAGATTCATGATGGCTTTGCCGGTCCGCTGGGTGATGTCGGGGTTCGTGTCTTTGGCGGTGCTCGTGGCTGGGCGGTGCCATGCCGACACGGTCCATCCCGCCGGGCTCATTGTCTGGGTCGACGCCGAGGATGCGGCCGCGGGCCCCGTCGCATCGATCGAGAACCGCGCTGCGGTCGGTGAAGCGTTTGTGCAGCCAGATGAGGCGGCGCGGCCCGTGGCAGTGCCCGTGGGGAGCAGCCGCGTGCTGCGGTTCGATGGCCGCGACGATCACCTCCGTTGTGTCAGCGGCGGACGCTCGTGCGACTCGCTGACGCTCTTCGTGGTCGCAGCGGCGCATACCAATCCGGGAGACTTCCGCGGCTTCTTTGCGGCCAACGCCCCAGGTCAGCGGGATTACGAGTCGGGTGTCACGCTCGATCTTGGTCCAGGGCCAACGAGGGCGGTAGACGTGGTCAATGTCGAGGGAAAAGGGTTTGGTGGCGCCCGTGATCTGATGGCCTCGACGGCTGCCTTCGGAAGCCTGCATGTGTGGGAGGCTGTCATCGATGCGTCTGCAGGTGAAGTTCGCCTGTTTCTCGACGGTCGGGCAGAAGGGTCGCGTCCTTTCGAGGCAGAGTCGCTCTCACTCGACGAGCTCACGCTGGGCGGGCGGTACTACACCAATGGTCCGGGGCGGCAGGAGGTTCGCGGGAGCCTGCCCGGCGACATCGCGGAGCTGCTGCTGTTTGACCGTGTGCTCACGGCGGCGGAAGCGGCAGACGTTCGCGAGAGCCTGACCGCGCGGCATGCGGCGACTGCTGAGGCGCTCGCAGAAACACTTCCTGCCGCTCGCCAAGGCGGCGTGCCGCTTGAGCTTGTCGAGAATCCGCCCGCGATCCAGATGCTGGTGCCCGGGTTTGCCGTCCGCGAGATGCCCGTCACGCTGCCCAATGTCAACAACGTCCGATTCCGGGCCGACGGCACGCTCATCACGCTTGGCTACGGCGGCGACATCCATCTTCTTCGCGACACGGATGGGGATGGCCTCGAAGACACCGCCTCGCTGTGGTATCGCAACGCAGGCAGCCTCCGGGGGCCGATCGGTCTGCTGCCCACGCCGCCCGGCTATGAACATGGCAACGGCATGTTTGTGGCGTCGAAGGGGAAGGTCTCGCTGCTACTCGATCACGACGGTGACGAGATCGCCGACGACGAACGGATCGTCGCGGATGGTTGGAAGGAGATCACGCAAAACGTCGATGCCACAGGCTTGGCGATGGGCAGCGACGGCAGCCTCTATTTCGCCCTGGATGTTGCCGACTATTCCAATGCCTATCTCTTAGACGCTGAAGGTCTGAGTCGGTATGACGTGCATGACGAACGCGGCACGATCCAACGCATCAGCCCCGACCTTTCCCGTCGTGAGACCGTCTGCACGGGTATCCGATTTCCGATCGCACTGGCCTTCAACGACCATGGCGATCTCTTCTGCACTGAGCAGGAGGGGGCGACATGGCTGCCCAACGGCAACCCGTTCGACGAGCTGCTCCACATCCGGCTTGATGGCACCGCGCCGCGACAGAATGTCACCGGGAAACGGCACTTCGGCTTTCCGCCACGGCATCCGCGGAACAACCCCTTCGTGATCGATGAGCCCTCGACCTTCGACTACGGCCCGCAGCATCAGTCGACCTGTGGCATGGTGTTCAACCCCGGCGTGTCGAGTCAGCGGCCGTTCGGGTCAGCGTGGTGGGCGGGTGATGCGATCGTCTGCGGTGAGTCGCGTGGCAAGCTCTGGAGAACCACGCTCGTGCCCACGCAAGAGGGGTATGTCGCGGCCAGTCAGCTCGTGGCCGCGTTGCAGATGCTCTGCGTGGACGCGTGTGTGGCGGCCAACGGAGATCTTGTCGTTGCCTGCCATTCAGGGCCACCAGACTGGGGCACCGGCCCGGCCGGCATCGGTAAACTCTTTCGCATCTCCACCAGCCACATCGATGCTCCGAGGCCGGTAGCCGTGTGGGCCGAGGGCCCACACGAGATCCGCGTCGCCTTCGATCAACCGATCGAGCCGGCGGCAGTGTCGGGGCTCGCCGCTCAGACCGTCGTGGAGCATGGAGCCTTTGTGCGTGCTGGCGATCGTTTTGAAACGCTCGAGCCGCCCTACGCGGTGGTGCAGATGCAGAAACTCGCTCCGCGGCACCGCCTTCGCGTGGTGTCGGCTGCCCTGACGGCTGATCGCCGCACGATGGCGTTGGGCACCGAGCCGCTCACCACGCGGACGCACCTGGCCGTGTCGCTTCCCTGGGCGGCGGGGATCGATGCGGAAACGCTTCCGCCAGGCTCGCTTCCTCAGCATCCACACATCGACGTCGATGCCTCCACCGACGGCGTTGTCGTCGATTGGACTCCTGTGACCGAAGGCCAGCCGGTTGCGGAGCCGCCGGTGGCGACGACGGCAGCTGGCTGGATTCCCCATCTGGATCTGGCCGTGTCACGGAGGCTGACGCAAGGCTCAGCCGGACATGACGAACTCTGGGCGGGCCTCGCGCGGCCTGGCACGCTCGAGTTGGCGACGTCACTTGACCTCAACGAGCTGCTCCGTCCCGCGGTGCAGCCGGGGAGCACGCTCGATCACGAGTGGCCTCCGGAGACGGCGACAGTCACGATCAGAAGCGACCGTGCGATCGAGCTGTCAGCCTCCGTGGCAGGGGAGCCGCTCGCGGTGAGGATCGTCAGCGATGCTGCCGGGGATTGCTTGGCTTCGTTCACAGCGCCGCCTGGTGTCCGCAAACCCGTGCAGCTTTCGCTGGTGCTGGCGACCGGGGGACTCCGCGTTCCGCGGCTGAATATCTCATTCCACACGAATGAGGACGGGAGCGAACGACCGCTTCCCCTGCATCGTTTTATTCTTCCCTGGGCGAGTGTCGGGGGGGAGCCGATCGCTGCTGCCGCTCGGCACATCCCGGAACTCACGGGAGGCAGCTGGGGCCGCGGACGGCGGGTGTTTCTGTCGGAGGCTGCCGGCTGCGGAAAGTGCCATGCGGTGAACGGCGGCGGCTCGATCGGGCCGGATCTCGGCAACCTGATTCACCGCGATTTTGCGAGCGTGAATCGCGATATCCGCCATCCAAGCTTCGCGATCAATCCAGACTTCACGACTCATGTCGTCCACCTCGCCGATGGTCGCGTGCTCACGGGGATCCTGCAGACGCGGCAAGGTTCGCTGATGCTCGGAGATGGTGACGGGCGGTGGACGGCTCTCGACAAAGACGCGATCGAACGGATGCAGCCGTCGCCGGTGTCGGTGATGCCACAGGGGCTCCTTGAGAAGCTCTCGGAAGCGCAGGTGCGCGACCTCTTCACGTATCTGCTCACCGCCCCGCCAGCGATGCCGCTCGATTCACCGCTCGATGCTCCGCCGGTTCGCTCAACAGCAGAGGTGTCGGCGGCGCTTGCTGGGAGCGAGCCAGCAGTGGCGACACGGTCGCTCTCGATCGTGCTCGTCGACGGCGAAAAGGACCATGGCCCAGGGGAGCACGACTACCCAGCCTGGCGTGAACGGTGGGTGCAACTGCTCGCGGCCGCGGAGAACGTCAGCGTGACGCAGGCACGGGAGTTTCCCTCACGGGAGCAGCTGGCCGCCGCTGACGTGCTGGTGTTTTTCCAACGCGGCAGCTTCGCTGACCGGCGACCGCAGGAGATGGATGCCTTTCTCGCCCGCGGTGGCGGAGCCGTGTATATCCACTGGGCGGTGGACGGACGCGACCAAGCCGCAGAGTTCTCACGGAGAATCGGGCTTGCGAGCGATGCAGCAATCTCGTTCCGTCATGGCCCGCTGGAGCTCGACTTCAAGGATCGTGAGCATCCGATCACCCGCAACTTCTCAAGCCTCGCCCTCTACGACGAGAGCTATTGGAAGCTGATCGGCGACACGTCGGGGCTGACGGTGCTGGCAACGAGCCACGAAGATGGGCTGCCGACCCCGCAGTTCTGGGTGAAGGAAGTGGGCGAAGGCCGCGTCTTCGTCAGCATTCCAGGCCACTACAGCTGGACCTTCGACGACCCTCTTTTTCGGATCCTGCTCCTGCGAGGCATTGCCTGGTCGGCGCACGAGCCAGTGGACCGTTTCAACGACCTGGTCACCCCCGGCGCCCGCATGAGCCGCTGACCGTGGGTTGCCGCCTCCGGCTCAACCGCTCGCCGTCCGCCCAGCCGTTGAAGCGGGCTACGCAGCGGGTGGCATTTTCGGCGGCAGCCGTGACGCGAGCAGGGTCGAGGTCGAGATCGTAGGCGTGGCGAAACAGGTGGCGGAAGCCTTTGAGTTCACGTATGTCTCGCACGGCATCGGCAGGAAGAAACGCCGGCCGGATACCATGCAAGTCGAGCGTCACTCGTTCGATCAGGCTGTCGTGATACCGACCTGACTTTTCAAAGTGATTTTCAAACGCCTCGCAGAGCCGCTCGAATGCTTTTTCCATGATGTTGTAGATGCGGTTGATCTCAAACGCCGCAGCCGCCCAACGGCCGTCTGTCTGTTCTTGGAGGCGAAGCTGGAGCGTGTCGGTGGCTCGCTGCATCACACGAGCGTCGTGCTTCCAACTGTCTTCAAGGATCTGCAGGGCTATGCGGTCCATCGTTCACCCTCGCGCTCGATCACAGCCCGCAGCCGGGTGCGGGGGAGAAGGCACACATCCACCTCGCGGCCAACGTCGGCGGAGAGGAGGCTCTGGAGAAGCTCGAGGCTCATGCCAGCTGGCAGCGACTCCAAGGCAACATCGGCGTCGGACCACTCGTGAAAGCGGCCCGGTTTCACCAGCGACCCATACACCCAGACGGTGGTGCCGGAGGCATGCCGAGCAAGCGAAGCGCGAAGCAGCGCCCTGCAGCGGCCGGCGAGTTCCCGATCCCGCTGTCGACGACGTTCACGTTTTTCAGCAAGCAGCCACATGCTCCCATCATACGGCAAACCCGCCGCTTCCCGCTGGAGGGACTGTTCGACAACGATGTTGGGCTGCATCACCGCCAGGCTGAGTGTGCACCGAACGGCTGAGACGGTGGATCAGGAAGCGGCTGGTTGCCTGCGGGCGAGGCCCCTTGAGAGTCGACGCGTGCGAAGCTGCGGGGATACACTCCACGCAAGCGGAGCGGGCAGCAGCTGGAAAGGCAGTGGCGTGGGCGTTGAACTGAAAGATTTCTCCTGGCAGAGGATGATCGAAGCCGTGGAAGCTGTTCGTGAACGTGCCCTGCGGGCAACCGCGGCCCTGGAGAAGGCGGGCATCCCGTATGCGGTGGCTGGCGGGAATGCGGTGGCGGCGTGGGTGGCCCGTGTGGATCGGGCGGCTGTACGGACCACCCAGGATGTCGACATTCTCGTCCGCCGCAGCGACCTTCCGGCGATCACCGCGGCCCTTGAGGCGGCGGGATTTGTGCCGGCTGAGGTGATGGATGTCGTCTGCTTTCTCGACGGGCCCGACGGCAGCCCGCGTGATGCGATCCATCTGCTGTTTGCTGGTGAGAAGGTGCGGGATTCCTATCCGCTGCCCACGGCGACTGTCGAGGAGCGAACCCAGGCCGACGACTATCAGGTGGTCGACCTTGAAGCCCTCGTGCGGATGAAGCTCAACTCGTTTCGCGACAAAGACCGCATGCACCTGCGTGACATGCTCTCCCTCGGCCTGGTCGACGCCAGCTGGCTCCCCAGGCTCGTGCCTCTCCACGCCGAGAGGCTGCAGCAGCTGATCGACGACCCGGACGGCTGAGCGTTGGCTCACCGGGCGCTGAGTCTTGCGTTCGCAAGCCACGAACGGACGGCAGGCTAAGCCACGTTTGTCCGCATTGACGTGCCACAGTTGGACGCACTAAAATGCAGCAAATGGTCGAATCGGCTCCGTTCATCCGCCGTTTGCTCCAACCCACCATTGAGGACGCACTCGCGGACACGCCGGTCGTCTGCCTGCTCGGTGCGCGTCAGGCTGGGAAGTCGACTCTCGCCGGTATGTTCTCCGAGAGGCGAGTGTACATCACGCTCGATGACCAGAACCTGCTGCAGGCGGCGACTTTTGATCCTGTGGGGTTCGTGAGGCAGTTGCCGGACAAGGTCACGATCGATGAGGTGCAGCGTGTGCCGGGGCTGCTCTTGGCGATCAAACGACGCGTTGACCGTGATCGTCGCCCGGGCATGTTTCTTCTCACGGGTTCCGCGAATCTTCTTCAACTCCCGACGCTTGCTGATTCACTCGCTGGGCGCATGGAGTGTCTGTACCTGCAGCCATTTGCGGAGGCTGAAAAGGAAGATGTCCCCGGCCTGTTCCTCAGTCATTTTCTCCAAGGTGAACTCGTCGAGCCGCTGCAGACGCGGGACGGCGAGGGGCGGGCTGTTCTTCCAGAACGCATCACAAGCGGAGGTTATGCAGAACCCAATCGGCGATCTCAGTCGCGGGCTCGGCAGTGGCATCGACAGTACATTCGCTCGCTCATGGAAAGGGATGCACGGGATATCGCCAGAATCAAGGACACCGACGACGTCGCCCGGCTTCTCGAACTCCTCGCCCATCGAACCGCAGAACTGCTCAACGCGTCCTCCCTGGCGAATGATCTGGATGTTGATCGACAGACGGTTGCTCGTCATCTGTCAGTTCTCGAACGGCTGTTTCTAATTCGTGTTCTTCCCGCCTGGCACAGAAACTCCGCCAAGCGGTTGATCAAGGCTCCCAAGGTGCACGTCTGTGACAGCGGGGTTGCCGCCACCCTGGCGGACCTCCATCCGGACGACTGGAATGCCAAGCGAGCCCGCTTCGGGCACTTGCTGGAATCCTTCGTGGTTCAGCAACTTGTTGCGCAGGCAGGGTGGACGGATCCCGACCTGCGGTTTTGGCATTACCGTGACAAGGACCAGGTTGAAGTGGACTGTGTCATCACGCGGGGGCGAAAGGTCTGGGGGATTGAGGTGAAAGCGTCGGCGACGGTCTCGGCATCAGACGGGCGGGGCTTGCGACGATTGGCTGAACAGGCAGGACGCGACTTCCAGGGCGGGGTTGTTTTCTACGACGGAGAGAGCGTGGTGCCGTTGGGAATCTCTGGCTTTCTTGCCGTGCCGTTGAAGAAGTTGTGGGCGTCTTGAAATGCCTTTGTGTCGCTCGGAGAGCTTGTCTCGGTTGCATCAGAGCACCGTGAGGTGCCAGGATCTCCTCAACCGGGAGCCGGGGCGGAGCTGGCTGCCGACTGGCAGGTGGCGGCCGTGTTGGGCTGGAAGACATAGCTCGTTAAGCCCCGCTGGATCGTTTTGTGGATCGTCTTGAGCGTTTGGCTGTTGGCGATGTACTGCTAGGGAAGTCGCGTGGAGAGCGTGCGGGCACCCCAGATCACCGGCTCGCCCTCCTGGAGCATCAGCGGGTTCACGCCCGCGGCATTGAGCGAACCGGCCAAACTGATCGACGACTGAAGAGGTGGCCTCGCCGGCAGCACGGCACGCATGCCAGCCGGAGCGCCCCCAGGTGCCGACGTCCGCATCGTTCTGAGCGATCACGGTGGCAGCTGCCACGGAGGCCGGCGTCTCGCCGTAGGTGCTCGGTCCCACCATCGGGGATGAGTAGAGCGCGGCGTTTGCTAGACTCGAGACGGCTCCGCGGATCTGCTCGGCGAGAGCAACCAGGGCGGGGTCGTGCGTGGCGGGATCCGCAGCCGCCTGTTGCACGAGCGCGGTGGGCGGATCGAGCAGGGCCAGCCCGTCGATGTTCGCTGCCGCAGCCGTCATGGCGGTTGCCAACGCCAGATACTCGCTGCCGCTCGGCCCGCCAATGGCGGGCACGATGATCAGGTCTGCCTGGATGGTCCCCGTCCGTTTGGCGAGCACCTTCTTCACTTCAGTCCCCCATTTGGCTTTGGCAGACTGGTTCGGGCAGGCCGTGTAGAATAAGTCAACACCGACCAAGGGCAGCGTCGATGCCGTGGTTCGACATCGTGTGGGATGATTCGAGGCCGCACGGCAACGTCGCGCATCTTGCCGAACATGGCGTTTCTCCGGGAGAGGCGGAGGAAGTCCGGATGAACGCGATCAGCAAACAACGCTCGGGAAGCAGCAATCGCTGGATCGCTCTTGGGCGAACATGAGAGGGACGAGAACTCGCTGTCGTGTATGAGATGAGTGATGCGATGACGATTCTGCCCGTGACAGCGTTTGAACTTGATTGAGGTACGTGCATGGGACGTGCAGCAAACCGAGCAACGATCCGTAAACGCATCAGACGGCCGCTATCAGCGGCTGAACGGTCGCGGCATCGCGAGATCATCGAAGATGTGGAGCAGAGCAAACCGTCGATTGCTGCACGAGGCCGTTCTGCGTTGGCGTTGCATGACCGGCTGCAGGAAGCCGTGCAGGCACTCAAGGCCAAACGTCAGGAGCGAGGCCTCAGTTTGACGGAACTTCAGCGACTCTCCGGAATCGACCGAGCCCGCTTATCGCGGCTTGAATCAAATCCTGATGCGAATCCGACCATCGAGACGCTCAGCCGCATTGCCAGCGCACTCGGAGTGGAAATCTGGGTCGCTGTCGTTGACGCCGACTGACACACGCAAGCGATGAAGTTCCGACTGGTGCTGCGCGATGAACCACCGCATTCTCGAATCAATCGGCGTGCCGGCTGGGTTGGTGCCGTTGGCGGCAGAGCTCGCGGCCGAGATGCGGGCGGCTGGGGTGGCGGAGAAGAAACTGCGGCGGCAGGTGGCGGCGGTGGTGCGGGCGCCCGAGGAGCATCAGGGAGAGCCTTTCCTTGGCCGGCTGGCGACGGCGCTGCTCACGCATGAGGAGCCGCCGCCGGATCCTGCGTTTCTGCCGCGGGAGAGGCCTACGGCCTGGCAGCAGTGGGGCGCGGACATCGATCCGGCTGCTGTGCGGCAGATGGAGTCGGCCATGCAGCTCTCAGTCGCTGTGGCCGGGGCCCTGATGCCCGATGCGCATGTCGGCTACGGCCTGCCGATCGGCGGGGTGCTGGCGACCGACAACGCGGTGATTCCCTACGCGGTCGGCGTTGACATCGCCTGCCGGATGAAGATGAGCGTGTTTGACGCACCGCCCGCGTGGCTGGAAAAGCAGACCGATCGGCTGACAGCAGCCATCGAGCGCGAGACGCGGTTTGGCATGGGGGCGTCGTTTGCCGGCCGTGGGCCACGGGGCGGGGGGCAGCTTCGCGAGCATGCGGTGCTCGATGCCGATTGGAAGGTGTCGCCCGTCACGCAGCGGCTCCGCGACAAGGCCCACCAGCAACTCGGCACCAGCGGCAGCGGCAACCACTTCGTGGAGTTTGGCACGCTCGAGGTCGATGCGGAGCAGACGGCGGCTCTCGGCCTCCCCGCGGCGGGCACGTATCTCGCGTTGCTCTCGCATTCCGGCTCACGGGGAACCGGCGCGGCGGTGTGTGACTACTACTCAAAGCTCGCGATGCAGCGGTGTGCCGCCCTGCCTAAAGAACTGCGGCACCTTTCCTGGCTCTCGCTCGATGAGGAGGAAGGCCAGGAGTATTGGCAGGCGATGGAGCTGATGGGCGGGTACGCTGCGGCCAACCATGCGTTGATCCACCGGCACATCGCCGAGCACCTCGGGGTCGAGACGATTCTCGGCATCGAAAACCACCACAACTTCGCCTGGCAGGAGGCGCACGAGATCGACGGCGTCCGCCGGACGGTGGTCGTGCACCGCAAGGGCGCCACGCCGGCCGGAGCAGGGGCCTTGGGCATCATCCCGGGATCGATGGCCACGCCCGGTTTCATCGTCCGCGGCCGCGGTGTGGCCGCCTCGCTCGACTCGGCCAGCCACGGTGCCGGCCGACGCATGAGCCGCACGCAGGCCCGCAACACCTACCGCTGGGCCCATGTGAAGCAGTTGCTCAGCGACCGCGGCGTGCAGCTCTTGAGCGCCGGCATCGATGAGGTGCCGCACGCTTACAAAGACATCCACTCCGTGATGGCCGCCCAGGCCGACCTCGTCGACACCCTCGGCACCTTTCAGCCGAGGCTCGTGAAGATGGCCCCCGAAGGCGAGCGGCCCGAGGATTGA
>ERZ891134.1740-NODE-1740-length-14149-cov-12.749539_pt1 | contig 14149 bp, 13 predicted proteins | sample MGYA00520888_ERZ891134 | MGnify/ENA primary metagenome ERZ891134 (study PRJEB32303, sample SAMEA104408692) | aquatic metagenome | biome: Brackish water; feature: Coastal; material: water | place: Baltic Sea | collected 2014-10-23 | depth 10 m ... | reverse complement strand
CAACCTTGGTGTTGACACAATTTTTTGCATGTTTTACAGTAATCCTTATATTTTTCGCAACAGAATGTCGAGCATAATATACATTGAAATAATTTTAGAGTGTTAGACATTTACAGGATACGAAATTGTAAATTTTTAATTCATTTTTGTTTTTTAATGTAGGTTAGTTTGGATTTTAATGACCATAAATGGTGTTAATCAAACTTGAGTACATCTAGATTTTTATTATAGAGCAATTGATTAGTTTTTATTTTTAACACGGAGGAGGTAGTTTTTTTAGAAATCCGAGAAAGAAATCTATGGATTTTTTTGGAAATAAAATATACAAAAGTATTTTATTTCCAAATCCTCAAAAGTATTTCCTCCGGATTTCGGAGGAAATACTTTTAAAAATCCCCGATCTTCCAAATATAACATATCACCACAACACAAAGTTTGTAAGGATTTTGGAAAATCAAAAAATCAAGGCATTTCAGTTTAAATCTAATTATCAATAATTATCAATTATTATCAATTATTATCAATTATTGATAATTATAATTATCAATTATTGATAATTAGAGATTTAAAGGTTAAGTCTCATGCGATTAAAATGGAGTGTAAATTTTGTCACAACACATTCTCTAATAAACAAAATTTGAATGCTCATCAGAAGAGAGCGAAATATTGTTTAGAAATACAAGGAATACAAATACCTAAAAAGTATAAGTGTAGTGGATGTCAAAAAAGTTTCGAAATCACTGCTAATTTTCAGAGACATAAAAAAATATGTAAAAACCCAAAGCACATACAAAAGTATGAAAAACAAATTACAGAAATGAAGGAAGAATTGATTAAACTAAGGGAACAAGTCCTTATTCTCCAAAAAGACAAAAAGGATCTTCAAGAACGTTACGATACATTATCTATAACAGCAGTGAAAAGACCTGTAAATAGTACCAAAAACATACAAATTAATAATTTTATCCAGAATATGGATCCCCTAAGGGTGGAAGATATCAAGGAATCCGTCCCTATGCTAACTTTAGATCACCACGTTAAAGGTCCAGAGGGATATGCTGAATATGCTCTTGAATTTCCTTTTAAGAAAAAGATAGTGTGTGTTGATGTGAATAGGAACAAGATAAAGTATAAAGATGGCGAGGGAAATGTTATTGAGGATGTTGGCTTTAGGAAGATGATGACCAAGTTATGTGAGTCTCTAAAGGATAGAAGTTTTAATTTATGCCAGGAGCATTATGAGCAGTTATCAGAACAATTCACAGAAAAAGAGTTAGAGGAGTATAATTGTATGAATACAGCGTTGGCTATCTCTCGGTATGCGAATGGACGGGAGAGTGAATTTTGTAATAAGGTGATAAAGTTGATTAGTATCGGGTCGAAGATGTGTGTTTAATTTTATACATTCAAACGTATAAAATTTATTTTCAATGATTATATCTTCATATACTATTTATTCCAATGTTTTTCCTTCAAAAATTGCCGAAATCTATAATTTCTATCCAAAACTTATAAGTTGGTTCATGAGGAAGATATGTAATATAATCCCATTTTCTATAATATTAGTACATCCAATTTTCACTATTTCATTTATTTGCAAGCGTTCGTCTGTAAATACATGGTTTGTATAGTGACATTTTCGTTTCATTTTTTAAAATAAATTCAATGTTATTAAATGTGATTTTTGCGTAAATATGTCAGGATTTCTTCCAAAACACGACAATCAAACTTATTATATGTTGCAATGTCTTGCATAATAGGGCAATTAACAGGATCCGAAAAATCTTGGTAACATTTCCACGCCTTGACCATAGCGGTCATTCCAGACGAGCATTCACTCTCTATTTTAGTTTTTATTAGATTGTGTTCTCTCATCGCAGTGGCAATTGGCTTGAGACCGAATTTAAAACAATTTTTAATAACAATAGGTTCATGTTTAAATACTTCACATAGGTCTGCCCAATTATTCAACTTCCATTCTTCTGAAATCCGATTACTTTTCGTTTCGTCATCGCCTGTCTGTACACGTTCAAATTGTTTGTTTTCTGATCGTGTCCAAAATCTGTTTTCGGCGCACCAATACCACAATTTTGGATTATTTTGAGATTTGACAAGTTCCACAAACTCATCCATTATTCTATATTCCTCGTCGTATGTTGCTCTAGCACATGTAAATCGTTTGTATGTCCATTTTGTAGGATGACACTTTTTCTTCACTCCTTTTTCACAACTTTGTATGGGTTTGTACCATACTCCGATCATAAAAATCATATCTGTTGTTTTCTGATTAGGCAAATCATCAAATTCACAGAAAATATCGGATAAGGTTTCGAAATCTACAAACATTTCATTTGTTTCCCTTTTCCATTTATATATATTATTTCTTATTTTCCTTGGACGAATTAAATCAGTACTTTGTCGATTAATATCTAGAATACTATCAATGATAGGAGCTCTTGTTCCTCTCACGCCCATCGTTTCACTATTACATTCTGGATCTCGCCAACTATGAACACCGTTATTGAGAGCTGTTTCGCGATGTTTGACCCCACAATACCATATACTACTGATTTCGCCGATGTCGTTTGATATCTTTTCTTTATGTTTTTGCCATTTTCCAGAATCGTGACACATGTTTGGATATAATTCTCTTCGCGTTGGAGGGGAAACAGACCATTGATGGCCATATCTCTCGTTATCTCGTAACCATGACAACGCATCTTTTGTTCTGGTAATGTATTGTTTGTCTACTTTTTGGTAATCTATTACACCCAGGCGATTTAGGCATGTATAATTATTATACTTGATGTCCTTTGATTTATATCTCCACCTTCTACCAAGAATATATGCATATCTTGGAATGTATCCCTGAATTAGTCCGACCGCTTGATTGTATATATAACATTGTGCCTTGTATGCTGGATAACTACCAGAATTGAGTAGGTGTTTACCGTCTGCTCTTAGGGGTAATGTCGAAAATTTTACATCAATGACAATGTAATGATAATCAGTCCCCAACTTTGGTGCAGGAATAACCATTTCTTCAGTAGTTAAAGGACAATCATCAATTAATTTGTACAGGTAGTCACTCCGTACCAAAAAATCAATAATTCCACGTGTTTTGTTTTTAGAGTTTCTCACTGGCGCTGAGTGAATGATAGGGGTACCAGACTTCATGAGAGAAATTGTTTTATTTATACTATCGTTTGTAATATATTCTGACACAGATACAAGAGGTATTTTATTTTTATGGATATATTTGACAAGGGAGTCTTCGAATTCAATACCCTTTTCCATAATAAAATTTACAAATCCATCTTTTGACCCCCCACCGAGATTGGGGTGGGAGCCGTGGATTTTTAACCAGTCTACAAGGGGGTCATTTAACATGAAATTTCTTGTTTTGGTTGCTGATATCCAATTAATTCGAGATCGCCTAGATGGTAGTGGTTGAAACCATAATCTAGGTTTTTTTGATCTTGTGCATGACGCAACAGAATTATAACAAACTGTGTGCTTTCTTTTCATTTATACTGATTTTTTTGTCTTTAGATGCTGGAAAGCGGTTGTGTATGGAACCCATATTCTCTTGCCTTTTCTAATTTTTATTAGTTGTCATTTTTGGTCATCGTGATCTTTACTAACCGCCCTATTCGGTGTTTGGGGTTTTGTTTTTCGTTAAGTTTCATATATTTGTTATATCTAATCTACTTATAAACAAAATTTTTGAAAATAAATGAGCAATTCATTCATAAATGTTCACACATTTGACGGTAAACTAAACGGGATATTTACTCCTTCACGTAAATATACTATAGAAGAGAAAAAAGAATCTCTGACTCAATTACTACAGGATATATCTGATCCCCGTGCCAAACAAACAGTAGCTATTATGATAAGTGATATGGATAAACCTGATAGTCAAAACTACCAAAAAGAAAACAATGTAGATGCGTCTGATGTTTTAATGGATATATTACAGATGGGAAACGATGCTGATATTATGACAAATCTAAACGAGCAATTGGCAGATGTGCGATCACTTGGGATCTGTCCTTCAGGGCGGGTAACCAGATTGTTACAGCTTTGGTCGGCTTTTAAAGAAAAAGAATAAAAAAGAAAAATAATGTTGATGGATAATAAAATATGAGTTTGTGTGACGATCAAGATACATTCAATCATGCTTTTTACAAAGCACTTAAATATGCCAGAAAAACGGACGATAAAAAAGTTGCGGGTGCTGTATATGTTTATATGATAATTCATATGGTTTTTCTTATTTGGGGAATCATGCTAGCATTTCATCAACCTCGTGAACAGAGAGTTGTTCACATTACACTGGCAGTAGTATTTGCTCCTGCGTATGTTCTTGCTTATTACCTTAATATGTTTTGAGTTTTAGAAATTATTTATATTTGTCTAATATAAATATGCCAAGAATTTCATATACAAAAGCGTGCGATGAAGCGATCGACAATATACTTGATACAAAGAAAAAAGAAGATCTCGAGGGCGCTGTATGGAAACCTCTCTACGAAATGAAAGCCAAATGCACAAAAAAGTGTGGAAGATCTCTCCGAATCATTATTCTCAACGCTCCTTGTAATGGATTCGGAGATCTTATCTTTGCTTTAAAACTAAGCAAATACTTGAATGAGTGGTACGGAGCTTATGTAACTATTGCCACTACATTTGAAAAGGGGTTACTAAATTTAGGTGCTAATCCTGAACATGTCGTAGCTCTTGAAGGAGGGTCGCGAAATCAATGCAGACGATTTAAAAATTTACGATTAAATAAAAAACTTCCCAAACAAGATTTGATATTTGTTGCACCGATTCAGATAGATTTTGATGCGGATCTGAAAGATGTACAAAAAATTCTCCCGTACGCCACATATTTTAATACATTTACTTTCTCTGAATACAATGACAGTACAAACAAGAATTTTACATTTCATACCGGTATCGGAAAAGAACGAGGTACTGATCGTGATGGTATACTCATCACAAAAGTAGCGGCAACTAAATCTAAACCTAAAGGGGTAAAAAACCCTTATGTTTTAGCATATGTGGCTGGATCGTTGTCAGGAGTTGATAAATGTATTCTTTCCTTTGTGGAAATGGTTGCAAAAAAATACCACAAAAAGCATCATAAATTGGATATTGTGGTACCTCCATGGTTCGAGAAAGAAGATATCGATAAACAATTGAATAAAAAGGTTTCTCAATACTATCCCAATATTCGAGTTGTTCGAAAAGAAAAAAAGGATGTCGTAATCGCAGACGGAGAACGATACGATAATACATTAACATTTCGATGTGATATACTCCCTGTTCCTAACAAGGAGATGTTAGTCTTGATGAGAAAAAGTCTAGACGATATTTTATTGACAGGAGATCAGAGTATTACAGATGCATTTTCTTGTTGTCCCACCAAGAATATTTTCTATCAAATCACTCCGTGGAAATCCAGCCTGGGGAAACAATTGGCTAAGGAAATGCCTAATACTTATTTAAAATCTGTAAAAACATCTTGTGGCACACTCCGAGCTTTGAAATACAAAGGTAACTATAGGAATTTTGTGAATAAATGGGATTTCCGTAAGAGATCAAAAGCAAAGATGGATGCCATTGTTTTGTCTGTACTTGCGATGAAAAAGGATAAAGGTTTTAAGAAAATAGCAGAGATCGCTGAGAAAAGCAAAACACTTGCATCACTAAAGAAAAATATTAGAATGCTAGACTATTAAATGCATCGTTCGTCTAAACGAAAAAAGTAACAGGCGGTAAGAAATGCTGTAAATACGATGTAAAAAAATCTGGACCGATATGTTAAATATAATTATAAGGGTTTAAAATAAAAATTGCTTACTACAAATGTTAAGAACAGGTTCCGTGTGTATGTCATTTCTCTACAATTCTTTGACCTACGAGAGCAAAGAAGATGAATCTTCAACCTTATTAAATAAACGCTGTCGGAAACTCAGATGTTTGTCAGATACACTGCAAAATTATGGGGGCGTACTAAGTAAAATTTCACAAATGTTATCACTGGATGATCATTCTAGTGCCGTTTTTTCCGAATGTAGTCCATTTCAAAGGGAAAAAACCATTGATTATTTTAAAGAACATATGAAAAACAATGATCATGTTGATTCGGTCGATTTTTCAGTTTATAAAAGTGGAAGCGTTGGGCAGGTGCATATAGCAAATTATAAAGGAAAAAAGATTGTGTTTAAAGTTCAGTATGTTGGTATTGCGAAACAAACACAGAGTGATCTAGATGTGTTGGATAAGTTGACGTCGTATTTGTATTCTTTTTCTGACCTAGAGAACGCAATGGTGAATATAAAAGCTCAAATGTACGATGAATTAAACTATGTTAGTGAAGTAAAAAACCAGCAAGTTGTATACGAGTTATATCAAGATGATGAACATATAGAAATACCTAAAATAATTCCTGAATTATGCTCAAAAGATATACTGAGCATGTATTTTGTGGAAGGGGAATCTCTTGATTCTTTTATTAAAAGTTCAACCCAAGAAGAGAAAAATTTCATAGGTATACAAATGGTGCGTTTTATCTTCAAGAATATATACGTATATGGATTATTATATGCAGACATACATTATGGTAATTTTTTAATCCGGGATAAATCAATCCTGTGCGTGTTAGATTTTGGGTGCTTACAGCATTTATCTAAATCTTTACGTATATTACTGAGAAGATTGCATTTGAGTATTAAGAACAAAGATAAAGAAGAATTTTATCGTGTAGTCGAAGAAATGGGTATAATAGACAAAACTATTTCGAGTAAATCGAAGGAGTACATATATGATTATTTTTGTACTCAAAACGAGCCATGGGTATCTGATGATTTTGAATTTACCGAAGAATGGCTCGATATGGCTACCGAAAAAGATACAGAATTGATGAAAGAGTGGACATTACCAAAAGATATGGTGTATTTTAATAAAATTCCTTATGGAGGTTATCACGTTTTTACAAAGCTTAAGTTAAGGGGTAACTTTAGTGCACTTTTGGATGAGATATTCGACCTAGAATAAACATTTAAAACAAAGTATTTTAAATGTTAAATGAATACCCTTGATTCGACTGATATAGATACTCATCTTTTGAACCAAAACGGTCGTATTATTCATCAGGTTTGGTTTGGAACAATGCCAAATAAGAAAAAAGCTAAAAAAACCTATATAAAATTCCAAAAATACCGCAACAGTTGGAAAGAAAAAAATCCAACGTGGTATCATATAGAATGGAATAAGGAAATGTCTGATCGTTTTGTATATAAATTTTACAATAAATATTACGATTTATACCAGAACTACACATATGAAATACAAAAATGTGACGCCATCCGTTACATGATTTTGCATCGATACGGAGGACTATATGTCGACATGGACTATCACTGTGTCAAATCATTCGACCTAGTTTTTAGTATATATAAATCTCCTCTATACTTAGTACAAACTCCCAACATGTCAGGAGAATATGTAAGCAATTCACTGATGTTTTCTGTCCCTCGACATAAATTTTGGAAGGTATTGCTATCTGAAATGAGAAAAGTGAGTAAACCTCCGATGTATTATAGTAAACATTTAAGTGTCATGTATACAACAGGGCCTGCAATTGTTAACAGAGTATTTCATAAGTACAAGACTCAATACAAACTGAAAAGCTGGCCTCATAAATATTTTCAGCCACATACTCACACGCAATCTGTTTTAACACTAAAAAAAGATAAAGTATATGCTATACATATGAGTGATGGATGTTGGCACGGTACTGACAGTATTTTTATTGTTTTATTATGCAAAGAATGGAAATTTTTGTTGTTTATTATTACAATAATGATAATCGGAATTTTAACCTACAAATTATTCTTACAACCCAAAAACCCGGAGGAACCCCCAAAGTCACCTATTTAAATATACACACGACACAATAAATGCTTATTTATAACATCGTTGCTCCAGTGGCTATATTTGTTTTTGCGTTTATCATGTATAACTGCGTTGGACATCGATTGATCGCCTCTTTTTACATATGGTTACTATTGTTTCTTTTATTTATAGGAAGCCTGTTCGCTCGAAGGATTATAAGATACATAATATTTGCTGTTCTAATATTATACGGACGCAATATACAGTTTTTCCTTGATTTTACGTATAGTTTATACAAAGGGTACAAGATACCCGGCAAAACAGATAATCACGTTACACGTATATTGGTAACAGATTTATTCCATCGATACTTTAGAATCATACATAATTTTCACAAAATACCGAAAAAACCCACTATATTTCTATCAAACTACGTAAAAGATCGGGTAGAAAATCTTGCATGTGTTATGTTACCTGTTGATATATGTCCAATGATAGCTAAATGGTTAAGCTTTCTACAAAACTTTATTACACCCGTTATTATACGCGGTGAATCGAAACAGTACGATATCATAAAGGAAAAGATTAAAGAAATGCATGATAAGGGATATTATGTCTTTGTTTATATTGAAAAATGGTGTTCTGGTATTACAGACGAACGATTGGGAAGTATTCGTAATGGTATTTTTAACATCGCAAAGGATTTGGATGTTACCGTTACACCTATCGCGTTTGATCGGGTATTATATAGTAAGTATGCTATATTAAAAAAGCAAAATTATCAGATATGTGTCGGAGATACGTTTAAAATCGACGATGTCCAGTATTGCAAATACAAAACTCGTCGATTTTTAGGAGATCGGATCAGATACTTTTCAAAGACAAAATTTAATGAGTGTTATTAACTTTGATTATGACTTGCTTATACCACGTGAAACATTTGGATGCTATTTTATCATTTCTGAGGTCATTATTGTGTTCGGACGACAGAGAATGGGATGCTGCTCTCATTAAAAATCCGTTGTAAAACTCCGACCAAAAAGGTATACCGCTCTGTATGTCAGTTGTTATTCTGTGAATACCATTGTTGTTTAGTAACCCAGATAGATATACATCATCAACAAAAAATACCTCTTTTGGGTATTTTTTTAGATTCACAAGAGCCGATATGTCGAAAAATGAGGGTTTGATTAAAACACCAGAAAATCCTTGCATAACATCTGTAAAATTATGATAAAAAGGATCAGATCGCGGGAAATATTTTCTGGTGTGATGGAAAAACTGTAATATCTTACTGTTTTTTATCCATCTTTCAACATTCCATCCTTGGTTACAAATGGCATATTTAGGATATCTTTTGCTATAAGACACCAACGTTTCTACCATATTTTTGTTATAAATAATATCGTCGTCCACATAGATAATAGAATCGATGTCTTCTCTTTGTGAATCTAAAACAGCTGGTATTATTTTTGTAGCTGGCCCCCAATCTTTTACACATCTTTTTATTATAAATTGTTTAACATTCTTGCTGAGATTGGTCATCCATTCCGGGATAATATAAGGTTCACCTTTAGAACTTTCTAGTGGTATATAAAATCTAATCTCATCGACTCTCTGTGTTTGATCCAAGAGAGATACAAGAGAATATTTGGAAGTTTCTATCCTACCGGGAACTGTTGTCAAACTAATGATAACTTTTCCTTTTTTCTTAACACGTGGAAGTTTCCTGTAATTGCTTGAAAACTTTGAGGTTGGGTTCATATTAATCCTGGTGTACCGAAATATGTTATAGTACGCTAGAATATACAGGAAAATTAGTACTAATAACAATATCACATAAAAAATTTTCATTTATAGTCAGAAGCGCAATTTTCTAAATCTGATTATGTTTTTCTGGAGAAAACCATGAACAGTTTTCATACTTTTTTGCACATCATTAACATATGTGGTGGGCCCAACTTTAATATAATATGTATAAGATGGTAATGAACCTAGTACTGGTTCTAAATACCCAAAAGCTATTGGAGTAATGGGGATTTGTAATTCTTTTGCTATGTAGAACATGCCTTTTCTCAGGTTTCCTAAATGATATTTGCCATGTCGAGTACTATTGTCATTTATGTATGAAAATATACTGTACCTTTTTATTTTGTCAGCTATCATCTGTTTTGTTTTTTCGTATCTATTTTTTTCGTCCTTTAGCAATATCATCCGATCATCTGGGTAAATTAACTCCAAAAAACTCTTTGCTCTTATAGAACTAATTATACACACATCCCTTGGAATCAGACCCTGAGCTAGATAACCAAACCGTTCGGCTGGATAGTTAACCAAGAGTATAGAGTTCGTAGAGGGCAATGCGTTAAAATTATGCCTTATTCGTAAACCACTATAAACACTATTAATAGTGTTATTTTTAAAAAACATTCTATCTTTGGTTCTTTTTATGTGTATATAACCTGTTATTAGGGAAATAATGATACGTATAGTATTTTTCATAAAGTATAAATAAAGAAGAATGATACATACTTTTACTATGACTGGTGCTTGTATAATGCAGAGAATTATCACTATTAGCACTATTGAGTATAATATTTGTAGTTCATATGTAAAATATTTGTTTAGCATTTAAATACTCCTGTAAGAGTATTTAAATCTATGTATGAACTGCGAACAATTATCTTCTGCTACGGTAGTTCGCAAGTTCGGAAGAAAGGTATGTCAATCGCTTTGACATCATAATTCCTATTATGATTAGCACTACCACGCCAATAGCTCCAACGATGTAAACAATGTTATTTTCGTAACAACACTTCAAAAGAAATGATCTTTTTTCTGTCTCCATTTATCATAGTCAATATAATCATTTCTCTTTATGCAACACAACAGGTTCCCTTACTTTGCTGTAATGTTTATTTTTGAACAATGATATATGGCTTTGTCCGATATTATTATATTTCAACCCGATATCAGAATTAGTCTCGAACAATCTATATTTATGTTTATCAAGTACGGACATGATTGCTTTTGTATAAGGAATTGGTCCAGTTACTTTTAAAACTCCTGGTTTACCTACTCCATGTACCTGTAAATCATATTCATATACATTTTTAATTACTTTTCTGATAACTGCGTCCAAGAAAGGGTGTTTTGGTCTGCATATGATATGCCATTGTTGGAATTCTCCTAGAGAGGTCCCGAGAGTACCTGTACTGGGAATTATACACCAATGTGACAGGAGATATTCGTCATCGGGTTTAATAATAAAATCAAAGGGTATTTTAGACGCGCTTTTCAAATCAAGATAAACCCCTCCTTCTCTGTACATTAAAAGATATCTAAAAAAATCTGCGCGTGCTGCGCCATATTTAGAATTAATGCGATTGTATGTCTCTAAAACATATGGATGGAAATATTTTTTAATGTATTCAACTTTATCATCAGCGTCATAGAGAGTATACTTCCACCCTGGGTTCATTTTCTTAATGTAATTTATATTTTTCTTGAATGCGTCATTTATATTGTTTTTGTCAGCTGTTAGCTGAAAAATTTTTCTTGGAATTAGTTTTTCTTGATGTGCTATTTTATCTGGTTGTATATTTTTCTCTAGTACTGTATTATAATGAATATTGTACCTTATCTTCATTATTAAGTATAAGAGAAAAATGACAGCAAAAATTAATGCAAATATACACCACAGTTCCATTTTATTATACAGAAAAAAAAAGTGCGAATAGTCAAAATAACATCACTGATTTCTTTGGTTCATATGTAATATTTTTTGAATGTTTTTATCTATATTTTTTTCGAATTTTCTTGGAGGTGTATATAAGTTCATATAATTTCTATACTGATATCTATCTCTGCAGAATATCCAGATGAGGAGAAGTACGAATATGAAGCACGTCGATATGCTTAGACGTATCCATTTATTTTTGCAAAATATCATCCCTAATATGTACACAACAGAAAACAGGGTTGTCAACAATATTGTTGACAATAGATTAAGAGGATATATATGACCTTTACGTAGATATTCTTCTTTTGTGTCTGAATATAACGGTAGGAAATATGGTTTTTTTACTACTTTATTACCACGCTTTGTGATACTTGTAGTAAAACCTCCCTGGAAAAAAAGCGGAGGATTTGATGAATATTGTTGCAATTTATCGTGTCTAATTAAGTTAATATATTCTATATCGATGGCTGTGGACATTGGAATAAGTAATTTCAGTAATTTTGGAATACTTTTTGTATTAACTATATAAGCATGTGAACAGGCTGGGTTTTTAGTTTGTATAATTAAATCTGTATCATTATGTGGGAATTCTGCTGTTGAACATTTATCATAGCATCTACCCAAGTAAAAAATATCCCAGTCTTTTCCACACGATATTAGTTTTTCCATAAAATAAATCATCACTGTTCCGATCCAATGCCCAGAAAATTCATTTGAAACACAAAAATCGTCTTCTAGAATAACAACCCACGGTGCTGAACTTTTTTCATATTTTTTTAATATATTTAAGTGAGAAAGGGCGCAACCCCTTTCTCCGTCTGATAATTTTCCTGCTTTAAATTCTGGATGATCCTTACGCAAATCCTTTCCAATAACAGCATCAAAAATAGATGCTTGTATATTATAAGCTTTGAGTAAGTTTTTTACATGATCCTTGCGAGAAGGAAGAGATATTACCTCAATGATTGGAAATACTTTTTTAAAGAGTTGTGTATTTGCATTTTTTATCGGCTGTATATAACCAGACTCCAAGTAATCTAGATAATAATTAGGAGGTCCATTTGCATGCAAAAAACACGCTGAATTACCAGTTATTTTGTTTTTAATGATTATAGTTTCTCTATACGGGGTAAAATACAGGTGATAATTTAAAACAGGTTTAAATTTTTTGTTTACTTGTATAATTGAATGAGCATGACTATCATCAGTTAGTCTAAATAGATTGGGTTGAAATAGACGTGTTTTTCTGTCTAAAATTGTTTTATCTGGATTTTTAACTATATATCTTATCATAGAAGCCTGGTCGTCCGCTTTGTCGGTTGTATACACTTCAGTATAATACTTTATTAATGTTTTTTTCTTGGCGCAATATTGTCCTGCACATGGAAATTTATAAATATCATAAGGGTTATGTTTTTTTGGAATATTTGCTAGTTCCTCGAAGTATTTCTTATGCTTGAAAATTTCAGGTGGCCATAAATATATTTCGCAACTGGCAAAAAACTTGTTCCCAATATTCAGATCTTTTATAGTTTCTTCTAGATCTTTCATATTTTTTTGACATATTGTGTCGTATGCATCAGTGTGAACGATATAATCATCGTCTTTAATGTCTGTTCTTTTCAATAACCAGTCTTTCAATAGTCTAAATCTCATACCAAACCCCTTCCATTCTTGTCCTAGACCAACTATGTTAAGATGTATATCATTTTTTTGGCACGATTTTAATATTCGCTCGCTTGGTTTAATGTCAGTAGCAACTGTCACTACATAAATTGTCATTTATTATATAAACGATTAAATTATTATCTGAACTAATCTGATTTTAAATACACCCGATTTCACAATATATATAGTTTTTTATACTCATGAGCAAATTCACAATGAGAACCCCATTTGGATGTTTCATCCCAATTTGGACATGAATATTTATCTTTCTTAGCAATATTATGAATACCATGTACATTTCCGTTGCTTCCACCAAAATATAATAACACGCCCCCCAACTAACAAATCATCAGGAACTCCTCTGGATAAGTTTAACTCTTTGATAGTAAATGGGACCCCACCACTCAAAATCTTGTTGCATATTGATAACCATTTTTCCTTATCATAAATACGGTAACCACCACAATTGTACCGTAAATTATTCCGTATTCCTCTCGCCTTTAATTTTTCAACAATATCTATTTGTAAAGGATTTACAAACGGAGGGGATCAAACCAACGAAATAATACCGGAGAGAAAAATATGCGAAGAAATGGGTACCAAACTTGTAGATGGACTTGGTGCAATCATCTTCTTGGTTGTTAGCCCAAATAAAAAAATAATTGATTGCAACACTCTAATAAAATGAATAAGTTTTATTACTTTACTATTGTAACAGTAAAGTAATAAATTCTAATTATTAAATTTCGGTTAGTCATTTAATATAGTTAATGTTTTAAACGCATCAACAAAAATAATACCACTAATATTAATATTGCTATAATAATATAT
>ERZ891134.1737-NODE-1737-length-14172-cov-5.991712_pt1 | contig 14172 bp, 12 predicted proteins | sample MGYA00520888_ERZ891134 | MGnify/ENA primary metagenome ERZ891134 (study PRJEB32303, sample SAMEA104408692) | aquatic metagenome | biome: Brackish water; feature: Coastal; material: water | place: Baltic Sea | collected 2014-10-23 | depth 10 m ... | reverse complement strand
AACGCTCTTCGACGTCCGCAGCACCGAAGACAAGGCCGCACCTGGCCGCTTCATCGCCAACAGCGGCTCGATGGCGATGATCCTGATGTTTTTCGACAAAGAGGGCGTCCGCAGCCTGACCTGCACGCCGTGGGGGCAGTCGGGCCATCCGGATTCTCCGCACTATGTCGATCAGGCGGAGAAGCTCTATTCCAAGCGGGAGATGAAGCCGACCTGGACGAAGCCAGCCGACCTGGCCGAACACACCGAGTCGACGCGGCAGTTGCGCTACCCGCCTGCAGCTGCGAATCGCTGAGCGTGTCTTGGCCGCGACGCGTTTTTGATTCAGGCTGACAGCGATCCACACGTGCCCTCCGGAGAAAAACCGTTGACGTATCCACGGATGGCGAGGTTTCGCGACGCGGCCTCATTGCGGAGCCACCTTGCGAGCCTGCCTGCTCCGCTGCCGCTCGACGACATGGCCCTCTCAGCGGCAGAGGGATCGCCGCTGGCCACACCGATCGAGCTCGGCGGCCGCACCGTAGGCAACCGGTTTGCGATCCATCCGATGGAGGGCTGGGATGCGTCGCAGCGAGGTGAGCCCACCGACATCCTGCTCCGCCGCTGGCAGAGCTTTGGCGCCAGCGGAGCCAAGCTGATCTGGGGCGGCGAAGCAGTGGCGGTCGTGCCCGAGGGCCGGGCCAACCCCCGGCAGCTGGTCGCCCCGGCCTGTGGCCGCGACGGATTTGCCCGTCTGCTCGCTGCAGCCAAAGACGCCCACCGCGAGGCCTACGGCACGACCGACGATCTCCTGGTTGCCTTGCAGCTGACCCATTCCGGCCGCTTCTCGCAGCCAACACCAGCCGGGCGAGCCTCGCGGATCGCCTTCCACCATCCGGTGCTCGATGCCCGGCATGGGGTCGACCCTGCCGACGAGGGCTGCGTGCTCAGCGATGCCGAGGTCGACAGCCTGATCGACCGCTATGTCGAGGCTGCCCGCGATGCCGCTGCCGCCGGCTTCGACATGGTCGACATCAAAAGCTGCCACGGCTACCTGATCAACGAGTTTCTCGCAGCCAGGCGGAGGCCTGGCCGCTACGGCGGCGACCTCGCAGGACGCAGCAGGCTCCTGCTTTCGATCATCGATCGGATTCGCGAGGCCTGCCCCGGCCTGCTCATCGGCCTGCGGCTCTCACTCTTCGACACAATCCCCTGGCGGCATGTCGGCGAAGCTGGCGAGCCCTGGCCCCTGGAGGGAGCGGTGCCCTACGACGCTGGCTTCGGCGTTGACGAGCAGAATCCGCTGACCATGGACCTCGCCGAGCCGATCGAGCTCTTGACGATGCTTCGCGAGCGGGGTGTGGCAGCCGTGAACCTCTCGGCCGGCTGCCCCTACGCCACGCCGCACCTGCTGCGGCCCGCCTACTTTCCGCCGTCAGATGGCTATCCGCCGCCAGAGGATCCGCTCGTTGGCGTGTGGCGCCAGCTGGACGCGGCCCGGCAGGCACGGACAGCGGTGCCTGGGCTGCCGCTGGTGGGCTCGGGCTACACCTACCTGCAGGAGTTTCTGCCGCACGTGGCCCAGGCGGCGGTTCGTGACGGCTGGATCGACATCGTCGGCATCGGCCGGATGGTGCTCTCCTACCCGACGTTTCCGGCAGACGTGCTGGCTGGAGCAACGCTCCGGCGAGGCGGCATCTGCCGCACCTTCAGCGACTGCACCACGGCCCCCCGCAACGGCCTTCGCAGCGGCTGCTATCCCCTCGATGCCTTCTACAAACGCCTGGAGCCGGAGGCGAGCACGATGAAGGCGATCAAGCAGGGAGCAGGCTGAGCCGCCCGCGGCCCCCAGAGGAGGAACCACAACAATGAACCGGCGAACCGCACGCACGCCAGGCCCCTGTGGCTGGGCAGTCACCGTCCTCCTGGGCCTCCTCGCGGTGAGCCTGTGGGGCCGCGACGTTCATGCTGCCGACACCCCCAACTTCCTCGTGATTCTCGCTGACGACCTGGGCATCGGCGACGTGTCGTGCTACCGCACCGCCGACGTCCACACGCCGAGCATCGATCGGCTGGCCTCGGAAGGCATGCTGTTCACCACCATGCGGGCCAACTGCACCGTCTGCTCGCCCTCGCGGGCGGCGCTGCTAACAGGCATGTATGCCGATCGGGTGGGCGTGCCGGGTGTGATCCGCACCCACACCGACAACTCCTGGGGCTACCTCGATCCGTCGGTGCGCACGCTGGCAAACCGGCTCAAAGAGGCTGGCTACCACACCGGCATCGTCGGCAAGTGGCACCTGGGTCTCGAATCGCCCAACACGCCCACGGAGCGTGGCTTCGATCACTTCCACGGCTTCCTCGGCGACATGATGGACAGCTACACGACGCATCTCCGCCACGGAAACAACTACATGCGTCTGGGCACCGAGGAAATCCATCCCGAGGGCCACGCCACCGAGCTCTTCACGCAGTGGGCGATCGACTATCTCGGCGAGCGGGCAGCAAGCCCAGAGCAGCCTTTCTTTCTCTACCTCGCCTACAACGCGCCGCACTTTCCGATTGAGCCGCCGCAGGAGTGGCTCGACCGCGTCCGCGAGCGGCAGCCGGACCTCGACGAGAAGCGGGCCCGCAATGTCGCCTTTGTCGAGCACTTCGACCATGGCGTGGGGCAGGTGCTTGAGGCGCTTGACCAGAGCGGGCTGGCCGACAACACCCTGGTGGTTTTCACGAGCGACAACGGCGGTTCGCTGCCCCACGCCCAAAACAACGATCCCTGGCGGGGCGGGAAGCAAGACCACTACGACGGTGGGCTGCGGGTGCCGTTTCTCGTGCGATGGCCGGGCGTTGTGCAGCCGGGCAGCCGCAGCGACCGCGTGGGCCTCTCCTTCGACATCGTGCCCACATTTCTCGAGCTCGCCGGCGGCGAACAGCCCACCGACCTCGACGCGGTGAGCATGCTGCCCACCCTCCGCGGCGAGCCAACCGAGGATGCCGACGACCGCCTGCTCTATTTCACCCGCCGCGAAGGCGGCCTCCGCTACGGCGGCAAGAGCTACGAGGCGGTGATCCGCGGCGGCTGGAAACTGATGCAAAACGACCCGTTCTCGCCGCTTGAGCTCTACGACCTGGAGAGCGACCCGCTCGAGCAGACCGACCTCTCAGGCTCCCGCAGAGACATTGTCCGCGACCTCAGCGAAGCCCTCCGCCGCCAGCTCCAGGCGGGAGGCCGCGTGCCCTGGCAGGGGCGGTAGGCGGCGGCGGCCGCACGGATCATGCGGCGGGGGCTAGCGGAGCTTCGCCAGCGAGTTGGCAAGCGCTGCCACGCGATCTCGGACGTGGTGCTTGTAGAGCCCTTTGCACTCGTCGGACAGTTCGGACGCGTCGATCAGCGTCTCGACGTCGCAGTTTTTTCCGATAAACGTCTCCATGATGCGTCGGAAGCGAGTCTCCACGAGGCCCAACCGCTTGGCAAACTCGGCAAAGTCGTCGTACGCGTAGAAGGCCTGTTTCTTGAAGCTCTCCGTTTCGAAGTCATCTTGAAAAAGATCGAGGGCCGTTCTCGACTCGTCGGGCAGATGGAGTCGCGTGTTCAGCAGGTCGTAGGCCGGCGTCAGGTTGTACTGCGACGTCGTGTCGTCGCGGATCAGCGAGAAGTTCTTGGCATGCGCGTCGCCGTTGTTCACCAGGTAGTTGAACACGACCAGTGTGAAGAATCGCTCCAGGTCCACGCGAAACGTGGCCACATGACGACGGATCAGGTTGCCGATCGCCTCATACGAAAAGTCGTACTTGTAGTTTGCACCGTGCGTGTCAGGCGACCGACCGGAAATCTGAGCGAAATCTTCCTGGAGCGATCGTTGGCCGTTGCTCTGCACATCGAACCGACGCACGAGATACGCGTGCTCGCCGTCTTGGAACGTGACCAGCGCACTGTCTGCCACAGAGATCCGAAACACCTGCCGGGCGATCTGCATCGTAAGGTGCTCGTTGATCGGCGCCGCCTCAAGCCGCAGGAACGTTCCGTGGGGCCGGGGTTTGAGAATGTACTGGCCACCGGACTGGACCATCTGCAGATGCCCATCGACGAGCGCAAGAGGCATCTTGGTCTGCACTCCGGAAAGAGACAGCCGCTCGCCGGTGACTGCGACCTTCTCCCGGTCATAGGCCGGGCGAGTGAAGGGGAGGACCGCAGGGACGCGTTTGCTGCCGGGTCCAAAAAGTGTTCGATGGCACCGGGTGCAAAACGTCTTGTGGCCGGCTTTCAGGCAGCCCGGGCAGCGGTTCATGAGCCTGCAACCTCCTTCACTGTCACGCCCCCGATGGTCTCGACCGCGCATGTCTTCACCAGGCGTGTGAAGTGGTCGCGTTCATCGATCTTCAACACGCGACACTGCAGAGCTTGCTCCTCACCCTCAGCCAGCAAACCGAAGAAAAAAGGAAAGAGCACAGGCGACTCGAAGGGCGTTGCCTGCTTGGGAAAGGTCACACTGATGGCAGGGCAGTGCGGGGCGTTTAGATACTCAGGCGCGTACGCAAAGCAATACAGACCCTCAGCGCGCTTGGTCAGCGTGCCGGCAAACACCCCTCGACAAAACACGCGTGCTTCGGGCATGGGGTCATCGCTCCACAACCCGAACCTCGAGGCCCAGGACTTCGAGGATCTTGGAAAGCTGATGGAGTGTCGGGTTTGCCCGCCCATGCTCCAGGTCGGTGAGCCCCCGCAACGTCACGCCGGCAATCTCCGCCAGGTCGCGTTGCCGGAGCCCCAGCCGCTTGCGACATTGTCGGATCTTGCCGCCAATTTCTCGCGTGGTCATGATCAAGACGTCCCATGAAAGCGCACTACAGTGCTTTTTTCGCCTCCCAAGCCCTTCCCGCAAGGCGAAGAAACGCAAAATGCGCATCTTGATGCGCCTTCAAGTAATCATGCCATACCAGAAAGGCGTCATCAAGCATAAAACGCACTTAAGTGCGCTTTTTCCATGGGTGCGGACGAGACAACGGCAGCCCCCGTACGTTTTCGGCTCGTCCGGCCGCCCCTGTCAGGCGTCGCTTCCTGCCATCTCGAGCGCGGCCTCAAGCCGATCTCTCGCCGACTGGGACAAACGCGACAAGCCAATCTCACGGGCAAGTGCGAGGGCCGGGTCGTCGCCTGCCGCGAGATCCTGGCGGGCGCTGGCAAGTCCCACCAGTTCTTCAAGTGCGATCTCATCCAGGCTCCGCCTTTCGTCGTCGTCAGCTGGATAGCGAAACGCGACTCGGGCCACAGGTTGTTTTGTCGGCCACACGAACCGTCCGGCTTCCTCAGTGGTCACGGTGAGGTCCGGGATCACCGCGAGCACGCGTTCCTTGATGCGCGAACCGGTTCGCGCGAAGCCATGAGCGCGGGCGATGCGGCGAGCGAGCACGTCGTCACGAATCGGCCCCTCCTGCTCAACGACCGCCAAGGCCATGTCACGCAGTTGCCGCGAATAGTCGTCGTCGAAAAAGCGTCCCTGCTCAGCGGTGGCATCGGCAAGCTCAGCGCTTTTGTAGGTGGGCCGCGGCAGACGCTCCTGTGAATCCTCTGTTGCTGCGGAGGAGTCACTGGCGTCCTCAGCGTGGTCCCATGGCTCGTTGTCCGCAGCCTCATCCTCAGCGTTCACATTGTCGGTGTCCGCGTCTCTGCCGTCGGGCGGGGGCGATGGAGGGAGCGGCTCCTCGCCCTCGGCAGCGACCGCCGCCTGGGCCCGCTGCTGGCGAGACTGCTCCAGCAGTTCCTTCAACGTGGCATGCAGCTGTTCGATGGCACTTCTCGCGTCGTACCACCAATCAGGCGACCACACCCGCACGATGTTCCAGCCAAGGTTCTCCAGCACCTGCTGACGGATCTTGTCGCGGTCACGGGCTGCGGCCGACCGGTGGTAGGTCGCTCCGTCACATTCCACGCCCGCCAGATACGCTCCCGGCCGATCAGGATCAACGACCCCAAGATCAACGCGAAAACCTGACACCCCAACCTGCGGGTCGATCAACCAACCACGGTCCTGGAGAGCTTCTTTCACCGCTTCTTCGAAAGGCGATTCCGTTGCCCCCACCGCCCCATCCGTCCGCGAGGCCAGAGCCGCGGGGCCTTTGTGGGCGTAGCTGAGGAACGCCTTGAGGTCGTGCACCCCGCGGGCACTGGAGCGTTCTGACCGCAACTCATCGGGCAGGAAGGACGCATAGACCAGCAGGGCCTGACGAGCCCGCGTCACCGCCACGTTCAGCCGGCGATGCCCCCCCTCCCGATTCAAGGCACCGAAATCGATGGGGAACTTGCCCGCTGCGTCCTTGCCAAATGTGATGGAGAAATACATCACATCCCGCTCGTCACCCTGAACGTTCTCCAGGTTCTTCACCGCTGTGGGCTCAATGCGGTCATCGGCGAAGAACCACTCCAATGCTGGCGTTTCGCGGAGTGCTTGATCGAACAGGTCTTGGATCAGGGATTGTTGCTGACTGTTGAACGTCACCACGCCATACGTCAGCCGCTCGGCCTCGGGCTTGGCAAGGCACCGCCGCATCCGCGAGACGGCATCCGCGACGATTGCCGCTGCCTCCGCACGATTGGTGCGACTCTTACCCCGGTCGTACGTGCCCTGCTCAACGTGCGTCAATGACACGCCTCGATCTGCCGATTCGGCAGCAGGGAACGTGATCAGCTGGTTTCCGTAATAGTTGTGGTTCGAAAAGGTAATCAGCGACTCGTGGCGGCTCCGATAGTGCCAGTTGAGCTGCAAGGTCGGCAGCCCGGAGGCCTGCGCCTCATCCAGAATGCTCTCGAGATCTGTCTCGTAGTGCGCGAGCTCGTCGTCCTCGTCGTCCGCTTCAGCGCGACCAAAGAAGTTCGTTGGCGGCAGCTGCTTCGGGTCTCCGACAATAATGGTCTGTTTTCCGCGGGCAATCGCCCCGATCGCGTCCCACGTGGCGATTTGAGACGCCTCATCAAAGACAACCACGTCGAACGGGGCCTGCTGTGCTGGTAGGTATTGGGCGATCGAAAGTGGTGACATCAGCACGCACGGTGCAAGCTTTCCGAACGTTTCGGGCATGCGAGAGATCACCTCTCGAATCGACTTACTGGGGCGTTTGAGGCCCATCTGATGCCGCAGGAGGCCCAACTCTGATCGCCGAGGCACCTGATCGCTCGGCGGCAGGTCGTGGTAGATGGCCGACAGGGCCCGCGGTGCCGCAGCTTTCCGAGCCAAGTCGTCAAGGCGGCGAAAGTCATGCACCGTCTCTTCATGCCGAAACCGCTGAAACTGCCGGAGCGTGTCGCAGCGATCCACGGCCGTGGGCAACCACCAGCGGACGTACGACAGTTGAAAGCGGGCGGCTGCATCGGAGGGCGGCAGCTTCCCCTGATCGAGTTGATCGACGAACGCATCCAGCCCCAACTCCCTCGCCTGCTTGCAGGCTGCCATCCACGCTGTCCACTTTTTGAGGTGGGGTCGCTCAGAGATCACACGCTGAGCTTGCCGGATTGCATCGCCAAGCACATCAGCGGTATCCCCAGCCACCGCCTCAATCTCAGCGAGCTCCGCAAACCGCGAAAACGCCGCCCGAAACGCCGCGTGACTGCGGTTGAGTTCTTCAGCCGCCTGCCGTTGTGATTCTCCGAGGCCGGCCACACACCGAGCGACCGCGTCGTACGACAGCGCAAGCACATCCACCGCGGCACGCACGCGGCTCGCCGCAGCGGTCATGCTGTCGAGAGCGGCAGGATGCTCTGCCACATCGGCTGCGAGGTCTGGCGGCAGGGCCAGGCTCACCAGATTCTCGTCCAGCGCCACCTTGAGTTTCTTGAGCTCCCTGGCTGGCGGGTAGATCCTTTGGGCCGCGGCCGCGAGGAGTTCCAGCCCGCCGTCCGTCGCGCGGGCAACCTGCTCGAGCGGGAGTCCGGCGGCGAGGATCGCATCTCGTATCCTCCGGGCATTCTCGAGAAGCGATGGCAGCCTCGCGGGCTCCCGATCAAGCGTTGCCTCCAGGTCAGCGGGCAGCGCAAGCGCGTCAGCATTGTTCGCCAGAGCGACGTGTGCATCGCGGTATTCTCGGAGCACGGGCATGACCACAGCTGGGGCAATCTCATACTCCGGTCGAGCATAGGACTTCAGCTTTCTCCTCAGAATCGCGCTGCGGATTGCCGACAGGGGCCAGAAACTTCCTTCCGCCTTTGACCAGGCGGCGTCGAACTTCCCGACGTTGATCCGCTCGATCAACAGCGGCTGAAGCCCCGCAGCCTCGACCGCTTGTCGCGCCGCCTTACAACGGTCAAGCAGTTCCCGACGCTCCGCGCTCAGACTTGGCACCTGTGCAAAGGTTGCGTGAAAGACCAGCGCTCCCTGCGGGAGATCCGGCTTCACAAGTTCATTGGCCAAACGGTAATGCGCTCCACGCTCGGCGTCTGCAAGCGGCTCAGTGGTATCGCCTCCGAGAGCCTCCACAAACCCCGCGAGCGCCTCGGCGAGTGCTTGGTTGCCGCGATCGCCGCGTGTGATGAGCTCGGCCCGCTGACGGAGCAGAGCTTCCAAGCTCTCAAGGGAGGCATGGCCCACGAGTTCCTGTCGAAGCGGTGCCTTGCTGGCGACGGCCCCGGCGAAACTGCAGAGCGAGTGCATCTGCTCAGCATTGAGCTGACTCGGCAGTGCCACTCCGAGCGAGGTGGACAAACGGCTGACGCTGCCTGCGAACGCGTCCGCCGCCTTGCTGAGCGTGTCACACGTGGCGAGAAAATCCCGCTCCCACCCCATCGACCAGTCGGCGACGGCCACCCGTCCGACGTTTGCGTGAGCCGGTAGCGCCGCCCGCGTCAGGGCGAGTTCGTCGACCGCCCGCGAGAACCGCTGCACGACGTCGCGGTCGTGGAGTGTGCCGGCAGACCAGTTCAGCGAGGGGGCTTCGATGTCTCGCTCGCGAACGGAGAGGCCCATCGCGCGATAGACCGTCCATCCATTTGCATGCTCCCTGTGGAGTGCGGCGACGTACGCATTGAGTTCGTCACGGCGTATGCGGAGCCGCTCGCTCACCTCGAGCCAATCACTGCCGCCACGCCGGGCCCGCCTTTCCCACGAGTTCCGCAGCTGTTGCAGCAGCCGCCGCCGCTCGGCCTTGTTGGAATGAAGCTCGACGCAGCAATCGCCAAGTCCATGCTCCCGCAGACGACGATGCACAACGTCCAACGCTGCGGTCTTCTCCGCGACAAACAGCACGGTCTTTCCAACGGCCAGGCACTGCGCGATCACGTTGGCGATCGTCTGACTCTTGCCCGTCCCTGGCGGGCCCACAATGACGAGATCGTGGCCTTCTGAGGCAGCCATGACCGCACTCAACTGGGAGGAGTCGGCGGGCAGTGGGTGCACGATCTCCGCGGGCGTGTACCGCGTATCAATCTGCCGCGGAGTGGGCATGGGCCCGTCAACCGCTGACGAAAAGGCATCGTCGGGATTGGTGACGAGATGACGGACCACGCGGTTTTGCGTGAGCTGATCAACGCGTTCGGTGAGATCCTTCCACATCAGGTGCTTTGCAAAGGAGAACGACGCCACAGCGGCATCCTCAAACACCTCAAAGCCGGAAATATCGCGCACGGCCTGCCGCACCTTGGCCAACACCTGCGGCACGTCCACGCCGCTGTCATCGCTGGGCAACTCAGATTCCAGCGTGCTGAGATCGCAGTCGAAGTCTTTTTTGAGAAGCTGCACGAGCGTCGCATTGAACCGCACGTCATCCTCATGATGAGCAAGCCGATACGGCGCCCGAGCACTGCTGCGGAGGAGTGTGACAGGCACCAGGATCAGAGGAGCCCGATAGGTCTTGGCGTCTGCTGGGTTCTGCTTCCAATGGAGAAACCCAACCGCCAGAAAAAGCGTGTTGGCCCCTCCCTCGGCGAGGTCATTCTTCGTCCTGCGGTAGATGGCGGTGCAGCGAACGTCGAGATCGCCGGCCTCAAGCTGGCATGCCACTTCATTTCGCTGCAAAGCCTCCCTCGCAAACTCCAGATTCACGTCTTTCTGCGTTCGCTGCCGGTGCAGGTTCGCGTCGCGCTCGCCAACGACGCTGTGCTCCTCGAGCGACACCAGCCGCATCCGCTTGCCGAGAGCCAAGCGATCCTCCAGCAGCGATACGTCGGGGCAGAGCACCGGGATGGTTTGCTTGGTCAGACGAAAGTTCAACAATCTGTTTCGCATCGACAGATCGAGCAGTTTTCGCTGCCAGCGTTCGATCCGTCCGGCCGGGGTCTGTGGTGCGGGTTCGTCCGGCTCGAGAGACGGCTGTGCATAGTTGGGCGCTGCCGGGAGAGGTGGTAGCTGTGTCGCCTCATGCGGCTCGCCGGCCTTCCGTTCGGCGTGTGATGCCAACGGAAGAATCTGTGCCATCCGCGCCCTGGCAACATCGATCGCGGCAACAAACAGGTCCTCACGAGACGGATCGAGCGCGGCTCTGCCACCGGCCACGGCTTCGCCAAACTCTGCCGCCGGCCGATGCGTGACGAGTGTTGTTTCGAACACGATCAGTTCGCTGGCTGCGATTGCTTTGCGGACCTCACTGCCATCCGGTTCGCTGCGCCGCTGCAGCGTCTTCTCAACAAGCCACACTCCGGCGAAGCAGTGCCCGTCTTGCATGACGAGCACGGGGTTGAGCCCCATCGCTTCCAACCCCGATGCGAAAAGCAGGGTGGTATCGAGGCACGTGGCAAGTCCATCTCCAAGCACCGTGCCGACGCGTCGGGTTTTTTGCCCGACCTGCTCGAAGCTGCTCGGTGGGTTTGCATAGGTCAGCGATTGGGCGGCAACCGCCGACCAGAGCGCGGCAGCCAGCATGTAGGCACGGTTGGGGTCACCAGATTGATAGCCGTCGAGCGCTGTGGGGTGTCCGTGGCGATCAAGGGCCTCCGCGGCGGCTTTGAGCAGCGGAGCGATCGCGGGGTCGTTCGGCGTGACAAACGCCGGGAGAAGCTCTCCCATGCTGTGCATGCCGCCCCACTCATCACGGGCGAGCACACGAACGGGATGCATGGTCTCAGCCAGGACCTGGTCGTCTTTGCAGAGCCGAAAACTCATCGTGCCGCGAACCGCCTCATCAAGTCGCTCAAGATAGTCCGCGTCGATCGCGATATCCGTGTCTCGGACCTCCACCTGCTGTCCCGCCTCAACACGATCGATCGTCCAGGTCTTTGGTGTGGCAAATGCCGGACTCGTCGCGAGTTGGATGGTCAACGATGCCAGGTCCTCGGCCGTCGGGTTGGTCACGGTCAACGAGCGAATAAGCGGGACCGAGTTCTGCCAGGCGGCGTAGTTGAAGCACTCCTCGGCACGGACCGTCACACGAGGGGCGTCACTCGGCGGGGCCAAGCCCGTGTCTTCAGAAGTTGGCATGGTCAAACGCGCCTTCTCACTCATGAGGAAACGAAGCGGCATGGCTCGCGAAGCGGGCCGCGGAGGCCGTGTTCATCAAGCACGCGTTGCTGCAGCATCTGCTGGGCGAGGGCAGGCGGCAAGCAGTTGACGAACTTGAGGGCGGTCAGGGCGTCGGCGTCGATTGAGGGCAGCAGCGACGCGGGATCGGCCGTGCGGAGCTCGGTGATGGCCTGCTCGACGTCGGCCTGCGGGGCGTGTGCTTCGATCTTCACGGCGAAGTTGTCGCTGGTGATGCGTGGCCTGGATGGCGGCTTCAAAGGATTCGGCCGTCCATTCGGTGTCGATGTCGCCCCAGCCGTCGTCGCCGCCGCCCCCCTGGTTGAGCTCGCTGAAAAACCGCTCGTCGCCATACCGTTCGCGGAGGAGTTTCTTGCGGATTTCAGCGAAAGCGGTGCGGATTCCGCGAGGCTGCGGAAAGCCCTGGTGCGTTCCCGGAAGCCTTGAGCATACGGGATCGACGGCCCCCTGAGAGGGGGCCAAGGGCGAGTTCGCGAAAGCGAGCCCAAGGCGATCTTCTGAGTGGAGTCGCGCCGGCTCGATCGACCACCTGCACAAACTGCTCGAACGCTCGGAGCCGTGGTGAACAGATCAGCCGAGCAGCGTGTCGTAGTCGGCGTGGGAGCCGATCCACGTCCACACGATTCGGTCGCCGTGAAATGTTCCAACGGCCCGGTGGTGGCGGCCCACGCGCACCGACCAGAGATCGTCGCCCACCTTCTTGAAGTGGAGCGACGGATGAAACGCATCCTGCTGCCAGATGCGGAAAGCCCGCGTCGCGGTTTTGCGAACGTCACGAGGCAGCCGACGGTATGCCCGCCAAAACTCCCGGCTCGCGACGCTCGGGATCCTCACGGCCGGTCCTCGTCCCGCTCATCCTCGGCGAGGATCATCTCGAGCGGCACCGTGCGACCCGCCTCAACGTCGGCCCGCGCCTCGGCGATGATGCCGTCGAGTCGTCCGGCGGCAAGGTCTGCAGCGATCTGGCGGTCCCACTCATCGTCTTCGTGCGGATGGAGCATGGCCATCAGCTCGCAGTAGTCCTGCGGCGAGAGCCGGTCGATCGCAGCCTTGATTTCGACGAGCGTCGTCATGCCTCAAGCGTAGCCCCCGCCGCCGGCCGGGGACAAGGGATTTTCTCGATGGAAACTGGCATGAACGCCGCGAAATCAAAACCCCGTCGCCGTCCTGATCAACAAGGCAATGATCGAGATTCCGCCAAAGTTCGCGGGCCGCGAGCCAGTCAATCCCGAGTGGTAGCGAAAGAGCCCCGAACAAACTCTACCGCCAGGAAGAACGCTGCTACCGAGCCGAGGCCAAGGCCACGCGACGAGCGCGACGTCGGCTGCACGCGAAGGCTGCCAGGTAAGCGGCGTCATCCGGCCCGCAACCACGCCTTTCCATGGATCCAAGACCATGGCTGCGGTGTGCGCTCACAAGAACAGCAAGAATGTCGGTCAGCACTTCAAAACCGGCCACTGATCGGCAGTTGCTCGCTCTGCACCGGTCGGAATGCCCCGTTTTCGCAAACCGCGTCGATCGCTCGCTGGACCACGGACCTCTCCTTCTTCAGGTTTTGGTCGGTTCGAGAGTATCGCACGGATGCGTTGCGTGCGGCATGCGGACGGTCACCGTTGGGCCGGTACCGCAGGATCGGTCGCGAACTTCGTGAGCGTGACGGTTGCGCGGCCCGCGGCCCGTGATCGTTCCTGCAGTGCCGCGATAATGCGTTCGAGATCGTAGTCGCACTCAGCGGCGATGACGGCTCGGGCCGCACGGACCTCGTCCACGATCGGATCGCTCCATGCTGCCGCGTCCGCGGGATGCGTGTCGACTGCTGCCATGTTTCAGTCCTCGAGAAGTTCTTCCGGCAGGACGTGCTCAAGCCGGAAGACGACGAGTTTCCCAACGTCACGGCTCGGCAAGCCAGTTATCGATCTGCAGATGCGGAATGCGGCCAAAGTCGCGGACGTTATTCGTTGCGAGGACGAGGCCGTGCGTGACGGCCGTCGCCGCGATCAAGATGTCGGCATCAGGGATCAACTTCCCTCGCCCTCGTAAATCTGCATACATGTCTGACGCCGTGCTGATCACCTCTTCGCTGATCGGAAGAACTTCGTTGGAGCGGCAAAAAATGTCGAACGCGAGTTGGCGAGCGGTCGCCTGCTTGGCCTTTAGCCCTCGCAGGATTTCAAACCGGGTCACAAGCGACAGCGTGAGTTGGCCGTGAACAGCCACGTAGCCGCGGGCTCGGTGGAGAGCTGGGGGCGTTCCACGCATCAAGCCAGAGAGGACATCCGTATCGAGCAGCGTTTTCACGGCCATCATTCGCTCGGACGACGACCAAAGAAATGGTCTCGGTCGAGCGCGACTTCCTCAATCGCGTCGATCTCGTCTGGTGAAAGCCCTTCGTACACGGCGAGGGCGAGTTGGACCGGCTCGGGCTCGACCGCGTCTTCGATCGTGATACGCACACGCCCCCCTTCCCGGATCGGCAGTTGCTCGCTCTGCACCGGTCGGAATGCCCCATTTTCATAAACCGCGTCGATCGCACGCTGGACCATGGACTTCTCCTTCTTCGGTTTGAAGGCTTCTAAGAGTATCGCACAGATGCGTGGCAAAGCGGCATGCCGGTTGGCGGCGGGCCGCAGGCGGTGGTCAGGTGGAGGGCTTCGTGGCGGCTCGTTTGCTGGCTTTCTTGGCTCGTTTGGTGCGGGTTTTCTTGGGGGGCTGCCAGGTGAGGAGGTCGGGGACG
>ERZ891134.1734-NODE-1734-length-14178-cov-5.552220_pt1 | contig 14178 bp, 12 predicted proteins | sample MGYA00520888_ERZ891134 | MGnify/ENA primary metagenome ERZ891134 (study PRJEB32303, sample SAMEA104408692) | aquatic metagenome | biome: Brackish water; feature: Coastal; material: water | place: Baltic Sea | collected 2014-10-23 | depth 10 m ... | reverse complement strand
CTCCCGCAAAATTAGGAAATACTAGAAACCATGCGAATATGTGCATGATAATCACGCCCATGTAGCCAAGGAGGTTGTTGTAACTCATGACTCGGCTGCGTTCAATGTAATCTTCTGAGAGTTCCGCACCGAGAGCTAAATGGGGAACAGCAAACAGCGTAATACTTATCCTTAGAACAATAGTCGTGCCAATTAACCAAGCAAATAACCCATAGTCTGAGAGCCCCTCAGGTGGGAAAAACATGAGACAAATTGCTAGCACAGTGGGGAAGGGCGCAAAGAACATGAAGGGGTGCCTGCGCCCTAATTTAGATTTAAAGCGATCAGAGATAGATCCCATAATAGGATCAGAGATTGCATCAAAAATAATGGCTATTAATACTGCAAACCCCGTAAGAGAGCCTGAGAGACCGAGAACCTGATTATAGAAAAAAAAAGTGATGCCTGAAAATATCCAGTTTGTTGCAGCCTCACCTGTGGCGCCTATACCAAAAGCTAATTTAGTTTTTACTGTTAGTAGTCCTGCGCTCAATAGAATCCTTTTTCTTTATTCTATATGTGAACATTCGATAAAGAAAAATAATTTTTGAAGGGTTAAATGTAATCCTATACACTTTAAATTTATACATTTAGTAGGAGAAAATTAATGGCTAGTTATATTATCCATGCTTTGTTACTTGCTTTTATTCAAATTTGGATTGTGCCGATGGCTTTCAATATTAAAAATTTTAGCTGGCTAACCTCTAATAGAGATGAGGCAGTTGACCTATCAGTCATGGCCGGGCGAGCCAAAAGAGCAAGTGTAAATTTACAAGAAAGCCTTCCAGCCTTTTTAGCATTGGCCTTATTATCTATGCAGCTATCTGTAGATGTAACTGGTCTAGCTTGTTGGTGGTTAGTCTTTAGAGTGGGCCATCTTATTACATACATTGCAGGCATAGCATTGTTAAGAACATTAACCTGGTTTGGCTCTATCGCCTCTTTAATCATGATGGCGCTAGCATTGGTATAAGACCGAGTGATATTAATAAAAAAGGGGCTGCTAAAGCCCCTTTTTTATTAGATAAAATATTATCCTCAGTTATCTTTTAGCCGTTAGGGTTAATTAAGACTTTTTCACCCGTCGCTTGTTTGGCATACACCATCAAAGCCTCAAGAGTTAAGGCTCCCTCTAAAGAAACTTCTTGTGTATAGGTGCTGGCAAAGGTTGTTTTAATTTCATTGGCAACTCGAGCTTGAAGCTCACCCACTTTTTCAAATCCAACTTTTCCTAGAAATGGCGTTAATAAAAATCCACCAATGCCCCAATACATTCCAAAAGTACGATTATTTGGCAAAGTGATTCCAGACTGATTGAGCGCCCCGTAAATATAGACTTGCTTGTGTTGAGTAGAACCATAGGGGCTGTACTCAGTTGTATTTTGTCTTGCGGCCACTTCCATGCAGGTTAGTATCTTTCCGGCTAATTCGCCTCCACCAGTTGCATCAAATGCAAGCGTGGCTTTTGTTTCTGTGATAGCGGCAGTTAGTTGCTCCATGAAATCATCATCAGAGGAATTACACACAAATTGTGCGCCAATGGATTTTAATAAATCAACGTGCTCTTGTTTTCTAACAATGTTAACAAGCTGTACCCCATCATCCACACATATTTTGACAAGCATTTGGCCTAAATTAGAGGCAGCAGCTGTATGAACAAGCGCTGTATGTCCTTCCATTTTCATGGTCTCTACCATGCCAAGAGCCGTCAGAGGATTCACAAAGCTTGATGCGCAATCTCTAGGTTCAGTCCCTTCATTCATGACCATGCAGCTTGCTGCAGGAAGACATCTATATTGAGAGTACATACCCCCACCAACCACGCTCACAACTTTGCCTAATAATTCTTGCGCATTTGCGCCGGCTTCAATCACAACCCCAGAGCCTTCGTTTCCAACGGGCATTGGAATATTAAGTCTTGGCTGCATTGCACCCATAATTGCTGCAGGAACATCCATGGTAATTTTAGAGTCTTCAACCTTAAGAGTGTTAATGTCGCCAGGCCCAAGCAATAAACCTAGATCTGACGGGTTAATTGGCGTTGCCTGAACTTCTATTAATACCTCATCATCTTTTGGCACTGGTCGCGCTGAATCAGTAATGGCTATTTCAAGCTTGCCTTGGTCGGTTACAGTAGAAGTGATTTGTTTATTTGTTGTCATTTTTTCTCCAGAGAGTTAAATCATATTAATATAAGAACATTACTATACAACTTAGAGCACGCTCTAAGTCAAGGAAACGGAATTTAAAAATATTTATGAACAATCTTTCTAATAGAGTCGGCATTATTGGCGGGGGAATAGCTGGCCTTACCCTTGGCTGCACTTTATTAAAAGAAGGAATTCCAGCTATTATTTTTGAACAGTCACCTGAAGAAAAATCTCATGGGGCTGCAATCTCTCTTTCGCCAAACGCTCTGCGTCTATTAGACAGAATAAATATTTTTAGTAATTTGAAAGATCAATCATTTATTAATACCAAAGCCTCAATCAACAGCCCTCAACACGCAATTTGTGAATTTAAAACTCCTGAGGTACTAACCACTCGCAGACAAACATTAATGACTCTTCTTTTAGAGCAATACATGAGCCTGGGAGGAGAAATTTTTTATAATCATACTTTTGAAAGCTTTGATCAAAGTAACTGTGAAGCTGCTTTTAAAAATAATGAAAAATATACTCTCAGTCATTTAGTAGGATGCGATGGAATTCGATCCTCAATTCGAGAGCAGTTTTTTACTTTGAATCAACAGCCAAGATATAGCGGCTATAGCGCATGGCGAGGGATAGGCAAATCTAATCTTCAAAATATACATTTTGCCTTGGGTCCCGGCAGTCATATTGTTTCTTATCCTATTAATAATGAAGGCGATGTCAGTTTTGTGGCCTGCACCAAAGAAGCATATGAATTTACAGAATCCTGGAAAGAGGAGGGTTCATACAATGATTTATTGGATGATTTCTCAATCTATGATCCAAAGATTTTGCCTGTCATTGAAGATTCAATGAAATTATATAAATGGGGCATATACATAAGACCTCCGCTTAAATCGATGATAGCCCATAACTTAACCTTGGTTGGTGATGCAGCGCATCCCATGGTTCCATTTTTAGGGCAGGGCGCCTGCATGGCTATCGAAGATGCATATGCATTCGGAATACTATGCAAAATCACTAACTGTGACTTTGCTAAAGTTCAAAAAACTTATGACTCTATTAGAAGCAAGCGCACCAAGAGCATCCAGCGCATGTCTATGATGCAGGGAAAAATCTATCACCTCAAAAATCCAATAATGGTTGCAGCACGAAATGCAGTGATGAGATACACGAATGTGCCAGGAAATGATTTAAAAAAAATTCATCAATACGATGCTGACGAAGCAATACAGGTTGCTCTGTTTAGCGAGAAACATGCTTTAGGTTTCTCTCCTGCTGATCAGGATTAAAGATCTTCAATAAAATAGATTAGACTATTAGGTAGAAAACTTATTATTAAAAAGATAGAGAGGGATAGGAAATGAAAGTTAATAGATTACTTATTGCACTGATTGCAGTATCCACATTGCTGTATTTATCAGTGACAGGCTCATATAAAGTGCTGCAAAGTGACTCAGCGCTAGAGATTGTAGATTTTTCTATGAGCAACCCCGAAATCAATGGCAACCAAATACCATCAAACCCAGACAAGATTCCTTTGTACGGGGATTTGCACGTGCATACAAAATACTCTTTTGATGCTTATATTTTTGGTGTGACTAGCACCCCATATGATGCATATAAATATGCAACAGGCGAAGCAATCAAGCATCCTCTTGGCTATGACATGAAGTTAAAAGAACCATTAGATTTTTATGCCGTTACTGATCATGGTTTTTATATGGGCATGGTAGAAAATTATGCTGATACCTCGTCAGAAATATCTAAGCAAGAATGGAGCAAACCATTTCATAACCTTAATCGGCCTGAAAATATCACTCTTCAGTCTGGACCAGAGAGAGCAAATATTTTTAGCTCGGTTTTAACTCAAGCAATTATCCAGCCTTATCCTTTATGGCATCCCAGAGTTATTCAAGCCTGGTTAACTAAAAACTTACAATTGGCTCTGACTTCATTTGATTATGATATTCATAAGTCTGCATGGGCAGATGTGGCTAATGCAGCCGAAGAATTCAATAATCCAGGAAAATTTACAACCTTTATAGGCTATGAATTTACTACTTCCACAGCTGTAGAGGGCGGAAACCTTCATAGAAATGTAATCTTTAATTCTTCCAATGCTCCAATTCGTCCATGGACAAGAATTGACTCTTTGAATCCCGAAGACCTTTGGACTTGGATGGATAGCTTAAGAGAAAGGGGTGTTGATTCACTGGCTATGCCTCACAACAGCAATGGGTCTAATGGTCAAATGTTTGAAGTAGAGACATTTAGAGGCAATCCAATTGATGTTGATTATTCTGAAAAACGCATGAGAAACGAGCCTGTTGTTGAAATAACTCAAGTTAAGGGAACCTCTGATACTCATCCGCTTCTTTCACCAGACGATGAATGGGCCGATTTTGAAATAATGGATAAAAGAGTTGGCAGCAGACCGCCTGCATATAGCATGCCGCAAGGCGGATATGTAAGAGATGCCTATTTAAGAGGCCTAACGTTAGATTGGAAGCAGCAAGGCAATCCTTATAAATTTGGATTAATTGGCTCCTCTGATACTCATACAGGCGCCGGATCATTCGATGAAGAAAACTACTGGTCAAAAGTTGGAATTCTGGATGGCACAGCTCAAGGCAGAGCTTCCGTTCCTCTTACTGACGAGAGAATTGATCAGCTAACGCAATATAGCGCTGTCTATAATCAACCTCCGTCCACTCAAAAAATAGAAGGTAGAACCTATGCTGATACTGGGTTTGAGCAATGGGGAGCCTCAGGCTTAGCTGTGGCGTGGGCAGAAGAAAATACTAGAGATTCAATTTTTAAAGCATTCAAAAGAAAAGAAACATTTGCAACAACCGGAACCAGGCTGGCTGTGAGGTTTTTTGCTGGTTATGACATGAATGCCATCGATTTAGATTCCGAAAATATGGTGCAAGAAGCTTATGCTAAAGGGGTCACGATGGGCGCAGATTTATTTGCAAGTGACAATCAAACGCCACAGTTTTTAGTATGGGCGCAGCGTGATAAAAATGGAGCTCCTCTTCAGAGAATTCAAATCATTAAAGGTTGGGTGGAAAATGGATCCGGCACTCCCCATGAAACAGTTTACGATGTTGCATGTTCCGATGGCTTGGCTGTAGACCCATTAACTAATAGATGTCCTGATAATGGCGCAAGAGTTAATATTAATGATTGTTCCATCTCCGATGATGCAGGTGCAGTAGAATTAAAAACTACTTGGACGGATCCTAAGTTTGATCCAACCATCAAAGCATTTTACTATGTGAGAGTTTTAGAAAACCCTACCTGCCGTTGGTCAACCTGGGATGCTGTGAAGGCTGGAGTGACGCCCAGACCTGATTTGCACCAGACAATACAAGAGCGCGGCTGGTCATCTCCTATTTGGTATATCCCAGAGCAAAGCAAGATAGATATTAATATCTTATAAATTCTCGGACCATCAAGTTGAACCTTAGAATACTGGTATTTTTTTTAATAGGCCTATTAATTTTTGTCATTGATGTTGGTTTAAATTCTGATGAGAGCTCTAAAGATATTTATATTACTGATCAGGAGCTATCAAGCTTACTGTCAGCGTGGACATCTCAAGTGGGCCGAGATCCAACTGATGAAGAGGTTGTAAATATCATCAATAATCTTGTACAAGAAGAGATTCTTTATAGAGAAGCTTTGCTCTTAGGTCTGGATCAAGAGGATAGGATTATTAAGAGACGGCTTGCACAAAAACTTACCTTTTTAAAACAAGAAACAATGCCTGAAGAGCCTACTGAGCAAGAGCTACTGGATTTTTATGAAAGCAACAAAGCCAATTACTTCATACCTCCAACCTATTCGTTTAAGCATCATTATTTTAGCAAGGAGTCCGATGCAAAAGAGCGTGCCAATGCTGCGTTAAATGCTTTTATTGATAATGGTCTGGAGTTGAGAGGCGACCCTTTTTTTCTGGGTAAAAACTTTAATCAAAATACAATCGCTGAGATTGAAAGAAGCTTTGGGGCCTCTTTTTTATCAGCGTTCGCTCAGCCAAAATTAAATCAATGGTCGGGACCTTATCAATCAGCTTTTGGAGAGCATATAATTTTTATTACAGATACTTCAGAAGGGTTTTTCCCACCATGGAAAAAAATTGCTAGCAAGGTTACACAAGATTACCTCACCAAAATACAAGATGATGCGGTGAATCAATACCTCGATGACATTAAATCTCAATATCGAGTCATCATTAATCCGAACTATCAATTCTAATGCTTCAGCAGTTTGGTAGAGTTTTTATTCTCGCGCTTTGCTCGTCCATGCTCTTTGCGCATGAGTTTAATCCAGCTCATTTGGAAGTGAGTGAAGTTGAAGACAACATCTATGAAGTTAACTGGATGTATCCTTCTAAGAATATAGGCTCAAGAGCCGAGGTGTTATTTCCAATAAGCTGCGAAAGAGAAGGGCAGTCACCCATTCAGCAAGGTAAGTATTTAGTGGAAACCCTGCTATTAACTTGCGATCAATCTCTCAAAGGTCAGGTCATTGAGGTTTTAAATTTGAGTGTTTTGACTGATGCGCTCGTCACTATTAAGCACTTAAACGGAGAAGTGTTTGAGGGCTTGATTAACCTCAAACGATCCTCTCTCACCGTTCCTTTAAAGGAGCAAGTTTATCCTCTGGGATATTTTAATTTGGGAGTTGATCACTTGATGAGCGGCAAGGATCACATCTTATTTATCTTGGGCTTACTCTTTTTGGTTTCAGGACTTTTAAATGCAGTCAAAACCATTACTGCTTTTACTCTGGCGCATAGTATTACACTGGGCCTGTCTGTATTTGAGTTGGTTGCATTGCCCCAAGCAACAGTCGAAGCAATTATTGCATTAACCATTATTTACCTTGCAATTGAAATCAGTGATCGCAAACGCTATACGTCCACCCCTTGGCTTATTGCCTTTGGGTTTGGATTACTTCATGGGCTAGGATTTGCAAATGCATTAACAGGAATTGGTATAGGCAATGAACAGCTGTTCCTGTCTTTGCTATTTTTCAATCTTGGCATTGAAGCTGGGCAATTATTACTTCTACCCGTATTTGTCTTTTTTATCTGGCTTGCTCATCGATACAATCTATACAAGCAATCTGCCACAATAACCTCATTAATTTTAGGGGGCATGGGTTTTTTCTGGCTCATCGACAGAACCCTTGGCATCTTAGGTTAAGACTAGGCCTTGAGAAACTGCTCATATTCTATTGAAGCATTCTTATCTATGCTTTTCGTTACAGGGGGCATTGGGTATTTCAATCCCGTGGCACAGTTAAAGAGAATTACCTGGTCGCCAGGACTAATAATATTTTTTTCAATGGCTGCTTGATATCCAGCTGCCGTTGCCGCACCTTCCGGACAAAGCAGCAAACCATCTTGCTGGGAAATGAGATCTCTGGTTTGCATGATTCGCTCATCACTGACTGCAAGAGCGCATCCATGAGACTCTCTAATAGCTTCAAGAATTAAAAAATCACCTATGGCTACTGGGACCCTGATTCCTGCCGCGACTGTATATGCATCTTCCCATAAAGGCGCATGATCCAAGCCCTCATTAAATGCTTTGACTATTGGTGCGCATCCAGAAGATTGAATAGCAATCATTTTTGGCAGCTTGCCTGTTAGCCAGCCTAGCGCTTTCAATTCAGCAAAAGCCTTCCACATACCAATTAATCCAGTGCCTCCGCCGGTAGGGTAGAAAATTGCATCAGGCATCTTCCAATCTAACTGCTCTGCTAGCTCAAAGCCCATAGTTTTCTTGCCTTCAATTCTGTATGGCTCTTTTAAGGTTGAAACATCAAACCAGCCAGTTGTCTCTTTGCCTTCCAAAACTATTTTTCCACAATCATTGATGAGCCCATTAACCAGATAAGTGTCCGCTCCTTGCAATTGAATTTCTTGCACATTAATCAAAGGGGTGTCATCAGGGCAAAAAACAGTCGCTTTAATACCTGCTTGTTTGGCATAAGCTGCCAGTGCAGCCCCAGCATTCCCATTAGTTGGGATTGCAAGATGTTTCAGGCCAAATTGATGTGCCATGGATACCGCAAGGCAAAGACCTCTTGCTTTAAAGGAGCCTGTTGGCAGTCGCCCCTCATCTTTGACAATGATATTTCCCGCAATACCCCCAAGAAGAGCAGCACTTTTTTGAAGCGGTATCAAAGGAGTTAATACTTCGCCCAAAGAAATTTTGGATTTATTATTGGATACAGGCAGCAGGGCTTGGTATCGCCAAAAACCTGGGGCAGACTCAACACACCAATTCTCCCTTGTTAAATCAAGCTTCATTTTTTCAAGATCGTACCTCACCAACAAAGGCTTGCCTGCTTCTGAGAGATTGTAGATTTGATCCGGCGGGAAGACTTTACCTGTCGCCGAACACTCTAAGTGGGTAACGTAAGACCTCATTTAAGAATTATTTTCCCCAAAGTGATCGGTGACCTTGATTAATTCATGAATGATTTCTGGCTCAAATGCTGCGTGGCCTGAAAAGGGCGCAATAACCAAAGAGGCTTCCGGCCACATCTTAGAGAGTTGATAGGCAGTTTCAGCTGGACAAACCATGTCATAGCGACCTTGAACAATGACAGTTGGGATGTGCCTTATCACATCTATTCCTTTTAATAATTGATCTTCAGTTTCAAGAAAACCTTTATTAATAAAATAATGATTTTCAATTAGCGCAAATGCAAGAGCAAACTCTGGATTAGAAAAACCTTCAACTCTTGCTGGGGAGTAATCCATGCTGCTGCAGGAAGCTTCCCAGCGCGACCAGGCAATTGCAGCATCTAAACTTTTCTGATGATCCGGGCCAGTAAATATCTCATGATATGCCTGCATCATATTAGATTGCTTGTCCGCTTCAATGACCTTTATAAAATCTGCCCAGGCTTCAGGGAAGATGTGACTAGCTCCCTCTTGATAAAACCAATCCAACTCTTTTTTGCGCAGAAGAAATATTCCTCTTAGAACCATTTGGCTCACAGAGGTCGGATGAGTTTGCGCATAAGCTAGCGCCAAGGTGCTTCCCCAGGAGCCACCAAACACTAGCCATTTATCAATGATTAGTTTTTCTCGAAGAGATTCGATGTCCCTTACCAGGTCCCAGGTTGTGTTATTCTCTAAACAAGCGTGTGGTTTACTTCTGCCACAACCCCTCTGATCGAAAACAATAATTCGATATATCTCAGGATTAAAAAACCTTCTTACATCTTTGCTTCCGCCCCCGCCAGGTCCCCCATGTAAAAAGACAGCAGGTTTTCCTTGAGGATTTCCGCACTGCTCATAGTAGATTTCATGCCCATCTGCATCCATAAAGCCAGTCTCATAGGGTTCAATTGATGGATACAATTTCATTTGTTGATGCACCATTATTTATAAAATATCTTTATTAATTTTTCTTTGATGAGCCGTCAACGAGTTCTTCCGGTGTTTTGATTTGAAATGGATCATTAGACTCTCCAAACATTTTCTTAGGAGACACTGATTCAAGCTTACCTTCGGTATCAGTTGGGTCAGTATAAAAGCCTAATACATAGCCTCCCTGAGAATATCCCATCAAGTCTCTCAATTCAGGTTGTAAATTTTTAGCTATTGATGGAGGGCAAGAGAGGTATTGATTTTCTCCTTGACGTAGCCAGTTTGGAGCATAATGCAAAAACACTCCCAAGCGGTCAGTATTACTAGTGTTATTGCCACCACCATGAATGACTGAGCCCGTATAAATAAAGACAGAGCCTGCTGACATTTCCGCATATTCTATTTCTTCCGGAATGGGAGATCTATCTTTGTCCCATTTATGCGAACCTGGTACTACCTGGGTGGCACCATTCTTTTTTGTAAAATCTGTGATGGCCCATACAGTGCTAAGTTGCGTTTCAATTTTCCTAGGAACATAACCGCCCCATACACCTCTGTCACGATGGAGAACTTGTTCAGTTTCACCGGGACCAATGGAAATAGCAGAAGTGAAATGGAGTTGATAACCATCACAATGAGGCTCTAAAAATTTTTGTGCAATTTGATTAATTAAAGGATTCAAAGCCAGTTCTCGGCATTTTGGAGAGCGAGCCATAAGAGCGCCAACCCTCTTTGTTCGAAATCCAGTGAAGTCGTTATCTCCTTTCAGATTATTTTTAAGATAAGGCTCAAGATCATTATTAATTTGCTGGAGATCTTCACTTGATAATATGTCATCAATAATTAAACCAGCATCTTGATCCAGGACTTCTAGGATGTTCTCAATTTTTGAGTTAGATTTTAAATGTTTAATCCCCATAGCTAGAGTGTATGACAATTTATAAAATGAATAAAACTATCTAGAAATAATAGAACCATAAACATTAGGCTCTGTTATCTACTCCATTCCAAGGACCAAAAATCAGTCTCTAAAATTATCAAACTGTAATGGCATATCATATTTTTGATCTTTAATTAGCTGCATGATTTCTTGCAGCTCATCTCTCTTTTTGCCATTGATTCTGATGCTTTCGCCTTGAACAGATGCTTGAACCTTTACTTTAGACTGTTTGACAAGTGTGGTAATTTTTTTAGCCAACTCCCTGTCAATGCCTTCTTGAAGGCTAATCGATTGACGGGCTTCACCGGTTGAAGATTCTATGATTCCAGGTTGCAGTGTTCTTAAATCAATCCCTCGCTTCGCCATCGCTTCATGCAGTACTGGCTCCATTTGCTTGATCTGGAAGTCTTCTTTTGCCGACAAAAGAATTTCTTTAGCGTTGAGTGCAAAAGATGCATTGGTTCCCTTAAAGTCAAACCTATTTTGTAACACCCTGTTTGCCTGGTCTACAGCATTGGTTAACTCATGTTTATCTAACTCTGATTTAATGTCGAATGAAGCCATATTATTTTTCCATACCGCAATTTTTATTTAAAGGAATAACCACATCCATCATTGCGGGGGATGGCAGGTCCAAAGAATTCATAACATTAATAAAGTGCTCTTTATTGCTATTGAATCGCGGGTTATATAATTTTTCTTCTTTGATGGTGCTCATAGTACAGCCATTATAGTCATGGCCTGGAAATACTTTTGTGCTCTCAGGCAGTAAAAATAGTTTTTGAGTAATCGAGTCGTACAACGTTTCTGGGTTTCCATTCTGAAAATCCGTTCTTCCATTCCCTCGAATTAAAAGCGTATCACCAGAAAATAGTAAATAAGGCTCAACAGACTCTATTAAGAAACAATACGAATCAGCGGTATGGCCTGGAGAATAAATTGCCCTTAGTTTAATATCATCAATCTCCAGTTCTTCCTGGTCCACCATCGTTATTGTGGAGCACTTTGCCCCAGAATGACCGCTAATAGTTTCACACCCAAGCAACTCCTTTAACTGGCCTGAGCCAGAAATATGATCAGCATGAATATGGGTTTCCATAGAGAATTTTAGGTTTAATTCTAGCTGCCTCAATAGAGTTTCATAGATCAAAACATTCTCATGCACAGGATCTATGATGATGGCATTGCCAGAGGTTGAGCCTAAAATATATGAAAAAGTTGAAGACCGCTTATCCAATAATTGTCGAAAAATCATAGTCTTATTATCTCATAGCCAGTTGAATCATGCCTCTAAACTCACTCAAAAAGCTTTAGATTTCAAGGGGGTATATCATGCAGATCAGCAGTATAAAAAAATGATTGCTTGAAATATAAAAAGGGCTTATAAAGTAATTTTTCAGGAGTTTAAACATTGAACACATCTGTTTACCCGCGTCGTTTTGGCAGCAACCCCCTGTTTCCACAAAAAATAGATTTTACAATTCATAAAACCTCTAGAAGTAAAGGGCTGGGAGTGCTAACCAATAAATCTTTTAAGGCAGGAGATTATCTAGCAAAAATTACTGGCCCAAAAGTACCTGATATCCTGCAGCACACTTTGCAGATTAGCAAAAATCTTCATTTGCATGATACTTATTTTTCCGGGTATTTCCTTCACTCATGCGATCCAAATATCAAGGTAGATATGCAGAAGCTTGAGGTATGGGCGATCAAGCCAATCAAGAAAAATTCATACTTGTATATGGATTATACAGAAACAGAGGATTATTTATTTAAATCCTTCAAGTGCAATTGTAGCTCTTCTAATTGTCGGGGAATTGTTCGTGGCAAGAAAGACAAAACACTATTTACTAATGCTGTGCTGGGGGACAATGCAGGCATTTTATACTCCGAAAAAATGTGGTGGGAGCGAGAGGATTTTACCTATAAAAATGATCAGCTCTATTTAGCCGGGCGTTTGGTTAAAGAGCTTGCAAGGCACGCAGATGTGCCAACATTTTTTTACTCTGCAGCCCGTGTGCATGACAATTTATTAAGATTAAAGCAGGCTTTTTCTAGCCTAGGGCTCTCTAAGCGTACAAATATTTTTTATGCCATGAAAGCCAATAGATTTACTCCCCTATTAACCCAGATGAAAATTGGTGGGATGTGCGGCATTGACGCATGCTCTCCCCAGGAAATCGTTCACGCTGTAAGCTGCGGCTTTCTCCCTCAAGATATTTCTTTAACTGCAACATCTCTTTCTGATAAAGATTTTTTAATATTAAAACAATACAAGGGGATTCATATTAATTGTGACAGCATCACAACCCTCAAAAGATGCATAAAAAATGGCCTAACTAATAGTTTGGGCATTCGCATTAATCCGCAGACTGGTATTAGCAGGAGCGGCAATGAAAAGTTGCAGTATACAGGCGTTAATCTAACTAAATTTGGTATTTACCAAGCGCAATTAAATGATTTTTTAAAAATTGCAAGAAGCAATGGAGTTTCAATTAACACCATTCATTTTCATACGGGTTGTGGCTATTTAAATGATAGTTTGCAACAACTATCGCATGTATTCGAATCTGTGAAACCATTTATTGCCGCTATCCCGGAAGTTAAAACTCTTAATTTAGGTGGAGGCTTGGGCGTCCCTCATAATAAATCAGATGCTTCACTGGATTTAAATGCTTGGACTAAATTAGTGAAAAAGCATTTTGGCCCCAGTAAACTGAATATTGCAATAGAACCTGGGGAGTATATTGTTAAGGATGCTGGTATTTTAGTGCTAGAAAAAACTTATCAAGAAAAAAAACACAATGTAAATTTTATCGGATTGAATGCCGGGTTTAATATTGCCCCTGAGCCCGCAAATTACGACCTACCATTTGAGCCTGTAATTTTAGAAAAATTTCATGGAAAATTTTCAGCATATAAAGTAGTTGGCAATATTAATGAAGCCCTAGATGTATGGTTTGAAAAGCTTGAGGTTGAAGATCTCAGCATGCATAAACATCTAGCTTTAATTAATGCTGGCGCTTACTCAAGCTCCATGTCTTCAAATCATTGTATGAGAGGGGAGATGAAAGAAGTTTTACTTATTAGTTAAGGCTTCTTTCCAACACTCTAGCAACCACTCTTCACGATGGCAAAATAAAGCTACAGCATTCTAACGAGAGGCCTTTAATTATTTCTTAATCACTCTGACCAATTTTCCTTGGGCCCCATCAGTTGCCACAATAAGGCTTCCATCCGGAGAAGTTGCGATATCTCTTACCCTACCAAGATCCAAAAATAAAATCTCTTCACTGAGGATCTTTGAATTAGAAATTTCCAGACGTCTTACGTCTCCGGGCACTAGAGCGGAAATAAAAAGACTATTCTTCCACTCAGGAAATAGTGAGCCATCATAAAAAGTCATGCCAGATGGCGCTATCGATGGAGCCCAGTATTTAATAGGCTGTTCCATGCCTTCTTTCTTTGTAAATGGAGAGATTGTTGCGCCACTGTAATCTTTTCCATAAGTTATTGCAGGCCAACCATAATTCTTTGAAGGCTCAATGATATTCAGCTCATCCCCACCCATAGGCCCATGTTCATTCTCATAAACGATGCCTTTAACAACTACAATTCCTTGAAGGTTTCTATGACCATATGAC
>ERZ891134.1733-NODE-1733-length-14181-cov-15.234320_pt1 | contig 14181 bp, 10 predicted proteins | sample MGYA00520888_ERZ891134 | MGnify/ENA primary metagenome ERZ891134 (study PRJEB32303, sample SAMEA104408692) | aquatic metagenome | biome: Brackish water; feature: Coastal; material: water | place: Baltic Sea | collected 2014-10-23 | depth 10 m ... | reverse complement strand
CCACGCCGACACCGGAGCCCACGCCGACACCGGAGCCCACGCCGACACCGGAGCCCACGCCGACACCGGAGCCCACGCCGACACCGGTCGCTCCAATCCTGCCGGGCACCGTGGAGCCGGAGACGGTTGTTCCGATCTTGCCGGGAACAGTGGAGCCGGCACCGGATGCTGTCGCACCCGTTCTACCCGCCAAGGTTCCTGCTGGAGAGGAATCAACCGGCACCAACCTCACCTTGGCACTTCCGCTGGGAGTGCTGGGGATGCTCGGCATGGTCATTGCTGGGCTCGCAATGAGGAGAGAATCCCGTGGGAGCATCACGAGTTCCTGACCCCTCGGCCCCTCGGGAGGAGCCTGTGGGCCACCGCAAATGGTGGCCCACAGGACTCCTCGCCGCCAGCCTGGTCAGCCTGCTTGTTGTAGGAACAATCACGCTGGGTTCAGGGGTTGAGGATCGAGGCGCACACGTCATTGAGATCAACGCCCGTCACAGCGAGTCGGCCTCCGCGGACCACCTCGTCGACGCTCCTACACAGCAACTTGATGGTCAAAAAGATCCGGCTACTGGTGCTCCGCGCGTGACCGCACCCGATCGACTCGAAAGCCAGACAGACGCGAACGAGGAACCCGTCCTGGAGCCGACCCACGTCACCATTCCCGCATTGAATGTCGATACGACAGTCGTGACTGTGGGCCTGGATGTGGATAGGGCTGTTGAAGTGCCCGAGAACATTGACATCGTGGGCTGGTACGAGCACGCGGCTGCCCCTGGCAGCCAGGCCGGATCAGCCGTCTTAGTGGGGCACCGTGACGGCTCAGGCGGCAGAAAGGGAGCTTTCTACTCAATTGGAAACCTGGAAATCGGTGAACGCGTAGAGGTCGTGACAGATTTCGGAGCAGCTGTCCAATACGAGGTCGTCTCCAGGGAACTCATCGATAACAGCGACTTCGATGCCAATGCGGCCCGCCTGTTCGCCGTTGATGGCTCGCCGCGATTAACCCTCATCACCTGCGGTGGCCTCTATGACAGGAAAAACGGGGGGTACCAGGCGAACGTGGTGGTCACAGCAGAGCCGATACTCTTCTAGAGAGTCTCGATCCCGTCAGCAGGCGTACGCGAACAGCGCGAAGGGCAGGGGGTGTAGCAAAATGTACTGGTACTGGTGGGTACTCATTACCTTCATAGCCTTCGGCCTAGGTATGGCCAGCCTCCTGTACTTCCAAAAGACTCGGCCTCCGGATCGTCGTCAGGGTGATCGTCGTCAGGGTGACCGCCGCGCAGCTGGCACCGAGGTTCGCCGAGCCACTGATCGTGGTGATCGCCGCAACAACGATCGCCGCAGAACCGACCGCCGCAAGAGCAAGCCAGCATGGCAGTTGGCAACGGTCGTCGTCTCCGCACTTTTCCTACTAGGGGTTGGAACTATTGGGTACGCCGAATCTCGCGTCGCCAGCATCTTCGCGGGGTCGTCACCTGACCTGATAGATAGTGGATGGACCGACTGCGACACGCCAATCACCTGGAGCATGGACACATCACGCCTCTCGGCAAATGATGCATCGGTAGCTCGTCGCCAAATCACAGGAGATCTCGACAAATGGGCGGATGTGTCTGGCCTGACATTCCAGTACGTAGGCGAAGTACCAACGCTTTACGACGACACTACCTTTGTCCTTACCAGCGACCAGCATCCGAGCGAGCGACACATCTACATTGCATTCATGTCCAAAGACGAGTCCACGCTTCTCGATAAGCGCACGGTCGGATTTGCCGCCCCAACCAAGGTCTGGAAGGACTCAAAGCAAATCGTGGAGGGAAGCGCCGTCTTCAGCATCGAATTCATCAAGCAAGCCGACAGGGACGAAACTAGCGCGCTCTACTTGCATGAACTTGGGCACGTGCTCGGCCTAGGACATGGGGATGAGGACGAGGATGTTATGTACTACCTCGTCCGGGACAAGAATCATCTCAGCTCGGCCGACGTATCTGGCATCCGCGCAATCGTGCAGAGTTGCAAAGACCGCTCTTGACCGCACATCAATTGCAACAAATGCCATAGGTCTTTCGGTGAAAAATACGCAGCGCCTCGGAGGTGCTCATGGAAAACAGAGAAGAATCTGACCGCCACAATCTAGCTCTGCAGAGTTCCGGTCTTGGTCTCTGGGACTGGAACATGGTTACGGGCGAAACAGTATTCAACGAACGATGGGCCGAAATCATCGGTTACACATTGGCCGAACTCGAGCCGACAACTATCGAAACGTGGATGGCTCACGCACTTCCTGAGGATCTTGAACGATCCAATGAGGCAATTTCGGCCCACACACGGGGCGATACAGACTCCTACGACATAGACGTTCGGATGAAACATCGAAACGGTGACATTGTGTGGGTACGCGACCGGGGTCGTGTCGTCCAGTGGAGCGAAGACGGCGCACCCATGCGAATGCTCGGAACTCATGAAGACATCACAGAGCGTGTCGAGCGTGAACTCGCACTCACGGAAGCCCAGATCGTTTTCGAAAACTCTCTCGAAGGCATCGCTCTTCTCGATGAAAACGAAGTCATTACATCCGTTAATCCTGCATTCACGTCGCTCATTGGCTGGAGTGCAAGCGACGTCATTGGCCTCAACTTTAATGACATTCGATCACACGCGAATGACGCTCGTGAATCTCAAAGACTGCTGCGCAAGGCTGCACGATCAAAGTCCGGTGTGCGGGTTCAGCGAGACTTTTTCCGACCAGATGGGTCACGGAACCCGATGCTTATGAGTATCAATCGAGTGTTAGGGCCGCGCGGCGAGGTCACAGGACTTGTTGCCCAAATGTCGGATCTCAGTCAGACAGTCAGGGATGAAGCCGATCGAGTTGAAGCGGCTCTGGGCGTCGATCAGGCTACGGGGCTACTCAACGCGCATGGGTTGAGGAAATCAGCAGTTCTCGATGGCACGGAGACTGGAAAGAATCACGGCAGGCACGCTCTCATGCTTTTGCGCATTAACAATCTCCACCGCATTCAAGGGGCCATCGGGTTCGACGGAGCCGAACGAATTGTGTCACTTGTTGCTCAACGCTTACGCAATAGCGTTGAGGCAACGCACGTCTTGGCGCGCATGGGAAGAGATGAATTCGGCATCGTCTTTCCGGCTGTGATCAACGATGATGCAGTCCTTGAGCAAGCAAGGACTTTCGCGGATGCTGCAAGCGGGGTTTATCAAGTATTCAAGGTGGGAAATGTCTTGCTGACTTGCTGTGCAGGAATTGCATTCGGGTTTGTTGCAGTTGATCCAATTGACGCGTTAATCCGTGAGGCAACCGCAGCACTGCAGATAGCAAGCAGGGAAAGTGCGGGATCAATTCGCGTGTATGACGGCGACGAGGCGTCGATTAATGGTGAACGCGTGGCTCTTCTTGCCGAGATGCGTGGCGCATGGGACGCCCGAGAGTTTCGCCTCGCGTACCAGCCGATCATGGCAGTTGGTTCCGGTGAACTTCTTGGCGTAGAAGCGCTGATGAGGTGGGATTCCGAGCGCTATGGATCCGTATCACCCGCGGACTTCATTCCTCTTGCCGAAGAGAGCGGCCTCATCTTTGAGATGGGCACGTGGGCGATACGGGAAGCAGCCGCAGAGTGTGCCCGCTTTCGCAGCGCCGGATTGCAGATTGACGTTGCGGTCAATGTCACTGCTCAGCAGGTGACACGCGACGGTTTCACCATGACAGTAGAGGACGCTGTGGCTCGAGCAGGGATACCCGGTGGCGCACTCGTTCTGGAATTGACGGAATCGTCGTTGTTCCTTCCCTCGCAGACGACCCTCAACGTCCTGGCACGCCTGAGGGAACTGGGCGTCAGACTCAGTATTGACGACTTCGGGACTGGCTATTCGTCTTTCACCTACTTGCACGAATTCCGATTGGACCGGCTAAAAATCGATAAGTCCTTCATCCGTGAAATTCATCAACGCCCTGAGGTGCGGTCAATCGTCAAAGGCACCATCAACCTAGGCCACAGCCTTGATATGCAGGTGGTAGCAGAAGGCGTTGAGAATCAAGCACAACTAGGGGCCCTCGAAGAATTGCAGTGCGACTTCTTCCAAGGTTTTCTATCCAGCCCAGCAGTCGATCCGAGCACGATCATCGAGATAGCAAATATCCCATAAAAACGCCTACAACCGGCGTTGATTGCTGCGATCAGCCCAAACAACTACCAGAAGGCCAGATGGGGGTGAAGAGCTCACATGGCGGACCCAGTGGCTCGTGAGCGTACGACGATACGAGTCATCGTCGTCATACTGCTGGCGTATTTGGCAGTCAGTTTCGCCGTACTCTCTTTCAAGCAGAGCTCCGGGTTCCCGCCTCCCGTTTGGCCGGCCGCGGGGATTGCCTTTGCAGCTGTCTACGTTTGGGGGTGGAAGGTAACTCCAGCGATCGTCGTCGGTTCTTTCAGCGCACATACCCTCGTTCATCTTTTGTCCGGTGACGTCACAGCCACGAGCCTTGCGATTTCCTTCATCATCGCGTGTGGAGCGGCAGCGCAGGCTCTCGTCGGCGTGACTTTGGTTGCAAAAGTTGCCGGGCATCGGCTGATGTTGACGAATACCCGAGACATCGTGCCCTTTCTCGTGCTCGGCGGAGCTGTTGCCACCACACTTGGCGCAACCCTTGCCACGGTTTCGCAAGTCGGTTTCGGTGTCGTCAGTGCTGACAACGCCCTATCTCTTTGGGTGACCTACTGGACTGCAGCCGCCATTGGCGTTCTTGTCTTCGCCCCCATCACCCTGATGTTGATTCCCAGCCAACAGCATGTGTGGAGTCAGCGCCGCCTGCGAGTAGCTATTCCTTCTCTTGTTGCCGTCGGTCTCTTTTGGGCGCTCTGTGTTCAGATCGACACAGCGGCTACCGACGAGCGTGACCGTCGCCTAAATCAATTGGCGGATAATGCAACGACCACCATTGATCTAGAGATGGTTCGTCATGAGGAAGCAATCGAGAGCGTAAGTAGCTTTTTCGAATCCTCCGATGTTGTTGATTCTGATGAATTCCAAACATACGCAAACGACACCCTGGACCGCTTTTCTAGCCTAGGAGCGCTGTCGTATAACCCTCTCATTTCGCGCGACGAACGTGAAGAGTTTGAGAGCTACCAGAGAGACGTCCAGGCGATGGGTGATTATCAAGTCACCGAACGAAACGATGAAGGAGACCTAGTTCCTGCTGGAGTTCGTGATGAGTACGTTCCCGTCGCTTACATCGAGCCGCGAGCAGAGAACCAAGCTGCTCTCGGATTCGACATCAATTCAAATCCCGCTCGCAAACAAGCAATCGACCGCGCTCGAGCGAAGCGCGTGCCAGCAGCGACCGAGCCGATTGACCTCGTTCAAGAGTCCGGCACGCAGAAGGGAATGCTGGCGCTCATACCGATCTTCGACAGACAAGGACTGGCATTCGACGCACCTCCGAATGAAGGTCCGCTTATAGGTTTCGCTGTTGGTGTGTATCGACTCGGAGACCTTCTGTCCGAGGCATTCACCGGGACAGCATGGGATCGGGTAGACGTACGACTCGTAGACGTCACCAACGGGGAAGATAGGCAGGAGATTGCCTACCGTGAATCCCCAATGCCGGCGACGATTGAAGGGGCAAACTTACTCGACGCAGCAGCGAAAGGACCGACACTGGAAGTGTATGGAAGGCAGTGGCAAGTAGAAGTCACCCCTACGAGTGGTGGACTGGCGGTGAGCGAGATAAGCCTTCCCATCGGACTTGAATTCTTGATGATCGTCGGCATGACGCTCCTTCAAGCCTTCTTGCTTCTCGTCACGGGGCTCGAGCGAGAGGCACGTCGCCAAGCGACGGACGCCTCACACGAAGCCTCTACAGATGTCCTGACCGGTCTCCAGAATCGTCGAGCGTTCATGCGAAACCTGGCCGCCGTTCGTGAGCGATCAAAGACCGGGGAATCTTCTGACCTCCTCATGGCGATCGACCTTGACCATTTCAAGCGCGTCAACGATGAAGGAGGGCATGACGCTGGCGATAAACTGCTCCAGAAAGTGGCTGCCGCCTTGTCAGAGAATCTGCGCAGCCGCGACGCCGTTGCCAGGATGGGTGGCGACGAGTTCGCCGTCATTTTGAACAACTGTTCCGTCCCCCGAGGCTTGGACATCGCCCAAGAGCTGGTTACCAAAGCAGGCGCTGCTTCCGTGACGGGTCCGCACGGGCCACTGTCGGTTGGTCTCAGTGTGGGCATCACAACCATTCAGTCGAATGACGACGCCGACATCGATGAACTCCTTCGCCAGGCTGACTCTGCTTGCTACGAAGCGAAACGGTCGGGCGGTGGCTTTGCCGTATTCGACAAACGGTTGCCAAGAATAGCTAAGACGTAGCCCTCCTGAACTCAGCATTACGAGGGCGTTGCTCAACCCCTTGTGGAGGAAGAAGACACCTAAAAGCCGTCCTATGAGGTCACCTTACGTTGCACCACGTTGCACCGTGCTGGACAGAAATTGTTCGCACTTGACCCGGGGTTATTAGCGATCCGCCCCATCCGAGCGATTTTCCCAAGTCCGCCTACCTGTAGGTTACTGAGATGCGGCAAAGACCGGTGCTGGTCTTCAGAGTGGCGGTCTTCTTGGCCGTGGGAGGTTCTGCCGTTTTTGCCCCGAGTATCAGCCAGGCACAGAACCCGACGGTGGTCTCAGAAGCGGCTTACCAACTCCAATTTGACCCAGCCCGGGACGGCTTTAGCTTCGCCAACTTCCCCAACGATCCGCAAACTTTCAGTGTTAGTGATGAAGTGATGCTGAGGTTGTTTGGGGACAGTATCTGTTCCTTCGGAAGTGGCTCCGATGCGTGTGAGATAAATCCAGTCGTCAAGGATTTGCAACGAACGCTAAATCGGGGACTAGAAGTCGGTCATTGTGTTGGCATGTCGGCTCTAGCTCAGGAACTCTTTGATGGGAGCGTTCCCCAAGTTGGGCAACTGGGAGTTGCTGCAACCAGCTCTCTACCCCTGAATCGGGCCGTTGTTGATGAAATCGCGAGCCGAGCTGCAGTGCAATTTCTACCTGGTGAGGGTCAGACACAGATGTCGCCGCCGAGCAAAGTCGTTTCGGTATTGGAACAGGCGTTTGCGGAAGGCAGTGCCCGAAACGTATTGGTTCTGTACGCGTGGAATACCGAACAAAATGGCTGGGGCGGTGGCCATGCTGTGACGCCATTCGCTGTCGAAGACACAGATGCTGAGAATGTCAAAGAGATTCTGATCTACGACAACAATCTGCCAAATGTCGTGCAGAGGGTCACGGTGGATCTTCAAGAGGAGGCATGGGAGTACGAGAAGGGTGGCCAGTTGCCTGGAGGTGGTTCCACGGGCTGGAACTACGGAGGGATCGGGGACAACGGTGGGATGGGGTCATCCATGGGGCTGCTTGACGTGTCACGACTCCGTGGGCCGTTTTCCTGTTCCATCTGCGATGCATATCGCGCGCCACTCAACTCGGATCATCAGGCTCTGTTTCTGGACAATCTGCAAGAAGATGACGAAGTGGTGGATGACGAAGACATTGAGATCGTCATCCATGATGAAGAGGAACTTTCCGGCACGGATGGTCCGCGCGTTCCCAGTGATAGTCAGATGAATGCATTGAATAGCGATGACAGCGATGACAGCCAAGAAGGCCTGACCGACAACCTGACCCCTCCTGATTCAGCATCATTAAGTCTCAGCAAGCCAGCAAAATCGCCCTACACCCTGGTGGAGGACCAGGCAGCAATCGGTTCTCGCATCGGCCACAACGTAATGAACGCTTTTGGTAACGGCCAGGCGGTTGAGGTTCGAACTTCTGTGTTCGGTGAGGGTCGCGTCGCAATCCAAGACGGCAACAGTCAACCTCATCTTGCTGCCAACACCCGAGGTGGAGCCATCGTCACCTCTCTGATACTTAGTCACGACCGTGCATCCACGGATTACTCCGCTCACATGCGCCTCAATCCGCGGGCTCTTCGTCAGTGGATGAAGTCAGATGGGACCAAGGAGATGCCGGGTCTTCGCCTCCGAGTTACCGAATCCGTGCTTCATGCATCCGTCACCGACGGCCCCAAGGTTCCTATCGACCTGTCTGTGCTTGAGGTTGGCTCACGAGACGGTGGCATGGCAGCAATTGCTCGCAGCATTCGTCTCGGTGAAGGTGATGTTGCCAGTGTTAACTTCAAAAAATGGCGGGTTGGTGAAGCACCACAACTGATTGTGCGCCGCTCGAACGGTTGGCAACTTCGGGTGCAAATGACTCTCATCGAAGTTTCGGACTTTGACGCCGTTGCCTTGGCTGGACCGTCGGATCAGTGAGATAAATACCCTCCCTCATCCCTTTCACGAGTCTTGAACGCATGAAAACGAGCATGCCGACATCCATCCGGGCAATCGAAATACTTGGCATAGGCGGAGTCGCTTTTTGGGTAGTCACCATCATCCGCGGCTTGCTTGAGGGTGCCGGCAACCACTTCACGACTCTGATTGTCGGACTGATGCTCGGCGGAGCTCATGCGGTGGTTGCGCTAGGAGCTCGACATCAATCCGTCGCCTACGTCTACGCAATTGGCTTCATCTTTGTCGGTGATTTACTTCTCGCCATATTCGTGGACGTCAGAGCCCTGACTTTGGTGGCCTTCACCATCGTGCTTGCAACACTGGCAGCCTCGAATTCCGCCCGCAGGTGGCTGCGCGGCTCCTCGCTCTCGACCTGACAACGATAATTCCGGCCGGCGAGAGGCCCACACGTTTCACCGCTACCAACTCAGGTGGATGCGCATCCGTTCCCCAAACGTGGGTCCACTGATCTTGAGCACTGCCCTGGGTGTCCAGGGAGCCCGGCTTGCACGGCGGGTCAGTCAGGAGCGCCCGGGCCATCCACCAAGAGGTTTTGAATTGCCCAAGAGATACTTGCAGTACGAACACCAGAGCAGCGCTGGACGCTCATCGCCCGGCCACTTGGGCTACGTAGATCGTGTTGGTCGAGCTACCACCCTGTAACGGATTTGGGAAAGCAACAACGTCTGCACTCACTTTCGGGAAATGGTTCTGCAGCACCTGCACATAATCTTCGTCAGGTTGGTCATTCGACCACAGAGCAAAAACGCCTTCGGGAGCCAGCAAGGCAGCCAGCGCCGAACTGCCCTCTTCTGTGTAGAGCCACTCATTTCCCGGAGCAAGGGTGTGACGGGGCGAGTGGTCGATATCGACGACAACCACGTCCCACGAGGCAGCGGTGCACGGATCGGCACCCCGCTGCATCAAGTCGAAAAAATCACCCTCGAGCACAGTGGTCCGTTGATCACTGCTCACCTCGTGTCCGAGAGGCACCAAGCCTTGCCGGTGCCAGGAGATAACCGGCCCGATGGCTTCGACCACTGTCATTTGGGTCACTCGCCCATCCAAGAGGACTTCTCGAGCGGTGTATCCCAAGCCGAGTCCACCGACCAACACCCGGAGTCCAGCACCCGGTACACGACTCAGCGCTAGCGAGGCGAGCTTCTGCTCGGCAACAGTAAATGAGCTCGACATCAGGTACTCATCGTTGAGAAGCACCTCGAATACCTCGTGATTCAAAATTGGGTCATGGCGACGTCGCAATGAGATCTCACCCCAGGGCGTGGTCTGCCAATCGACTTCTGTTATCCGAGTCGCCATGAAGGCACGCTAACTCAGACTCTTCCCCTCCAGAATTGCGCGGGGGCCGCGACGCCGGTGAGTAGGGGCGTCCGTTCTCAGGTCACACCATCAGCCGACGGGCTGGCCTGAGTGGTTGTGTGGTTGCGCAGGGGGGAAATACAGAGGGTGGCGGGGTGTTGGCCTGTGAGTGATCACGGCCTCCGCGCTCGTCCCTTAATTCTGACCGGGTGGAGTCCAGTGCACTAATTCGAAGTGCTCACGCGCTTGATCCATCTCTTCAATTGTCAGGAGTCGAATGACATTCGCGATGACCGTGCCAGCTGCAACGGGAATAAGAGTCAAAGCCAGGGCTTTTGATTCATCTTCATATTCAGCCAGCACTGTAAAGTCGTACTCACCCATACAGAAGCTGTAGTCAATAAGGCGTCCGCCCATAGATGTGATCGCATCGGTCATGACTTCACGTCGGGATTCGAACCCGTCAGCCAACGCGCCAGCCATACCCGACTGCGTGTATTTTCCCAAGATTAAGAATTTCCTAGCCATCTGCACTCCTCAGTAGTGACGCAACTGGGGAAAGGCTAACTCAGGTGTCGCCTGAAGAAGTGAAGAACAGCTAACACTCTTGGGCCACCGTGCGGATTTGCATCCTGGCCCGAAGACCCCCAATTCTTGAAGCCGCCTCGGGGATTTGAACCCCGGACCTACACATGACGAGTGCGTTGCTCAACCCCCTGAGGAAGAAGAAGACATCTAAAAGCCGTCCTATCCGGTCACCTCACGTTGCACCATATTGCATAGTGCTGGACAGAAACTGTTCGCAAATTGTTCGCACTTGACCCGGGCTTACTAGTTGCCCGCCCCACCCCAATCTATGTGTAGGCGCGGCCAGCGTGTGGGTGATATTCGACTCTTCATCTGCCCACAAGATGCTTCCTTTGCGGCTTGTGGCTGCTCTGGCCGACTCGTTCTTGATTGGCCTCGGCGAACGTATGCTGAGTGGGTGGTGAACCGTCGTCGATTCGCGAGGCTCTTCACGGCGGCGATTATTTGGGGGCTGATCGTAACCGCGGGCGGCCAAGCCCGGGCGGATGCGTCCGCGCAAGCCATGTCCTTGCCCGGAGGACCGACGAGCGCGATGGACGCGACGCCAGTGCGACTCGACGCTGATCTCTATCTGCCGTCCACCACACCCGCTCCCGCCGTGGTCCTCGCTCACAGCTTCGGCGGCAGCAAGGCTTCGGTAGCGACTGAAGCGGAATACTTGGCCGATCGTGGATTCGTTGTCTTGGCATACACCGCACGAGGATTCGGTGGGTCCACCGGAACCATCTCCATGAACTCGCCGGACTTCGAGATCGCCGACGCCTCGGCTGTGATCGACTACCTCGCCACCTTGGACACCGTCACCCAAGACGGGCCCAGCGATCCCCGAGTCGGTTTCGCGGGTGGCTCGTACGGTGGAGCGTTGTCTCTTATGGCTGCCGGTTACGACAATCGAGTGAATGCAGTATCCGCGGACATTACCTGGAACGATCTGCAGACTTCGTTGTTCGGCCAGTCGGTGAGCAACCCTCCCGCGAGCAGGGAGGTAGGGGTCTTTAAGCAGTTTTGGAGCGGGCTGTTCTTCAGTGCCGGCCTGTTCACCCAAGACGGACAGGTCTCTGATTGCGGACGCTTCGCGCCAGACTGGTGCGTTGCATATTCCACCGCGGCAGCAGATGGAATCCTGACTGACAACGCCCGTGAACTGATGGCGGCATCGTCGCCTGCGAGCATCACCGATCGCATCACTGTGCCCACCCTGCTCGGCGGTGGCCAGTCCGATTCCTTATTCCCGCTGGCTCAGACCAGTGCGAACGCCGAGCAGATTTCGGCAGTCAACAAGAATGTCAAAGTAGTCTGGCATGCCGGCGGACACGACGGCGGTGGAGACGAGAGTGATCGGCTCCGGGAGTTGAACGCCGAGTGGTTCTCCTTCCACCTAGCTGATGGACCCGAGGTCACCAACGCCTTTGATGCAACGCTGGTGGAGGGTTCAGCGTTCGGGGCGCAGGGGACTACTGAGACCGAGTTGTTATCCGGTGATTCCTTCCCCGGTCTTTTCGGCGCTTCGCAGGAATCGGTCTCCATCGGTGGACCGACTCAGCAAGTCCTGGCTCCCGCGGGTGGCGTCCCCGCCGCTATCTCTTCACTGCCGGGTGCTGGCGGTCTCGCAGGCCTCGCAGGCGCCCTGCTCGCAGTACCCTTACCGAACCAGACCGCGGCATTCACCTCAGAGCCGTTGTCACAGCCACTGCGCATCATCGGGTCTCCAACCGTGACACTGGAGATAGCCAGCGACGTCCCAGTTCAGGACGTCACCCTCTTCGCCAGTTTGCGCATCATCGGTGGTACCGAGCGGCCAATACTGCCCAATGGCCTCGTGGCGCCCATCCGAATCGGCCAAGCGGGGCCGACTCCGCAGGTGATTGATGTGGATCTTCCGGCAATCGTCCGCGACGTCGCGGCCGGTGAAAGGGTGAGTGTGGTGATCGGCACCACCGATCAGGCGTTTCGCATGCCCCCTGGCCCGGCGGTGTATTCGATCGGGCTGGCCGGTTCATCCGTTGTGATCCCGCTGAACCCCATGACCGAGGAATCCGGTGGAACTCCACTGTGGCGCTGGCCGCTGATCGCGTTTGCGAGCGTTCTCGTCATGGCGCTGGCTGTTCGCTTGTTGCGGCCGGGCGGTACGAGGGCACTGGCCCGCGAGGACCTGGCAGACACTCCGATCGCGGTCGAGAACCTGTCGAAGAAGTTTAAGAGAGGGGTCCACGCTGTCAGAGATGTCACCTTCGAGGTCCCCCAGGGTGTTGTCCTGGGCCTTCTCGGACCAAACGGAGCGGGAAAGACGACGACGATGCGCATGGTCATGGGGCTCATTTACCCCACGGGAGGAAACGTGTACGTCTTTGGACAACCGGTCTTCCCTGGAGCGGCAACTCTGGCACACATCGGATCTTTCATCGAGGGTCCGGGGTTCTTGCCGCACCTGTCCGGTCGAGAGAACCTGCGGCTGTATTGGAAGGCCAGCGGTCGCGAGCAGCAGGATCCGAATCTCGATTACGTCCTGGAGATCGCCGGGCTCGGTACGGCAATCGACCGCAAGGTTCGCACGTACAGCCAGGGCATGCGCCAACGCCTCGGAATCGCCCAAGCCATGCTCGGCATGCCAGATGTCCTCGTCCTCGACGAACCCACCAACGGGCTTGATCCGCCCCAAATCCGAGAGATGCGCCAGGTACTGCAGGACTACGCCGCAACGGGGCGCACGGTGGTCGTCTCCTCGCACCTGCTCAGTGAGGTCGAGCAGACCTGCTCCCACGTGGTGGTCATGCACAATGGAACGCTCATTGCGCAAGGCGCCGTTGCTGGGCTTCTCGCCGGGCGAAACGGTATGAGCCTCGAAGACGTCTTCATGGAGATAGTCGGCGAGGGCCACGAGGTGACGACATCGTGAGTATCTCCACTCGCGACTACTCACGCCAGGACACCCTGGGCGTCGGTGTCGAATTGATCCGCCAACTCAAGCGAAAACGCACCCTCGTTGCCTTCCTACTTGTTGTCGCCTTACCACTCATCGTTGTCGCCGCCGTGCGGTTCGGTCCCTCCTCGAATGGGGACGATGGCGGCAATCAAGGAGGCGGATTCGGTGGCGGCAATTTTGACCTCGTCGGCCTAGCAACAAACGGTGCCTGGAACTTCACGATCACCATGCTGCTGTTCTCGTCCGGCTTCCTGCTGGTGATCATCGCGGCGATGTTCCTCGGGGACACTGTGGCAAGCGAGGCGAGCTGGTCGACACTCCGCTATCTGCTCGTAGCACCGGTCCCCCGACGCAAGCTGCTTCGCACGAAGGCGGTCGTGGGACTGCTACTGACAGCAATCGTCTTAGTAACCTTAGTGCTTACGTCATGGGCAATCGGTGCAATTGCATTCGGCACCGCACCACTTGCCAGTCCATTTGGCGGCGCGCTCACCCAGACAGAGTCCTTGCAAAGGCTCACCGTCATCACCACCTACATCGCTATCACCCTGCTGTTCCCGGCGGCAATCGCCTTTTTGATGAGCGTGTTGACCGATATTCCACTCGGCGCCGTTGGAACGGCGGTCGTCGTTGTAACCATCTTCAACATCCTGGATGCAATCGAGGCCCTCGGATCCTTGCGGCGCTTCCTACCCTCTGACTACGGCTCCACATGGGTGGATGCCATGAACCCCGTGATCGTCTGGGACCAAATGGCCGTTGGTGTGGCCTACAACCTGATCGCCTTCGCGCTACTCGTCGGGATCGCGGTACTGCGATTCGACCGAAAGGACATCACCTCTTAAGTCAGCTCCGGTGCAGTTCAAATGTGGCTGATATTCCACTTTTTCGAGAAAATTTTCGCTCTGCAGACGCGGAAGACTTAAATTCGCTGAGCCGCCTCGGGGATTTGAACCCCGGACCTACGCATTACGAGTG
>ERZ891134.1732-NODE-1732-length-14191-cov-5.568973_pt1 | contig 14191 bp, 8 predicted proteins | sample MGYA00520888_ERZ891134 | MGnify/ENA primary metagenome ERZ891134 (study PRJEB32303, sample SAMEA104408692) | aquatic metagenome | biome: Brackish water; feature: Coastal; material: water | place: Baltic Sea | collected 2014-10-23 | depth 10 m ... | reverse complement strand
CTTATTGCAACGGGTTCGTGCTCTAAACCTAACTTTAGATACTCATCCCAAAGAGCCATATCGGTTAGATCTAAATCATGATTTTGAACCAATTCATGAATCATTTTTGACCGGGTGTTGGTCATAGAATGTTTTTCACCCATAGAACCCCGAGCATGTTCTTTGTACTGGAAATTTTTGATAGGTTTGTAAGGTCCCTCTTCAGATTGAACAACTTCGGCTCTCTTCAGAGTTTGTTCTGCAATTTGTTCGATTTCCAAACCTCCAATAGGGCTTTGGATGCCTGGGAAATATTCTTGAATAATTTCTTTTCCTAATCCTAGTGCGGAATACAACTTAGCACTCTGATAAGAGCGAACAACCGAAATGCCTGATTTTGCCATTATTTTTAATAGGCCACCATCCAGTGCTTTTAAATAATTGCGTTCCTTGGTATCTGCGTCCAAATTCTTCAAGCTGCGTTCTTCATCGTTACGAACGGCATCTAATGCAACATAGGGGCATACTGCTTGTGCACCAAATCCTATAAGACAAGAAGCATGGTGGGTACTTTTAACTTCACCAGTATCCACAACTACAGCAGCATTGAGTTTTAAGCCTTCGTCGTTCAGAGCATTTACCACCCGACGAAGGGCAAGTAAACTAGGTAAAGGGGTTCTATCTATACTCGCTTTACGATCCGAAAGAATCAAAATAGCGTGTTTGTTAGATACCGCTTTAATAGCTTCCTCACCAATTTTGGTGAGCTTTGAGTTGAAGCCAACAGTGCCATGATTAATGTCAAATGTGGTATCAATTACGTAGGGGATAACACGATCTAATTCAGTGGCTTTGTGGATACATCCGTACAGAAAATCCATCTGTGCAAGACTTAAAAAAGGACTTTCAAGCTCGTATGCAGGGGCGGGTGGTATAAGCTCTTTTGGTTCAAAAATGTTAGGTTTTTTCCCCAAATAGACTTTCAGGTCGGTAACGATTTGCTCGCGGATATAATCCAGTGGTGGATTGGTTACCTGTGAGAAGTGTTGGTAGAAAAAATCGAAGAAAGACCGAGTTTCAGTTGATAAAACGGCTAATCTGGCAGTATCACCCATAGACCCAATCGGCTCTTTTCCTTTTTCAGCCATTGGATAAATTATTTTGCTTAGTTCATCATCGGAATAACTAAACACCGCTTTTTTATCATTAAACCGTCCACCGGTATCACTAACCATGTTCGGGATTTTTTCAACTCTTGGGTCAAAAGGGGCATCATAGTTGTCCCTGGAATGTGAAGGGTCACGAAACATTACCTGACCGTTGGCTAAATCAACGGTAACCCCACGACCTGCAAATAATGTCCCCTTAGCATCTATGTTTTTAGGGTCAATATCGAAGGTGCCTGCTTCGGAGGATAGATAAAAATGGTCTGGGGTTCTTGCCCATCGGCATGGTCTAAAACCATTTCGGTCCAGTCGAGCGCCAATAGTATAGCCGTTGGCATAGGTGATGAGAGCAGGCCCATCCCATGGCTCCATAGCTCGACTCCAAAACTTATAAAAATTGTTGTCATGATTAGCTGGAGGCATACATATAGCTAGAATATCTTCTACATTTGGTATGCTGCTGCGGTAACGCAAGGCTTCTACCATTTCATTTAAACTGCCAGAGTCACTAATCCCATCGCGTGTAAGAATTTCATTGCGTTCAGCACCAATCATTTTCTCTCTAGATTTTGCCCAAGACCGATTGCCCGCAATGGTGTTTATTTCGCCATTGTGGCCAATGAGTCGGAAAGGTTGAGCCTTATCCCAAGAAGTAGTGGTATTGGTGCTAAAACGACGATGAAACAAGCAAAAACGAGTCTCATATGCAGGATTCTGGAGATCTAAGTAAAAGTTATCCAGAGCACGTGATTGCGTAAGTGCTTTATACACGATGGTTTTAGCGGAGAGTGAGGTGAAGAAAAGGGCATCTTCGAGTTCGGACTCGAAGAGTTTGTTTTTTGTGAGTTGTTTGGCAGAGTAAAGTCGTTTGTCAAATGAGAGCATGGTCTTTGCTCTTTCAGGTCGCTTAATGAATGCTTGTACCATAATGGGTACACTCTGACTAGCACTCTCCCCTAAATTATCAGGATTAACGGGCACATCGCGATATTCTAGTACGTCTAATCCAATGGACCCGAAGGTTTGTTCAAAAATTTTAAGGGCTTTAAGTCTTCGAGTTCTTGTACGAGTTAAAAAAAGAAATGCTACCGCTACCGTATCTTTTTCGTATCCCAACATATCAAAAGGGATGTCGGTCATAATTCCGGCGCCGTCCCCGGTCAAGCCATCGGCCGCGCAAGCACCACGATGCTCTACACAGCGCAAAGCGTGTAAGCCTTGCTTTAAATGCTCGTGAGAATACTCTTGCTTTCTACTGACAATGAAACCAACCCCACAGGCACTATGTTCTTCGCCGGTATAGCTAAATACGGGCTTGGTTGTTTTTTGCAAGTGTTTTGTGGGCTTTTCCATACAATATTGATTAATTATAACAGGCTTGGTAATGTACTTTAAGGTATGCTCTATGTTACTTTTAAAAATATGTTGTTAATCGTTATTCTCAATTCAAGCCAACCTTACATCAGATTATTTTTCTAATCTCTTGGATTGATTAGGTAGACCGTTCGACTAACATGATATCTTAACGTGACAGTGTAGATACTTTATTAAACCTTAATAACTACACTGTGGTTTCCAAATACCGTAAAAAAAATAAGTTTGTCAAACTTTGTGCCTTCAAGGGTAATGGGGCATAAACTAAGAATATTAGGTAGTCTAGTGCTTTGGAGTAGTGTCATTTCGGATCCTAACTGCAATAATCTCAGAAACATCCGTAAAAAAGCGCTTTTCGAAAAAATCGCTTCCAATAATTATTAAGGCGTATTTGATAAAACGACTAAATAAAAAATATTTTATTTAAGGCTATTTTTATTTAATAATACGACTTGGGATTCCTGCCTTTTGCATTTGAAGCTTAAGTTCGGAGATCTCAATCTCTTTAAAGTGGAAAATACTTGCGGCCAGAACCGCATCCGCTTTCCCTTTTATTATCGCTTCTATACAATGTAAAATAGTACCAGCTCCACCACTTGCAATGAGTGGAATATGGGTGCTATGATGAATCCCCAATAGTAGTTCGTGATCAAATCCAGCTTTCGTACCATCTCTATCCATACTAGTAACCAATAACTCACCAGCTCCCAGAAATTCGACATTTTTAGCCCATTCTAGAGCGTCTATGCCGGTTTCCTTTGTACCTCCGTGAGTAAAAACTTCCCATTTTGGGTCTTCCATAGTCCATCCTTCTACTCTTTTTGCATCTATAGCTGCCACGATTGCCTGTGCTCCAAATACTTGAGATGCTTCAGTAATAAGTTCAGGTCGCCGGACAATACTGCTGTTCAACGATACTTTATCAGCTCCCGCTTTTAGAAGTGTTTCAATTTCTTCAACCGTTTTTATTCCCCCGCCCACTGTAAATGGAATCGTGATTTCTGCCGCTATGCGCTGAACCAGTTCCACCAGAGTTTTTCGTTTCTCTTGAGTAGCGGAGATATCTAAAAATACTAGTTCATCAGCCCCTTCATTGCTATATCGCTGGGCAAGCTCAACGGGGTCCCCGGCATCCATCAACCCGAGAAAATTTACTCCTTTTACGGTGCGTCCATCTTTGATGTCAAGGCAGGGAATGATTCGTTTCGTAAGCATGAGATAAAATTCGGGTCGGTAATAAGTGGTTGAGTTAAACTTCGGGTAAAGATACATCGAAATCATAACAGCATCATAATCTAAGGTAATTTCTTTGTGTAGCCCTTTTACCTATTTTTAGTTAGCATGCCATGAATAAACCAACGCCACATATCATCGATCTTAGGCAGCCCGCTAAGGATATTGTACGGCAGGTTTTGCTAGCTCAAGAGCCTGTAGTCCTACTTCCTGCGGGTGTATTGCATAGGGCGATAGTAAGGGCAATAGAGTCAGAGGCTGGCTTTTCTTACGCTCCAAACTTCCCAATGACTCAAGACGCTTCGGATGTAATGGTTTTTTATGGTTTTTCGGAAACGACCCAGTGGAGTATGCTTGAGGAAATCGGGCTTAGTGCGTTAATCTGTGATGAAAGGTGGGCGAATTTAGTGGAATTATGGTCTGCAGGTGATTCTGGGAATGTTGCTGTGTCTCCGAATACAAAGCCTTTAGATAAATCCTATGTGGGGATTTTTTCATCTGGCAGTACGGGCCAAGCTAAATGTATTTGGAATCGACTGGAACATCTCAAATTGAATGCGATGCGTTCGGCTAAAGCATTTGAGGTTCAGTCAGAGCATTTTCTTGTGTTCATGGCTTTACCTTGGCATGTTGCGGGCTTAACTTGGGCGTTCATGGCCGAGGAATTAAAGGCGGAATATTTGTTTGTGACTACTCGAAAAGGGCAGCAGGCGCTGTGGCTCCAAACCCTTCAAGAGTTTCGGCCCGATTATTTATTCACGGTTCCCTCTGTTTTAAGGCAATTGTATTCTGAGTCTTGGTTTGTGCCCAAAGTAGTTTATGGAGGGCAGGCGATTTCGGCGGCAGAGTATCTTGCCCTATCCACCCACTGCAGCCAAACGTATCAGGGATATGGCCAAACCGAAGCTGGGGGACTTATATCGGTTTACAAGAGAAAAAGTACTGTTTTATTAGACCCAGGAGAGGAGCGCTGTCAGGGGTTTGCAATAGAAGGTGCTCATATTGAATGTGAGGGCACCCCAGAAACTCCTCAGCCAATTTGGTTACAATCGGAAACGGCCCATGTAGCCCAGAAATACGCCACAGGAGATATTGGGTTTATGGACCACGACGGCCGAATTCATGTACTAGATAGACCGGTTGATAAAGGTATGCTGTCGTAAAAAGTGGTTTTTATGCGCTTTCTTTGGTGCTAGTGGTAAAGGCTTTTTTTTCGGATTCATGTTGTCTTGGATTCGTGTTACTTCGGGTTCATGTTGTCTCGGGATCATTCCACGCCGGATTCATGTTGTCTTGGATTCGTGTTGTTTGAGTACGGTTAGTCCCTGCGCAAGTTTTTAAGTAACTAGAAAATCTCGTAACAAATATTTTTTTCTAGTGCCTAAGCTTCGTATTTTTCTGGTCTATTTAGTTTGGGCCCATAGCTCAGTTGGTTAGAGCAGTCGACTCATAATCGATTGGTCGGGGGTTCAAGTCCCTCTGGGCCCACATTTTGAAATGCGTTTGATTTGCATTTCATACATATTAAAAAAGCCTCCTATATGCCATAGGGGGCTTTTTTTATTATGCAATAGTTAAAAGTCTGCTTAAATAATTAAGTCAGGTCAACGTAAATAGAACTACTCGATAAGAAGTATTTTTTTTGATGATTGGAAGGTGGGGGTGCTTAGACAGTATTCAAGTAATGGAATCGTTTGGCATTAAACGTAGTTGTTTTTTAGTGTGAATGTATTGTTTTTAACTTGATCCTATTGTTATGAATAAATTTGACAATTTTATCTATGCTTATGAAAAATGTAGTATCAAGTACCTAAGACCCAATATGAATAGTTTAATCGGCAGAATGAATGCCTTAGCGTTATTTTTGTGTTAAATCATTTACCCAACAATGGAAAATAAATTGCAATGAAAACCCAAAAAGATTTTAGCCAGGCTCAGATTGATCGAATTGTAGAAATGGCATGGGAGGATCGTACTCCTTTTGAAGCCATTGAACATCAATTTGGAATTAAAGAGGCACAAGTCCGAAAAATTATGCGTTCCGAAATGAAGAGAACTTCATTTACTATGTGGCGAGAACGTGTCTCGGGTCGTAAAACCAAACACAGCACTACTTCAGAAGCGTTACGTTTCAAATCTCAGAATCAAAAAGGGTAAAATAATATAAAGCTAGTGGATAAGTAGTTTCCTTTTTCTACTTTACCCATCGATTACACTTGTTTACTTACCCATCTTTATGATTTCACGAATTAGCATTACCTCACTTATATTATCTACGATATTTGGTTTTTTAGCCCCCCTTCTTACCGACAACCAACAGCTCGTTGCCCAATCAATAACTTATTTCGAATTGGAAGGATCGGTCCAATCCAAAGAAGATAATGGAGCTCTTATAGGTGTTACCTTAGAGGTTTTTGAGGTATCGGAGTCTATGTTTGAACTGGCGAGAGAGAATCAAAATCTGGAATCAACCAATCTTAGTTCATCGCCCTTGTCACCGGACTCGCGTATTCAAGCAACCTCTACTGATGCGAATGGGCGTTTTGTACTAGAGGGAATACCTGCCGGCACCTATTTATTGGTTGTGCGATATGTTGGTTTTGAAGAGCTAAGGCTGCCTATAAGGATTCCAGAAGAAGTACCTAACCGTCTGCGACTTTTCTTGGATCCTGATGTGGTTGAGTTTGGGGAGATTCAAGTACAAGCCAGTAGTTTTCAAGATTCTACCTCTACTCTGACCTCTGTACAACGAATTAGTTCAACGCAAGTTCAAAGTTTGGCTGGGGGACAGGGTAATGTATTTAATTTGCTTAAAGTGGTGCCCAGTGTTACATCAACCAGTGATTATTCTTCTCAATTGATCGTGCGAGGTGGTGAGGCTAATCAAAATTTATTTGTACTTGACGATATTGAAATTTACAGTCCGTATCAGGCCAATGGGGTGGGTAGCTTGTTTAATCCAAATGTGATTAGAGATATGGACTTTTATGCGGGCGCTTTTCCAGCGAGTTTTGGGGATCGTTTGTCTTCGGTTTTAGTGATAAATACGACCACGGGAAATCCTATCAAAGCATTGGAAACTCAGGTAGAAGTGGATGCAACCGTAGCGGCATTGACTATGAAGGGAGCGCTCCCTTTTTGGGAATCTTCTTGGATAGTAAGTGGCCGAAAGACCTATTTTGATTCATTTGCCAACACCTTTGCCCAGCGAGTGGTTACTCAAAATGATATTGCATTTCCTGATTTTACTGATCTAACCGCAAAACTTGAACTACGTCCGTGGACTGGACATACGGTATCTATTACAGGTCTATTAAGTGATGATGTAATTGATTGGATTGCACGTGAAGATCAATTTGGAGAATTAGAGTCAGATCGGGAGAATTTCTCAGGAGATCAATCCTCCACCAATCGAGCTTTGGGCCTAAGATGGACTTATAGTCCTGCACCTTTTTTTCAGACTCATTTGTATTCTAATTATTACAAAAATACGGGTGATAACGGAATTGCAGGAGATTTTAGGCCAGGTGTTGTACCGGGAACTGGCTTCCTATGGGAATCCCCTGTAAGTGACACCGATAGCATCGTTATTGATTATGACCAGCAATACACTTTTGAAAAATACACGGCTGGTACCCGCTTATTTTTCACCCTACCTCGACATGAATTAGAGATAGGAGGTGGGTATGATCAGTTGGTTAATAATCTAGATATTAATCTTGGCCTGAATAGTTTGGGTGAAGCTATGTTTGCTACTTTTGAAACAGCCTCGCCCATGTTAGAAGCTTTTGGAGATACCCTTAATTCACAGGCTACTACCGATCGGTATTATGCGTACGCTCAATACCGTTTTGAGCTCGTAAAAGAAAGGCTATTTATTCAACCTGGTATGCGTTATGTACAGTATGGGATCAATGATGAAGCCTATTTGTTACCTAGATTTGGGATTTCATTCTTACCTGCAAAAGGCTTTACAGTACGGTTAGGTGGGGGTACCTATGTGCAAAGTCCTGGTTTTGAAAAGTTAATAGAGCCTGATAACATATTTAATGTGTCAAAATTTAATCAGGTAGAAGGCTTAGAATCTGAGCAGTCACAACAAGTAGTACTCGGTATCACAAAAACAATTGGTTCAGATTGGCAAGTTGAGGTGGAGGGCTATGTTAAAGAATACCAAAACTTGATTACACGCTTATATAAAAACCTGGTTGTGTTAGAGGATATTTTTATCCCAACCACAAATCAAGGTAATACAATGCTTAATCCAGAGAATTATTACTTTGAGTTACAAAAGCAATGGAAGTTAACGGATGTACCGGTAAATAACGGAACAGGTCGGTCAGAAGGAGTAGAGTTCTTGGTTCAAAAATTTCCAAGTAGGGATCAAGCTTGGTCAGGCTGGTTTTCTTACATATGGGCCAAATCTGAGCGAACCGAACAAATTAATGGAGAACGATTTACCTATCCCTTTGATTATGATCGGCGTCATACGATGAATCTAATTGGTAATTATCGGTTAAATTCGAATTGGGATTTGAGTTTTACTTGGAGGTATGGCACTGGATTACCATATACTGAGCCTATCGGGTTGGACCCTATGAATTTTATTTGGGAAGGGGATGCTTTTTTTATCTCGGATCCAGAAACTGGAAATATACAGCTGAATCCAGATTTTGGAGAACTGCAAAATGTAAACCAACAACGCTATCCAGCATATAAGAGAATAGATGTTCGTGCTCAGTATAGTGGCGAGTTCAGTGGGTTGAGGTATAACCTATTTTTAGATTTTGTAAATGTACTTAATTCACAAAATGTTCAAAGTTACAAGTATGTACTCTATATAGTCGACCCCAATGTACCAGGCACGCCTGATTTCCTTAGAAGTAGTTCATGGGTAGAGCTTAAAAGAGAACCCATTTTTATGTATCCCTTTATTCCAAGTTTAGGGGTAAAGCTTAAATTTTAATGTGAGCTTAAATTTCAAATACCCCTCGAATGCCCACTACTAATCGTGATTGAGCATTCGACTGCGCACCCGGTTGTATGATGTATTGAAGATTGGGTTGAAGCCGTACAACTTCACTGAGCTTAGTGCTAGTGCTAATTTCAAGTACGTGCTCGAAGGAGTGATCAGTACTGTTGTGTTGGTCTCTTGGTAATTCGCTAAATATTCCTAAATCACCCAATCGGGCAGAGGCCCAGCTAATGCCAATAAGACTTTCAGACAGTAAATTTGCATTGGGAGAAATATTTTTAACCCAACCAGCTCCGATATAACGATCGATATAGGCATTTTTAGACTCACTAAGTCCAAGTCGGATGTAGGTGTCTCCAAAGGTATCAGATCGACTAAGTGACGTGTATATACCCTTTGCATTACTCAAATTACTAAGCTCCATATAGCTTTTTTCTAAAGAAAAAGTTGAAGTCCACATACCTAGACTAAGTGTCGAAGCCGTCGTATTTACTTTCACTTCTGAGGCTATTAAAACTCCATCAGATCGATTCCAATCAACATTACTAGCAGCATTCAATTCAATTCCGCTTGTTCGAGTCAATGGATCAAATGCACCTAGTTTTACGCTCCATATTTCCTGTTCAAAAAATGCAATCGTACCGAGTCCAGTCTCAGGAAAGATGGATGGTCCACTTAAACCAACCGATGAAAAATCAGGCCCTATACCATGAGAACTATTGATGAAAAATTGGGCAGGATCTACAGAATCAAAATCAGCATTACTATCTAGAATCCCCCCTTTTAAACGCAAACCTGTTTGGTTAGTTAATTCCAACCATGCTTCTAGTATTTCTACACCTTCATGAGCTTCGATATTAGAAATTCCCTGTAGGTCGCCCACAAGCTCGCTAATACTATTACCGTTGGTAAAAAAAGCAGATCCATACATGTTTAGTGACCAACTATCACTAATGGACCATTCATAACCAATAGCGGCGTCTGTGTAATGTAACCAAACAGGTTCTGCATCTTCTGATGTATTCGGAATATTCGCTAACCATATTTCCTGTACATTGCTAAGCCCCAAATGCATTGAAGAATTTTCTTGCGCCTCTGCGGTGCTGTAAAAGAGCACAACGGTAGATAAGCTTGCAATTAAGTAATAAATGGAGAGGAAGTGAAACTTCAAAATAATGGTAAATATAGAATTCATTTGGTGTATTGAATCAACAGCGTGCTGAATAAGCGGCGCTTTGAATCAAAATATATAAGAAAGAAACCCATTTATATGGTTACTAATATCAATTATAGAATAAACTTGACTAGAAATAAAGTTGATATTATAGGTAATTCGCCTGCAAATTCGTTTAGTTTCACTGCAATAATTAACCTACCGAAGGCTACATGAACCAAAGAGGAACCAATGAGATAGGAATTCTAAGACTGCATATTTATCAGGGTATTTTTGTATTTTTATATTAGTACAAATTCCAAAAATTAACGTTAATAGCCGTGAGCGATCAAAAAATAATTTTTTCTATGGTGGGCGTGAGCAAAGTCCACAAACCCAACAAAACCGTGTTAAAAGATATTTATTTGTCGTTTTTTTACGGTGCCAAAATTGGTGTTCTCGGTTTAAACGGAGCCGGTAAGTCTACTTTACTTCGAATTATAGCGGGGGAAGATCAGGATTATATAGGGGATATAAGTGTTCAAAAGGGGGTAACTTTCGGTTATTTACCGCAGGAGCCGGAGTTAGACCCTAATAAAACAGTGAAAGAAATTGTTCAGGAGGGGGTTCAGGAAACCGTTGATCTACTTGCAGAATATGAGGCAGTTAATGCTCAATTTGCAGATCCAGATGCCGATTTTGACGCTCTAATAGCTAAGCAAGCCAAATTGCAAGAACAAATTGATCGGATCGATGCATGGGATTTGGATTCAAAATTGAATCAGGCCATGGATGCACTGCGTTGCCCTGATGGAGATACCTCAGTGAGTGTTTTATCGGGAGGGGAAGCCCGTCGGGTAGCCCTGACTCGTTTACTCTTAAAAAAGCCAGATGTGTTACTACTCGATGAGCCAACCAACCACTTAGACGCCGAATCGGTGGGTTGGTTAGAGCAGCATTTAGCTCGATATGAAGGTACGGTCATCGCCGTAACACACGACCGGTATTTCTTGGATAATGTAGCGGGTTGGATACTCGAACTCGATCGCGGGGAAGGTATTCCATTTGAGGGGAATTACAGTTCGTGGTTGGAGCAAAAAGCCAAACGACTGCAGCAAGAAGAAAAGGAAGAATCCAAGCGTCAAAAAACACTTCAACAAGAATTGGAATGGATTCGCCAAAACCCTAAGGGGCGTCGTGCGAAAAGTAAAGCTAGGATTAACGCCTATGATAAGCTCTTGGACCAGCAACAAGAGAAGCGTCGAGAAGATATGGAAATTTTTATACCAGCTGGACCACGTTTAGGTGATAAAGTGATTGTCGCCGAACACGTTCAAAAGGCATATGATGAACGATTATTGGTGGAGGATATGAACTTTTCTCTACCTCCTGGTGGAATTGTGGGGATTATTGGTCCGAATGGGGCAGGTAAGACGACCTTGTTTAAAATGATCACCGGACAAGAAAAACCCAACGCAGGTAGTCTAATGTTGGGGGAAACTGTTCAGCTTGGATATGTAGATCAGAAAAGACCCTTGGATCCTAATAAAACTATTTGGGAGGAAATTTCAGGAGGGCAGGATTTACTCATGCTAGGCAGCAGAGAGGTTAACTCCAGAGCCTACGTCGCTCGATTTAACTTTAGTGGTAGCGATCAACAAAAAAAGACCTCTCAACTCTCAGGTGGTGAACGAAACCGAGTGCATTTGGCAAAAATGCTTAAAGAAGGAGCTAATGTACTTCTTCTCGATGAGCCAACCAATGATTTGGATATCAATACCCTGCGGGCCCTAGAAGAAGCGCTGCTTGAATTTGCTGGCTGTGCGGTGGTTATTTCCCACGATAGATGGTTCTTGGATCGTGTTGCCACTCACATATTAGCCTTCGAAGGCAATAGTGAAGCCTACTGGTTCGAAGGGAATTATGCTGAATACGAAGAGAACCGGAGACAGCGTTTGGGGATTACCGAAGATCAGCCCACTCGGATACATTACAAGAAATTAATGCGTTAGATTCGAATTAAGGTTTGCAATCCTTACATTGAGCCAAACCAACGCATACCGTATGAATTCTACTAAACATTCGACTCCTACACAGGTGTCAAAAGGAATGTGGTCTTGGGCCATGTTTGATTGGGCAAATAGTGCTTTTTTTGTCATTATCCAGACCTTCGTTTTTGCCGCTTATTTTCAACGTTCCATAGCTGCTGACGCAATCACTGGGACTGAGCAATGGGGTAATATGGTCTCGGCTGCAGGATTATTAATTGCCTTTACCGCCCCAGTTTTGGGTGCTATTGCCGATCGGTCTGGACGTAGAAAACCTTGGATTGCTGCTTTTTCACTCATGTCGATTGTAGCTAGTTTTTTACTCTGGTTTGCCGAACCCAGTACCGAATTCTTGACCTATGCCTTAGTGGTCACCTTTGTCGCTACCGTAGGAGCGGAGTACGCCTTCATTTTTTATAATGCTATGCTTCCCGATTTGGTCCCCCCATCCTATTTGGGGAGGTGGTCTGGATGGTCTTGGGCAATGGGATTTGCGGGTGGCATTGTGTGCCTTTTAGGAGCTTTGTATCTCTTCATCGAAAATGGGGGCGCTTGGCTTGGGTTAGATACAGAGACTCTAGAACACATACGTGCCACCTTCATATTTACGGCGTTGTGGTATTTGGTTTTTTCCATCCCCATGTTTCTTCGTACTCCAGATATTCCTAAAAATAATATCCCAGTGGGTCAGGCCATTACCGAGGGAATCTTGCAACTTAAAAACTCCATTAAAGAAGCCCGGAATTACGCCAATATTTACCGTTTTCTCCTTGCCAGGATGATTTATAATGACGCCGTTATACTCATCTATGCCTTTGGTGGTATTTATGCTGCAGGAACCTTTGGAATGGATGAGTCCCAGATTATTATTTTTGGAATTGGACTGAATGTTACTGCTGCTCTTGGTGCGGTGGGCTTTTCATGGATGGACGACCGTTCGGGGAGTAAAAAAACGATACTTTTCTCACTCATAGGTTTAATTATCCCAGTTACTGCGATTCTTTTCGTTGAGGATATATTCTGGTTTTGGATTTGGGGACTTATGTTAGGCGTGTTTTTTGGCCCAGTACAGGCAGCCTCTAGAACCTTAATGGGCCGTTTGGCACCAGAAGATAAACGAACCGAAATGTTTGGCTTGTTTGCCTTCTCTGGGAAAGCCACAGCATTTATTGGTCCCAAGTTATTGGGTTGGGTAACGGTACTATTTGCAAGCCAACGAATAGGAATGTCGGTTGTGTTAGTGTTGCTTGCCCTTGGTTTTTTGCTCATGTTGCGGGTTCAAGAACCTGAAAAAATTCAAGAATCTGCTAAAATTTAAGAACCTGAAAAAATTGAAGTACATCATGAAACTCTTAGGTTCTCATCAAATGAACTACTATGCTTGAAGAACGTATTCATCCTAATGCAATTCCCGCTTGGCGTTTGCAATTCGCGCTAAGTGGACTTTTTCTTTTTATTCCAGCTGCTTTTCTTTACTTCCTTCATACAAAAGAGGTAGTCGCCCTTGAATGGGCAATTGGTACGGGTATTATCGCTATTATTATCTATGTACTTATTGTGGCTTTTCTTCCTCAGCTACGCTGGTCACGGTGGAGTTATCAGGTTGATGACAAAGGAATTCAGATGCGCCGGGGTATCATATGGGTGCAGCATACAGAGGTGCCCATCAATCGAATCCAACATGTAGATACTCGTCAGGGTCCTATTTATCGATCCTATGGCTTGTCGGTTATTCGCTTTTCTAATGCTGCTACTTCTCACGAAATTCCCGCATTAGAAGAAGATCTATCCCAAGAACTCAAAGATAAAATCACCGACATGGTGCGGTTGGTAAAAGAAGATGTTTGAGTTTCAGCGACTGCATTGGGTAGCGTCCATTACTGGGGTATTAGAAGTCATTAAGCAAAATGTTCTTACCCTTGTCATTGTATTTATTGTGGGCTCGCGAAACGAATCACCCTACTTCCTGTGGCTAATAGGTGCTGGACTTCTTTCTGCTTTTGGCCTTGGTATTCTGGGTTGGTTTCGTTTTAAGTATCAATTATTAGAAGACGAAATACATATACATAAAGGTATTTTTGTTCAGAAAAAACTCTATATCCACAAAAATAGAGTCCAAGTAACCGAAATTTCTGCCGGCATTATTCAGCGGATATTTGGCTTGGTCTCCCTAACCATCCAGACTGCAGGAGGGGGGTCGGAACGTGCAGTACTTTCTGCATTGGATGCCGAAACGGCCCGTACTATTGTGGATGTATTAAAC
>ERZ891134.1727-NODE-1727-length-14216-cov-4.982981_pt1 | contig 14216 bp, 2 predicted proteins | sample MGYA00520888_ERZ891134 | MGnify/ENA primary metagenome ERZ891134 (study PRJEB32303, sample SAMEA104408692) | aquatic metagenome | biome: Brackish water; feature: Coastal; material: water | place: Baltic Sea | collected 2014-10-23 | depth 10 m ... | reverse complement strand
GACATAATTCTCTTACGTAATTACCCAGGTAGCGCCAGCGTCTACCGTTACAGTACCACTATTTATGACGAGAGGACCGTTGCTAACAGCATTCAATCCAGCTGTAATAGTGATATCTTCATCCAGAGTTCCTCGGTTAACCTTGATGATACCATATGTATCCAACCAGAGAGGATCATCGTTGGCGTAAATTGCTCCACTAACCCCGATAGTACCATCAACTTCTAGATCATAATCTGGGTTCTTGGCAGTTTGGAAGTTAATACCAACTTTAGTTGCTCTATAGATGTCAGTTTCGTTGGGTGCTTCAGTCCATCTGGAAGTAACAAACTCAGCATTGTTCTGGAAGACAAGACCATTAAAGTTGATATCACCTTGAACATTGAGTTGATAATCTCTTTGAATGGCATTTCCATTGGTATCAACTTCCTCTGGATCAGTACCACCAAAGAGTGTAGTGTTGATAGCAACTCTATTTGTAGTACCTTGGATAGCAAAAGCAGGAGTAGTTTTCCACTCGTTATTAACATTGCTATGATCACCAGCGGTAATCTCGAACATGTCTGTTCCAGTCAACTGGTTACCAACTCTAAAGTTGCTGAGGTAAGTAGATGTACCACCAACTAATCCACCAGTAGCACCTAAGAAGTAAAGTGGAGCTCCGTTGTTATTAGCAGTATCACCAACTGTGATAGCAGTGCTAACTCTAGCATCACCAATAACTTCCATTGTGAATCCTGGAGACTTGGTTCCAACACCCAACTTGAATGGAACAATAACGTCTTTATTTCTCTTGAGGATTAGAGGAACACCAGTAGTGCTTCCATCCGTGTGAGTAAAGTATAGACCTTCAGTTGCTCCGAGACTATTCTGACCAGCACCGTAATTGGTTTGTTCTGATCCAAACGCCATCTCCCATCTACCAGAAGTGTTGGTTGTGCCACCGCCACCTTGGTGTAGTAATCTGTAACCAGAACCAATATTTGAATTACCACCAGTTGCTGTAACATAACCAGGAGCAGCACTACCAGCATCGATAAGAAGTTTGGCGGATGTATCAACAGTGAATGTTAATGTTCCAATACCAACTTTGTTCTCGCTAGCATCAACAAAGAGTGTACCAGCATCAACGGTTAGATCATCTTCGACACCTAGAGTTCCGAAGAGTGAAGTTGGTCCATATACATTTAGTGCCTTATCGTTATTAGAATCACCAATGTTTAGAGTGCCAGTTAGGTCGCCGCCAGTGAGTGGTAGGTTCAGTGAAGCAAGACCAGTTAGAGATGCTGTAATTGTATTAGCAGCGAAGTCTCCATTCTCGTCTCTAAATACGGCAGACTTGAGTGTGATAGCACCTTGAGCATCTGTAGTAGATGGAGTATTCGTTGAGTTGAATACTACGTTACCAGCGTTCCATACAGTGTTACCACCGACTTTAAATTCATCTGGATCTGTAATCAGAACGTTTAGACTACCGCTACCTAAAGCATCGGTGCCCCCTATTGCTCGGATAGCAGCAGTATAGAAGTCTCCAGTACCACCATCCTCAGAAGATCTAAAGAAAATAGTTGGTTCTGTTTCGCTATTAGCAACACCATCTGCCCTACCAAGGAAGAACTTAGCAGTTCCGTTATCACTCTCTAGGCGACTAATTTCAATGTTGCCATCAGGCATACCATCAGCGTTACCGTCATATTCGGAGATCGTAAAGTCATCGAACGGAATCTGTATAGTATTATCACCAATTTCTACAGTGCCATTAAATGAACCTGTAATTAGGGTGCCAGTTACAATAGCGTATGCTTGATTGTAATCAATTGTTTGTGATGATGTTGTAAGTGTAGATCCATCATTATTGAGAATTCTGATATTAGAAATACTAATCTCACCAGGATCGTTACCAAAAGCGTCAAGTAGTTTGACAACGAATGGGGACTGAGTGAACAAAGAATTATTTTCAAGTTCATTAACGATAGAAGCATTTAGTCTCAAAATGTAAATACTATATCTAACACCAGCACCACTATCTTGTAGTAGTCTAATTCTAGTGTTAAAGTCTTTTTTTGTTTGATAAGATGGCATCCTGTTATCAAGGACACTACCATGAATCATGGTAGAAGCATTTTGATACCATTGACCAGTTCTGTTTCTTAGACGATAAGCATTTGGACCAGCAACACTTCTCGAATCAGCTGGATCATTTGAATAGTCATTACCTGAAGACCAGAGTTTTGCCCAAGCACTGAACGTAGCAGTGGTTGAAACAGAAGCACTGGAACCTCTAATCCACATATTGTTGGCATCAGTGAAACCTAATTGTACAACGCCACCGTAAGGGTTAGAGGTATCATCACCACCACCCCTGATAGACATGACAGTGTTGTAGTCATTTGCTGTGGATATTAAAGTGGTTGTTCCAGTTTGTTGATCAATTGCTTCTTTAAACTCTGGGTCTAGTAGACCATTAGTAGAGTTTCTTCTTACGTCAATAGAAGCACCAGAGACAAATTCTCTAGGAATACCATCTGCTAGTAATGCTCCTGTTTTGGAAGTTAGTTTAGCAGTTTCGCCAGAAGACTGAGAAATACTAATGTTATAAGTTTCAATTGAAGATAGGTAAGCAGGTGCTAAGATACCAGCGTTAATGTTATCAGCATTTCTATAGTAAGAACCTTGCTGACCATCAAGCAAGTCAGCGTCTAGACCACTGTCAATACCAGTAAATAGTGTGACAGCACCGTTGGCAGCAAGGTCGAACTGAGATTTTCTAAATCGTACAACACCGACGTTACCAAAAGCTTGATCACTTAGAGTATCGTTGTTTGCTCTAGCAACGTCAATACCAACGTCGCTGTGTAGTTTGTCCTCAGTATTGACTTTGATACGAAGGATTAGACCCGAACCACTACCAATAGATTCTGTTGGAATATCAGTAAGCAAGAAGTCATTCTCAAATCCACCACCACCGCTATCAACAGTACAGGCAGTAACAATTCCATTTTCAATAACAAACTTGAGTTGTAGACCTTCAGCATCAGGTCCCGCATTTGTTGGTGTGATCTGGACGTTGTTGAACGTACCGTTGTCGAATCCAGAACCACCAGATTCGATTTGAACACTTTCAACAAAGTCTGAGGTTGGAATCAAAGACTGGAATAGTACAGGGGATGGTGGTCTTTCAAATTCAATAATTGTATCGGCAGAAACCGAAGAAAGTAGACCATCACTTAAAGTGATTCTCTTATAAACTGTAGTACCTACAGTAATATCAGCGATCTGTGAGATGGTAGTTCCTACTTGGATACCATTAACATTGACGATCTCATGACCGATCAATAGATTCGATGTCTGTGAATCAGAAGAGTTGAATAGTAAAGTATCAGAACCACTTACATCAGCAGTCTTAATAAAGTATCTGGTCTCTGTTCCTCTAACAGACTTGACAACTTTCTTGTATGACTGATCACCAAATAGAGCAGTGTTTGAGTTGGCAGCTTCATTATCTGATGCCAGTTTGGAAGTTGGAATAACACCAATAATATCCGAAGCATCAACAGTGCTGGTACTTAGTGAAGTCCAGTTAGAATTGTTAGAACCAGAGGTATTGACAACTCTACTAATGTTGACAGTTTCGGCAGGAACGTCACTAGATTGAATAGTCTCTCCAACAACTGGTTTGATGTTGTTAACGATATCACCATATAGTCTACTCTCTAGGAATACACTTGCTTGAGCTCCCGTTCCACCACCACCACTGAATGTGATCGTAACTTTGTTCTGAGCGTCATCTAGATATCCTTTACCACCAAGAAGAGCATTAGAATTTTGAATATTGATAGCAACAATTTCGCCGTTAACAACCTGTGCTTCGGCAGCTGCTGCCACATGCCCTAATTGAGTTCCTAGAGAACTGGGGTTAATGACAATAGCAGGAGCACTACTAAATCCAGAACCAGGATCATCAATAACGATTTCTCTAATAACGCCAGGTCTGTATTCAACTAACTGAATCTTACCGCCAGTGTTTGAACCAGTGAATACATCGAAGGTAGTGAACTGTAGTGAGGTGTCAGGAACAATTGCCAAGAAGACTGAATCATTATCAGTATTCAAGATGAATGGAGTTCCGTCTTCAATAACGATGTCACCAGCGTTGACTCCTTCTAGTGCTAGTCTCTCTGCTTGAGTATCTACACTAAAGACGTTAATTGGACTGATGGGTGGTAGTTGAGATTCTGAGATCTTACCACTGTCATTTAGTTCCACAAGTGCTCTAGGTAGAGCGTTGGTGGAGTAATTCTTGTTAATATATTGGCCAAGGTTGTTGGTGATATAATCTTTAACTGCCTTCTGAGTGGGTAGTTTGGAGTCAGTAGATTGTGAACCACCAAGAGTGTTACTATTATCGAAACCAGTAACAACAACGTCACCGCCTCTCAGTTTCAAGAATTCAACTTCCGAGATCGAAACCGTACCTGTGAAAGTAATATTACCAGTTCTGTTTTCGATCTTAGCGAACGTACCAACTTTGAAGTCACCTAGTTCGTCAGTACCAGAGACATATGTTCTACCATAGTTTTCGGATACTTGTTCGTTGGAGTCGATCTTAACACCACCGTTTTCAGGTAGAGCATTGTAGTCAGTACCAGAACCAACGAATTCCCACGTGTGAGAAGAAGAGTTACAGATAGATGGTCTATGAAGAGCAACTAACTTCGTAGATAGTGTGCTGTTGGAAATGATGTTGCCTGTAGCTTTATTTCTAAAGCTAGCACCGCCACCACCAGAACCATCAGTAATGGTAATTCTTGCTCTGTACGGAGGACCCTCTCTAAGTAGTTCGACTTTATCAATGAAGTATTCATCTTCCAGATCAGCAGATTCATAACCATCAATTCTAACAACATAGTGCTCCAAAGGAACTCTACCAATATTATCAATAGTAAATTCGGTATTACCAGTTACACTTTCGGAAACAACGTCAATGAAGGCACGGTTGTAACCAGAAGAAGTTCTGTAACCAGCGTCAAATTCGTATGGTTCTCTTCTAACACCAGTAGATCTTAGAGCAAACTGACCGAAGTTAGAAGCGGAGTTAGTAACAGAAGCGTATCCACCAGACTCACAAAGGACGCCATCTACACAGAAGATACAGAAGACCGAAACTAACTGTACATAACCATCTTCAATAATCTTATATCCAATACCATTCTGCTCAGAAACAATCGTGAAAGCAGAAGCAACCATTGATTTACCCTGGTTGGGGAAGGTTGCTCGTCCATCAGTTAGTCCAGGGAATGGGCAGTTAGGTTGCTTAACTTTAGAACCGTCAATCAAAGCACCACTACCACCAATCTTGGAGATGATGGAAGAGTTCTGTGTATATGGAGATGCTGAGATAATAGGTAGATCATCATAAACAGCACGGATAGTTACAGTGTTGTTTAGAGCGTCACGTAAAATGTTATCGGGATATGATAAAACATCATCACCAGCATATAGAGTACCAGTAGTTCTGTTTGTAGTTCCAGGTTGAATTGCTGAAGCACTAAGAGGATCTGATTCATACTCAAGGATGCCATCAATAATACCGAAGGAAGTTGCCAGAGTTGCTTCTACGTTAGCACAAATAGCATTACCACCAGAAGGATAAGCAGAAACTGGATTAATCCCTACAGTTCTCTTGAAGGTGTGGGCAGATTGTGGGAGATGCTTAACAGCATTCGTAGTAGCACTTACAAATGTATGAGCAGATTGTGGTAGATGCTGAACCGCTGTTGAAGTTGCTCTAACAAATGTGTGTACAGATTGTGGTAAATGTGATACAGCGTTAGCGGTAGCACCTTCAAAATAGTGAGTGGATTGTGGTTCGTGCTTGATAGCATTTGTAGTAGCACTTACGAATGTATGTGCCGAAGTGTCGGAAGATGTTCCAACAAAGATAGTAAACGTACCGTCTTGACGCTCAATGCCATTAGTAAGAGCACTTACAAATGTATGAGTGCCAGTGTAAGAAGAAGATCCAACATTAATTTGGAACGTATCTGTAGTTACTCCAGAGATCTCCATCCAACGACCTGATGGATAATCGTAATTAATACGCGGGTAAGATTTCTGTACTGTATTGCCATCTAGATCACAAGTATAAACTAGAGATCCATCATCAACTTTGATGTAGTCTCCGTTAGAGAAACCATGTCCAGCAACAGTTAATGTGATGACGCCAGTGGAAGCATCGTAAGGAGCATCAGTTGCTGTATGTTGAGTAGAACCTACAGAAGTGATAGCAATAGACTTACCAGCAAAAGGATCATTACCAGGACGTGGGTATGTCTTAGGATCGCTAGGATCAGTTAGACAGGTAAAGGTGAACGAGTTGTCCTCAAGAACAACGCTACGTCCAACACCGAGACCGTGCTGTCCTACAGTGACAGTCATGTTACCTGTTACGGGACTGTACGTAGCAGCTGATGGAGTGAAATACTTATTGGGACCAGAGATGCCAGCATCAACTGTAATTGTGGTAGCAGTAGTTGCTGTAATTGGAATTGATCTACCAGAGAAAGGATCAATACCAGGGCGAGGATATGTTTTCGTGGAATCACGATTATCCATATCACAACTAAATGATAGGGAATTGTCAGCAATAACAATACCTTGACCTTGTGCTAGGCTATGTGCCCCGATTGTCAGTTCAAGATCACCAGTAGAAGGATCATAGACAGCACCAGTTGGAGTGAAGTTTACATCAGAACCAGATAGACCTACATTAATAGTGAAAGTTCCGTCTTGTCTTGAAAGACCATTGGGAGTGAATCCTACAAATGTATGGGCAGAGGTATCTCTAGGAATTGGTAGACCTTCGATACGATACTGGTTGGCATCAATAACAGTGATATCAAACCATCTACCACTGCCGTAGTCATAACTACGTGGGTATGTGTGGTTAGTAGCATTGCCATCTAGATCACAAGTAAAGGTGATAGCATTGTCATCTACCTTGATGTAGTCACCTGTACTAAATGTATGACTGTTCTGGGTGAATACAATTGTTCCTGCTGATGGGGAGTAAGTAGCATTAGATGGACTGTGAGTCGTAACACCTACATTAGTGATAGCAATAGACTTACCAGCAAATGGGTCAATACCAGGACGGGGATAAGATTTCTCCGTGGCATTGTTGTCCATGTCACAGGTAAATGTGAAGCTGTTATCTCCTAAGACAACATTACGTCCTACACCAAGACCATGTTGTCCTACGGTGACAACCATGTCACCAGTAGCAGGATCATATGTAGCGTTTGATGGTTGGAAATTCTGGTTAGCAGCAGAAGCACCTACGTTGACTGTAATCGAAGTCGCTGTGGACCCCGTAATCTTCATAGACTTGCCAGCAAAAGGATCGATTCCTGGACGTGGATACGTCTTCTGGGAATCATCACCATCCATGGCACATGTGAAGGTGAAACTATTGTCGTCTAAGACAATACCTTCTCCAAGAGATAGCGTATGAGCGCCAATCTCCATAGTGAAAGAACCATTGGCAGGATTATAAGTGGCGGCAGTTGGAGTATATGTTACATCAGGACCAGAAACACCTACATTGACTGTAATAGTATTGGTAGTTACTGAGGCAATTGGCAGCAACCCTGAAGCAGCTGTTTGATCGGTATCTGGCAAGTAATGCTCAGTTTTGTTTCCATCCATGCCACAAGTGAACACGAATGATTCTATGTTTAGACGGATAGATTCGTTTGTAGTTACTCCATGAGCACTACCAAAGGTCATTACAAATTCGCCAGTACCTGGGTTGTAAGTAGCGTCAGTGGGCGTTAGTTGTGCTGTAGGAGTTCCGTTAGCATCAACTAAAATTGTACTATCAGTAAACTGAGGAATTACAGTAAATGTATTTGTAACTGCTGATCCAGATGCTGTCTCCCAGTTTCTCATTGCCTGGATAGACAGATCTCTAACTTTCTGGAAAGCAAATCTAGTAGCACCTAGTTCACTAGCAGGAATTCCAGTTAGAGTAGTTCCTGTGTAATAAAGTTCGGCAGCGTTCACGGCACCAGTGTTACCACCAAGAACCAAGTCTCTCAAAACACCACTAAGGACTTTGTTTACATCTCTACGACACTTACGTTCGTCAACATTATTGAGACCCAAAGCAGGATATTGCTGCTTAGTATTTAAATATGCTTCATCAGCGATTAGATCTCTGTTTCTGGCAATTAGATAAGCAGCATCTAGATATGTACCAGAAGAATTATTTGAAAGAACATCAACAAACAGATAAGATAGTGTATTAATAGCATTTGCTACGTTAGCACAAGCAGGAGATCCAACAGTATCATCAATAATAGTTGGGTCAATATAAGCATCTAAATTTGTATATACTGGACTATAAACAGGACCAGTTAGTCCATTACCAGTACGCCATTTTCTCATGGCAAAGGTTGCTAGCTCTCTAGCATACTCAATAGCACGAACAGTTTGAATAATTTCGTAATCTACATATTCAATCTGTCCAGCATCAACATACTTGAGAGCACCTTCAATAATATTGTAGTTACTACCATATTCTAAGTCACGAATCAAAGCATTCAGGAAGTGACCAACGTCTCTACGGCACTTGTCATCGCTTACAGGAATACTGAAACTTGGATATTCTTTCTGTGTAGTTACTCCATTAATAATACATTGTACTAAGATGCCCGAAAGTTGAACAGTATCATCTTCCGATAGACCATGTGGATTGTCAACAGTAACTGTAGCTTCTCCAGTTACACTATTTTCATAGGTAAAATCCGTAACGTTGTAAGTATTTCCACCAACTGTTGCTGTACCACCACTAATATATGTGTGACTGATTGAGTTTGGTCCAAGATAAATTTTGAAGTTTAGCGTGGTTACATCATATACAGAATAATAATCTTTCTTAAATTGATCGTTAACTCTACCTACAACTTCATCAGCAATGAAGTCAATATTGTTTCTGATCTGTAAGCAAGCATCCTGGAATCTTCTCTCTACGGGTTGAGATTCTGGAAATTTGTTTGGTGTGTTCAACAACGACATTGTAACAGACTTAGAAGCAGTCTTAACACTGATAACAGCACCTTGAGATTCTGGATTCCAATCTGAAATGGCATTCAATCCTAAAGAAGCATCAATCTTTTTAGGAATAATAAATCTTCTTGCCCTACCATCAGCATCTTCAATTACCTTGTAGATTCTCTGTTTGCCATTGAGGAATGAGAGGTTTGGTGTGACCGTAGGCATACCAGTAATCTCAATTTCTTCACCTTCTTTGAAATCATGAACATTACTAGCACCTTCTAGTAGGTTGGTATAGAAAACGACACCACCCAGATCTTCGGCACTACCATAGAAATTGTTTTGGTAACCGTCTGTGAAGGTTCCTTGTAGAGAGAAATCAATTCTTACTACAGGTACTTCTTCTACTTTTTGAACTGCTTTATCACGACCCTCGAATACAACCTCTGCTTCTGCTCTAGTTGATGATACATTGTTGGCGTTAAATTCATAAGCATCTCTTACATACGTATAGAATACTTGTCCACCATCATCGGTAGTTGCTGTAGTATCATTATGGGTAGGACCAACAGTACCAGATACACCAGCAGTAGTGACTTCATAAACATTATCAATGTTCCAGATTAAATCACCTAATTGGTATACTTGTCCACCATCCCATCTTAATGTTCCAGAACCACCATAAACAAAACTTTCGGAAGATTGGAACGTACCAGAAACACCAACAACGTCAGCAATACTACCTGTAACAAAGGCATTAGCATCATTAACATCAGTAATATCAAATGCTACTTGATTAATCCTAGCAACAACACCAGTAGTAGCACCTCTAGCAATTGTTCCTGCGACTAGACTACTACCACCAGTATTGAAAGTAAATGTTGCTTTATACTTCTGAGGACCAAAGAACTGATGACCTACAGGGAAAGATACTCCAAAGTCACCGTTAGCACTAGCATCATAAGTAATTCTTTGCTTGTCATCAAAGACCATAGCAAAGTCCCATGTACCAACAGAGGCACCAGAGGAGTTAACTTTATCTTGATATGTTACACCAATAACGTAGTTTTTATCACCAAACTTGAAAATGTGCTTACCAGGATTGTTAGGTCTAATAATAACCAGACGGAGGTTATCACCAACAATAGAAGCATCTGGTGGAATTGAGATTGGGTTATCTTCTAGATATTCTCCACCAGCAATGATGATAGATTCTTTTACACCAGGAGTAGTCCATGCCAACTGACATGCTTTCTTGATAGTTCTAACTGGGTTAACAGGAGAACGGCCATCATTATCATCATCACCAATTTGTTCTGAAACATAGATACGACCACCAACGTCGTTTGTTGCTAGGTTTAGAACATATTCTGTAGTAGCAATCTTATCTGATCTATCACCAAGTAAAGGAGTGATAGAACGAGGGAATATACCAGAGTTTCCACCCTCGCCATAGAAAGCATCGTTGGGAGCATCTACTCTATAACCAATGTGCTTAAATCGTACATCACCATTTGTAACTACACCATCTTCATGTGTGGGTGGAAGAATATCACAAGTACCCTGATTCAGTGCTTGGTAAACATTCTTATTTGCAAAGAAATATTCGTTGATATTAATGGGTTCTGCTGTATCAGGGAATGGTTGACCAACACCATTCAAAAATACTTTAAGGTGGGGAGCACGTACTTTAATATCTGGAGTAACCAGATTATCGATATCAAGATTGAGAATGTTTGCTGTATCAGAAATGATAGACGTAGACGTTCTGATAGCACCATTAATATCAAGTTCAAAGTCAATGGTGTCTAGAAATGCTTCACCCGAAGCACCAAATCCGTTACCACCTTCAATAGTTACAACTGGGGCAATATCGTAACCATCACCAGGATTGTCAATTAAGATGGAAATAATTCTACCAAAACTATCTGTGTTAGCAGTAGCAACTGGCGTAATTCCTCCAGGTAGAGTTGGAGCAGAGAAATTAATAGTAGGGGTATCAGTGTAACCTGTACCTGGAGATAAAACATCAATACGTTCTACTCTTCTTCCAGTTCTGTTGATACCAACACGAGGAAGATTTGTACCCGAGTCAATAACCGCTTGAATGATCTCACGTTCATTCGATCCAGCACCCGCTCGAAGACGTACTGAATTAGAACCGACGATGGTGGAATCTACGCCCCTAATCTGTTCTCTGTCAGAATTAAACTGAAAACTCATGTTACTACCCAGTCTACACTATGGTTTTATTCTCTTATCTATTTAGCATCATGTCCACTCAATGCTGACTACTTGAACGTATCCAACCCACTTAATAGTTTGTCCTGGAGTACCACCTTGCTTAATAACTGAATAACTAAATCTGTTTAAAGCACCTGTGTCAAAAAGTTCAGTTGTCCAGGTTTCGCCTGATGGAACACTATCTTTAATGATAGTAAGTAAATTAGAAAGTTCTGTTGGTGCTCCATTAGTATCTACGACTACTACCGACTCTTTTTTTAATGACAAATGTCCTGTACCTAAATTATTTACCCCAATAATATGAGCTGTGATAAAATTTACTGTACTAGATGAAATAGGAATCTGAGTGCCGTTGGCATCTAACTCCAGAACATCTGTAGTGTTGCCGCTCAGAACATATGAAGCAGCATACTTATCAGCAAAACTGGTGTTTTTAATTTCAAGGGAGTTAACATTAATTAGATCTTTAGATTCGTTAATTAAAGTAAGATTTTCTACCGAAAATCCTCCCATTGAATCTAGTGGGGTTAAGTTGGTTGCCATTTACTGTTTACCTCTTGGTGATGGTTTTTACGAATGTAACTTCAACATTATCATTTAGTCCCAAAGCTGAGTCTAAAGTAACTGTAATTCTAGAGTTATTTAAACCATCAATATCAAAAGTTGATGTGATAATTTCAACATCACTCTTAATATTATTAATTTCAGTGTAGTAAAGATCAGTACCATCATCAATAACATTATATTCTACAATCTCTTTGGATCCAGTAGTAGTATTAACTGCTGTAACAAGAACTTTACCAGAGGACTCGGTAGACAAATTATATAGAGTAGCATTACCAGCACCACCTGATTGTCTAGTCAAACTAAGTCTAGAGGTATTCAATCTAAAGTGATTTAAATCTAGGTTTGTCAGTTCATTATCTAGGAGAGTAATATTATCTGGAGTTCCTGTCGTAAATCCTAGGTTGAAAATAATATCACCCGTATTTGTAAGTCTCAACAAATGATCATTGTTAAGACCAGAGGAAAGACCAATATCAAGTTTATCTTTTGATGAGTAGATAAAAGTTGTATCAGTAACAGTATGATCAATATTCAATGCCAAATCTGAAATTCCTAGAACCTCTCCATTTAAATTTAATACTTCACTTGTACTCTCAATAGTATCAATTGTGTCCAAAGTTAATGCTGCTGCTGTCAACCTTAGTGTGTTGCTTCCAGCATTAAAGAAGTATAGAATATCTTCATCAGTACCAGGACCGACTTCTGCTTTGATTAAGGTGTCTTGGTCAATATCTTTAACTCCACCAAGTCCACCCCATTGAAGTCCATTGTATCCTTCAAATTGACTATCGTCAGTATTATACCTAACAGAACCCTGGATAGGATTACCTTTGGAATTGTTGTCTCCTACAGGAAGAACAAGAGAAGATTGACAATCAATCTTTACTTTTTGACTTCCATTAGGACTGATGACAATATCATTCGTAAACGAAGACATTGTGTTTCCAGAGAACTTCAGTTCATTGTTAACCGATAGTGAAGTAAATCCAAGAGGGTCAATTTTTACTTCGGTAATTTCGTCAAAGGTTAGTGGAGAAACTGCTGAAATATACCAAGTTAGAATTACATCACCACTGGTGGCATCACCAGAAGTATGAATGGGTTCTGACCCAGTAACAGCGAGTAGATTTGTTCCTCCAGGATTAGCAACTGTAGTTACTTCGTAAATATTATTCTGATACTTGAGGAAATCGCCAAGAGAAACTGGTGCTTGAGCAGCCCATTCAGCGTAACTAGGAGCACTCACATTTACGGATTTAACTTTCTTTACATTGACAAACTCTAGATAAGATGGAGAAACTTTTAATGTATTGATGTTATCATTAATAAACCATAGCGTATTGTCATTGGCACCTACAGTTTCTTCAGCAAGAATTGTTGTATTACCATCCAAGTCTCTAACACCACCAAGAGAAGACCATTGGGCATTAGTAGAACTATAACCTTCGTAAGAATTGGTTTCGGTATTAAATCTAATAGCACCATCTTGAGCAATGGGACTAATAGGACGTTGACCTGTAGTTCCTATTGGAATAATCAAAGCGGTACTAGTGTCTACTTTAGCAACTCTATTTAAAGCAGGAATCATTCTGATGTCACTAGTTCCTGTAGTAGTAATTTCGTTATCAGCAATAGTGAGAATATTGTTAATATTCAATCCAGCATTTGCTCTAACATTACCTTGAGTAACTAAGTTGCCATCAGTATTGGTAATAGTGAGTTTACTATCCCCAACGGTTACATTACCTTCAATAGACAGGTCAGTAGAATCTAATACTAAAGTGCCCGAGGTTTCAATTTCGGGTGAAACAACTTTCTCCTGTACAGAAATAGTTTTTGTTGAAAGTAGAGTATCTACAGTAAGACTATCAACAGTTCCCGTCTCAGCATCAATATCTTGAGCAACTACTCTACCATTTAGTACATCTAAAGTAATTACATCTTGATCAGAAACATTAGTGAGAGTAACTAATAATCCACTACCAAAAGTCTTTGGATTATTTGGATCAATTGTAATTTGAGCTTCACCACCCATTCCAGCATGACTAGATGTACTATCTGATCCACCAGTATTACAGTAGTAATAAAGTGTAGTAGGAGTGTTTGCTGTTACCTTAAATCTAAGACCATCACTAACGTTTACTACACCATCAGTATAAGAAGTGCCAGTAAATGTTAGTGTTGCTGCTCCACTACCAGCTGGGTTATCAGATAAAGTTAATTGTGTACCACTATCAACTGATTCGACAACAGTATCTAGAGATAGAGTACCATCACCAGAAGCAGTAACTGCCATTCCAGGAAAAATTCCAGTAGTAGAAGCAACTAAGATTGTAGGACTGGTGGCA
>ERZ891134.1723-NODE-1723-length-14236-cov-6.711797_pt1 | contig 14236 bp, 10 predicted proteins | sample MGYA00520888_ERZ891134 | MGnify/ENA primary metagenome ERZ891134 (study PRJEB32303, sample SAMEA104408692) | aquatic metagenome | biome: Brackish water; feature: Coastal; material: water | place: Baltic Sea | collected 2014-10-23 | depth 10 m ... | reverse complement strand
GGGAGAAGGCTATCAATATGAAGGTCGCCTGATCCGCCGAATCGCCGCCAATCCAAGCCAGATCTTGGGGGTTTTCAGGCAATCTGCGGAAGGGGGTCGCATCGTGCCCGTTGAGCGGTCGGGCAAAGAATGGCAGGTTGGTCCCAATGATGCCGGCGGCGCAAAAGATGGTGAATTGGTTGAAGCAGAGCAAGCGGGCCCAAAATCGCGCATGGGATTGCCGCGCGCAAGGGTGATGACGCGTTTGGGGGATCCCTCTGCGCCAAAAGCGGTGTCCCTGATTGCAATTCACCAACATGATATCCCTGATCATTTCCCCGAAGATGTGGTGCATGAGGCCGAAGCGCAACGCGCGGCAGGGCTAAAGGGCCGCGAAGATTTGCGAGATATGCCCTTGGTCACCATTGATCCGGCGGATGCGCGCGATCATGATGATGCCTGCTATGCGCATGAGGATGACGCGGCTGATAATCCGGGCGGGCATATCATTTGGGTGGCGATCGCGGATGTGGCGCATTACGTACGGCCCAATTCAAACTTGGATCGTGAAGCCCGCAAGCGCGGCAATTCCACTTATTTTCCAGACCGGGTGGTGCCGATGCTCCCGGATCATCTCTCGGGTGATTTGTGCAGTTTGCACGAAGATGTGCCACGGGCCTGTTTGGCGGTGCGGATGCAAATCAGCGCGGAGGGCGTGAAGCTAGGGCAAAGTTTTCACCGCGGTTTGATGAAATCCGCCGCGTCACTCACCTATGAAGAAGTGCAGTCGGCCTATGAGGGTGTTTCTATTAGCAAGCGCGCAGCGCCATTGTTAGAGCCTGTTATCAAGCCCTTATATGAGGCTTACGCCGCCTTGGTTCGGGCGCGCGAAATTCGCCAACCTCTTGAGCTGGATCTGCCCGAACGCAAAATCATCTTGGATGAAGACGGGCAAGTGGCCTCGGTAAATTTTCGCGATCGTTTGGATGCGCATCGCTTGATTGAAGAATTTATGGTCTTGGCGAATGTGGCCGCTGCGGAGGCTCTGCAAGCCAAACAGGTGCCGCTTTTGTTTCGCGTGCATGAAGAACCTTCGCCCGAAAAGATTGATGCGCTGCGCGAAACAGCGCAGGCTGACGGGCTTAGCTTGGCCAAAGGCCAAGTGTTGCAAACGCGGCATTTAAACGCGCTGCTTAGGCAAGCCGAGGGCAAGGATGAAGCTGAATTAATTAATATGTCAACGTTGCGTTCAATGACGCAGGCCTATTATAGCCCACAGAATTTCGGCCATTTCGGGTTGGCTTTGCGCTCTTATGCGCATTTTACCTCGCCCATTCGCCGCTATGCCGATTTGATCGTGCATCGGGCACTTATTCGGGCGCATGGATGGGGCAAGGATGGGTTGAGCGCAGAAGAAGAGGCCCTGCTGGATGAGACTGCGCAGAAAATTTCCGATACAGAACGGCGCTCAATGGTGGCAGAGCGTGATACGACGGATCGGTATCTTGCCGCCTATTTGAATGAGCGCAAAGGCTCAGAATTTACCGCCCGGATCAGCGGCATTGCGAAATTTGGCGTGTTTGCGCGTTTGGATGAAAGCGGCGCTGAGGGTTTGATTCCTATCCGAACTTTAGGCCGCGAGTATTTTCATTATGACAAACAAACCAATAGCCTACTTGGTTCTGAGACAGGGCTTTTACTCAGTTTAGGGCAGGTTATTGAGGTAAGGTTAAGCGAAGTTATCGCCGAATCCGGTAGCGTTGCGTTTGAATTGTTAAGCGTCGAAGGCAACGCATTACCCAAATCTGGGCGTAAAAATGCGCGCCCGGTAAAGCGCAAATTGGGCAAAGCGCGGAAAAAATCTGATAAGGTAAAGCGGAGCGTTAAACGAAAGCGTTAGGATGTGATGGATCAGGGGTTTCGGGCATGGGCAACGAAGTTTGCAGAGCGCGTTGCGGGGCGGTTTGACGCAGATTTTCTGCATAAAACAGTGCTCAGTTTTCAATTTCTTCCCGAGGTGATTGAAAAAGACCGGTTTCAGCCTGAAACGGAAATGCCAATCTGGACCTATCTTCAAAAAACATGCTCATCCGATCGTGTTGCGCAGGGCCAGCAACTTCTAACAAAATTTCAAACCTCTCTAGATGAAATTGTGCATGCTTATGGCGTACCGGCGCAGGTTTTACTGGCCGTTTGGGGTTGTGAAACCGCTTACGGATCAAATCGCGGCGGCTTTTTTGTTTTAGATGCTTTGGCCAGCCTTGCGTTTGAGGGGCGCCGGGCGGCGTTTTTTGAACAGCAATTGATTGCCGCCTTGGATATTTTACAAGCCGGAGACGTGTCAGCTAAGCGTTTCTTGGGCAGTTGGGCCGGCGCTATGGGCCATACGCAATTTATGCCGTGCTCTTATCTTCAGCACTCGGTTGATTTTGACGGCGATGGGTTTAGCGATATTTGGTCGGACAGCCCGGTTGATGCTTTGGCTTCAACGGCTGCGTATTTGCAGGCGCAGGGTTGGCGCTCCGGGCAGATTTGGGGCGCAGAGGTTTTTCTGGCACCGGCAGCGGCCTTGGATTTACCTGCCCCTGACACGGCTCTGAACCTGTCAGATTGGGCGATGAGAGGTTTGACACCTTATCAAGATTTACCCGAAAATGGTCTTGCTAAGCTGATCCTTCCCGCTGGTATACAGGGCCCGAAATTTATGGTTCTGGAAAATTATACCGCTTTATTGGCCTATAATCCTGCGCAGGCTTATGCGCTGTCAGTCTGCGCGCTGGGTGATGCGATTGCGGGTGGGTTGGGCCTTGTTCAACCTTGGCCTATTGGCGAGGCTGCGCTGAGTCGCAACGAAAAGCGCAACGTGCAAATCGCCCTCAGCGCGCTTGGCTATGACACGTTTGGCGCAGATGGGCTTATGGGTCCAAACACCGCTGCGGCGCTCTGGAGGTATCAACGCGACCAGGGATATGTTGCTGATGCCTATCTAAGCCGGGCTTTATGGGCCGAGCTTGCCGGTTAGGGTCTTTCTAAGATCTGGGCTATCCTTCGCCGAAGGGGATCCAAACGGTTTTTGATTGGCTGGCTTCTGCCAGAAAGCTTTTTCCTTCACCCTCTGTTGAAAACCAATCTCGATCCTGTCCGTAATTGACCCAGCTGCGTTTTAAACCCAGCGCGCTTTGCGTTTCAATTTCCGTAGATAAATCGCTGGACGAAAAGCTCCATATGGCGTCAATATTCAAATGGCTGGCCAGAGGTGCGGCCAACTCCGAATGGGCGCCGGTTAACAGATTAACAACGCCCGCAGGGACATCCGAGGTCTCTAAAATCTGATAAAATTCGGTGGCGATCAACGGGTAGGGCTCAGAGGCCACCATAACAACGCGATTGCCCATCGCCAAAGCCGGCCCAAGCAGCGAGACCAGCCCAAGTAGCGGCGCGTCATCCGGGCAAAAGGTGCCGATCACGCCAATCGGTTCGTTCAAAGCCAATGCCACGCCGCGCAAGGGCACATCGCGCACTGCCCCATCATATTTATCCGCCCAAGCTGCATAGGTGAACAGGCGCTCTAGGCTGGCCTCAACCTCTGCTGCGCCATTTGTTTCACCCGTGTAGAGGTTGATTTTTGTGGCAAATTCAGCGGCGCGTGCCGAGAGATTTTCGGCAATGAAATATAGAATTTGGGCGCGTAAATGCCCGCTTGATCCAGACCATTTTACGGCCCCCTGTGCGGCTTCAACTGCGTTGCGGATATCTTTTCGATTGGCGCTTGGAACATCGCTGATGAAATTTCCGGCGGCATCAAACACAGCCGTAGAATATCCGCTATCTGGTCGCGTTTGTTTGCCGCCAATATACAGTTTGGCGGTGCGATCAAGGCCGAAAGCTACAGATTTTGGACCTGTTTTTGCCAAAATAGGTTTTAAGGATCTGGCGGTGGTCTGGGCTTTGGATTTGGTATAGGCGGTCAAGCCTTCCCAGCCACCTTCCCGGCCAAAGCCGCTTTCGCGAATGCCGCCAAAGCCGGCCGCGGCATCGAACATATTGGTGCCATTTATCCAAATGACCCCGGCCTTTAAAGCTGGTGCCAAACCAAGGCAAAGATTTACGTTTTCACTCCAGATCGATGCGGCCAGCCCGTAGCGGGTGTTATTGGCAAGCTGTACGGCTTCTTGCGGCGTGCGAAAACTGGTTGAAACAAGCACCGGCCCGAAAATCTCTTCCTGCATCAACGGGTCAGATGGGCTGAGCCCGGTCAGCAGCGTTGGGGGATAAAAGCAGCCCTGTTTGGGCAGATCAATATTGGGCTGAAAGCAGGTGCCGTTTGTGTTTGCATCAACCAAGCTGTTTACCCGTGCAACTTGCGCCGGGTCAACCAAGGGCCCCATATCGACAGATTTATCAAGCGGATTGCCCAGCCGCAGTTTTGCCATCCGGGCGCGGATTTTATCATGCAAGCGATCGGCCACTGCCTCTTGCACCAACAGCCGCGATCCTGCGCAGCATACTTGCCCTTGATTGAACCAAATTGCATCAACCAAGCCTTCTACCGCGCTGTCAAGATCGGCATCATCAAACACGATGAAGGGGGATTTTCCCCCCAATTCAAGAGTGAGCTTTTTGCCGCTGCCTGCGGTGGCTTGGCGAATTTTGCGCCCCACATCGGTGGATCCGGTAAAGGCAATCTTATCGATATCAGGGTGGTTCACCAGATGCTCGCCCACGGTGCCATCGCCGGTGATGATGTTTACAACTCCGTTTGGCACGCCGGCCTGCATACAGATTTCGGCGAATAAAAGAGCTGTGAGCGAGGTGTATTCAGCCGGTTTCAAAACCACGCAATTGCCCATTGCCAAGGCCGGCGCAATTTTCCATGCCAGCATCAGAAGTGGAAAATTCCAAGGGATGATCTGGCCGCACACGCCCAGCGCTTGCCGGTTGGGAAGTTCGCTGGCCATCAACTGGGCCATGCCGGCGTGATAATAAAAATGCCGGTGTACAAGCGGGATATCAATATCGCGCGATTCACGAATGGGCTTGCCGTTATCCAGCGTTTCTAATGTGGCGAAAAGCCGGCTGTGCTTTTGAACAAGCCGGGCGATGGCGTATAAAACACGCGCGCGTTGATGCCCGCTTTGCGCGCCCCAATCCGCTTGCGCGGCGCGGGCACTGGCCACGGCGTTATGCACATCTTGCTCGCTGGCTTGGGCGATTTTTGCCAAAGCCTCGCCGGTGGCGGGATTGCGGCTTTGAAAATGATCAGAACCTTCGCAGTTTGCGCCATTTATGAAATGCCCAAATCTGCGATCGTTGTTTTGCAGCCATTGTGTTGCCTCCTGCGTGGCTTCAAGGGCGGGGCCGTAGTCCATCGTTTCAAATATTTCTTTTACGCTCATAGGGGATGTCCAAATTTAAGCTTAAGCCAATGCATGCCGGTGCCCTGCAGAATAGGCACCGGTGACATGATGTTCCAATTGCCGTTCAATATCGCCCAAAAGTGACGAAGCTCCAAAACGGAACAGATCCGCCCGCAGCCATGGATCACCCAGTTCTTCTTTGATCATGCTAAGATAGACTAAGGCATCTTTGGCTTTTGAAATGCCACCGGCGGGTTTGTAGCCAACCGCATATCCGGTGCGGTCATGATAGTCGCGGATAGCGCGCACCATCACCAATGAGACGGGCAAGGTTGCGTTGACGCTTTCTTTGCCTGTTGAGGTTTTGATGAAATCAGCGCCGCCCATCATGCAAATCAATGAAGCCCGCGCCACGTTGCGTAGGCTACCAAGCTCGCCCGTAGCTAAAATCGCTTTTACATGGGCCTCGCCGCAGGCCGCGCGAAACGCTTGCATTTCGTCATATAGTGCCTGCCAGTTTTGGGTTAACACATGCCGGCGCGAAATCACGATATCGATTTCGCGCGCACCGGCCGCGACGCTGGCTTTGATTTCAGCAATGCGCAGCTCTAAGGGCGACAATCCGGCAGGAAAGCCGGTAGAGACCGCCGCCACGGGAATGCCGCTGCCCTCTAAGGCCGAAACGGCGGTTTCCACCATGTCGTGGTAAACGCAAATTGCGCCGGTATGCAAAGACGCGATATCCAGCGCTTTGAGAAGATCATCCCTAAGCGGTCGGCGCGCCTTATCGCAAAGCCGTTTGACGCGCGCCTTCGTGTCATCACCCGACAGGGTGGTCAGATCGATGCAGGTGATTGCGCGAAGCAACCAAGCGGCTTGATAGTCTTTTTTGACGCTGCGTCGCGCGCCCAGGCTTGCTGCGCGGCGTTCGATCGCAGAAGTATTGGCTTGTGCGGCGCCCACCCAATCAAGATCCAAAGCCATCCCTGGGTTTCTTGCTGAATGGGATGCGGTCGATTGTGGAAAGGCTGATATGTTTTGCTCTGACATGGGTGTTTCTCAAATTCTGCAGGAGTGATCCTGTCATGCGCTCTGCCTCTTGGCAAGCATCTGCGCCGCCAAAGAGGGTTTGAACGCCGTTGCGAGCACGCGCCGCTTTACGCCGAGGCGCAACAAGAGTTTAAACGTCAGGGCCAGAATTTGACGGCGCGGTGGCCCCGCAGCTTTTGCTTTTTAAGAAGGCCTGCGCGGGCATCGCAAGCAATCGTGCTGCCCTATGTTGCGTAATTTGCGCCCTCATCCTGAAGAATGCGCTTTAGCTCGCCGAAATGTCGTATTCCCTGTTCGGGATATTCCTCAACTTCTTGTGCTGTTTTTTCGGCAATTTCATCGGGTAAAACGCGTAAATCTTGGCCTGTTTGTAAGGCGCGAATATAGGTTTCTGCGGCCCGTTCAAAATAATATAAACGGTTAAACGTGTCCGCCACACTATTGCCCAAAACCAGAATGCCGTGATTGCCCATGATCAACACTTTTTGTTTTGGATCTGTCAGCAAGCTTGCGCAGCGCGTACCCTCTTCTTCAAAGGCCAGCCCGCCATAATGATCATCAATCACATAGCGGTTGAAAAACATCGCAGAGTTTTGATCAATCGGAAGCAGGCGGCTGTCTTGTAAACTGGCCAAGACCGTGGCGTGAATTGAATGCACATGCATGGCGCATTTTGCGTGCGGGCAATGACGATGCACCGCGCCATGAAGCCCCCATGCGGTTGGATCTGGCGCATTCGGACCCTCAAGCGTTTTGGGATCATTCGCGTCGATCAGCAATAGATCGCTGGCTTTGATGCGTGAAAAATGCATTTGGTTGGGGTTCATTAAAAATTGGCTGCCCTCTTCATTGACCGCCAATGAAAAATGATTTGCCACCGCTTCGTGATAATTCAACCGCACGCACCAGCGAAACGCGGCTGCCAGATCAACCCGTTCTTGCCAAAAGTCCATATTTTTACGCAGGGGCTCAACCGTCATATTATTCTCCAAATCTTGGCTCAACATCTACCTAGTATGAATGAAAATCAAGGCTTTGATCGACCGCGCTTGCACCCTTTTCTGGGTGTTGGCGTGCTCTGCTTAGGCCAAAGGGCGAGACGGCACCCACATATAGCCATCTGGGCAAAGTATTGTTGCTTCGCGCAAGCCATGCGGCTTATCGGTTGCGGGCGCTAAAACCATGCAGCCATAGGCCTGCGCCTTTGTGCAGGCTTGATCCGGATCACTGTTATAAAGGCGAAGTTCAATGCCAGTGCCGCGCGGCGGATTTTCGGGCAAATGCGGATAGCTTGGATGCGCTGCGAAGCTTTTATCGCTATGCAGCTGAAATATATCATCTTGATATAGTATAAGGGCAAAATCAGCGCCTAACTGGCTTGGGTATAATTCAAAAACGGCCTCTAAGAATTGGGCTGTTTGTTCAGGGCTTTTTTACAATGATGTTCACTCCAAGACCGGTGAGCGATTTGCCAAATTCTTCTGCTGAAACCATGTTGTAATCCATTGAGGTTTCTCCGCTATAAGGCTTTGATCCCACTGTCTAAGGGTAAGGTGGGCTGTGTGATACAGCGTGGTCTTTGTAGTAGTGTTTCTAAAGTCTGATATATACTTTAGCATGAATATGGTTTGTTATGTTTTAAAAATAAGGTTTATTTATGGTTGAAGGTTCTAAAATACACACCCCTGATGCGCGTCCTGAAACAGCGTTTTATGATCCGGATAAGGCCGTGGCCTATTTAAATGTTTTGTATCAAGACGCGGTAGGATTTTTGCAAAGCCGGTTTGATGAAGTGCTGCGTTCGGGCAGCACTGGGCATCGCTATCGTGCGTTTTACCCGCAGATTAGCGTGCAGGTTGATAGTTTCAGAAGCATCGATAGCCGGTTAAGTTTTGGCCATGTGACAAGCCCTGGTAGTCACACAACCACGATCACACGCCCAGATTTATTTGCCGGGTACCTGCGCCAACAAATCGAATTGTTGGTAGAAAACCATGATTCCCCGATCCTTATCGGTCCGTCTGAAACGCCGATTCCCTTGCATTTTGCGCTTTCCGATGAGATCTCGGCGAATAAGGCTGAGGCTCAATCGCAGCCCTTTTTGCTGAGAGATCTGTTTGATGTTCCGGATTTGGCCACAACGAATGATGATATCGTCAATGGCGATGGCGCGCGATCAGCCCAAGAGCCGATGCCTTTGGCGCCATTCACTGCGCAGCGCGTTGATTATTCTTTGGCGCGCTTGGCGCATTACACCGCAACGGATCCAAGCCATTTTCAAAATTATGTGCTTTTCACAAATTATCAATTTTACGTGGCAGAATTCGAAGCTTATGCGCGCCGCGCTTTGGCTGATGAGAAAAGCGGCTATAGCAGTTTTGTCAGTACGGGGAATGTTGAGATCACGCAGTCTGATGCAGTGATTGAGCCGGTTTCAAAACTGCCACAAATGCCAAGCTATCATTTAAAACGCGCCGACGGCAGCGGCATCACTTTGGTTAATATCGGTGTTGGCCCCTCAAACGCGAAAACAGCAACCGATCACATAGCGGTGCTGCGTCCACATGCCTGGATTATGGTTGGGCATTGCGCTGGCTTGCGCAATTCGCAAAGCTTGGGCGATTTTGTGTTGGCGCATGCCTATTTGCGCGATGATAAGGTTTTAGACGCAGATCTTCCGGCTTGGGTTCCGATCCCAGCTTTAGCTGAAATTCAGATCGCGCTTGAAACTGCGGTGGCCGATGTCACAAAGCTGCAGGGCTATGAGCTTAAGAAAATTATGCGCACCGGCACCGTGGCCACGGTTGATAATCGAAATTGGGAGCTGCGCGATCAATCTGGCCCGGTTCAGCGTTTAAGCCAATCTCGGGCGGTGGCACTGGATATGGAAAGCGCCACAATCGCGGCGAACGGGTATCGGTTTCGGGTGCCGTATGGAACTTTGCTCTGCGTGTCGGATAAGCCCTTGCACGGCGAGTTGAAGCTGCCGGGAATGGCATCTGACTTTTATAAAACGCAGGTTTCACGGCATTTGGAAATTGGAATAAAGGCGATGGAAAGCTTACAAAACATGCCGCTTGAGCGCTTGCACAGCCGAAAATTGCGCAGTTTTGACGAAACTGCGTTTTTATAGGGGTGAAAATTGAAAAAAAGTATCTTTTTTCGACCAAAACACCCACTATTTGTTGTGTTTATAAACAACATTCAGTTAGAAACGTTCCATGAGGCCCTAACAGTTGGGCAGTGAAGGAGAAAAAAATGTCGAAACCAATGACGAAAACACAACTGATTGCTGCGCTGGCCGAAGATATGGGCTCAGATAAAAAGGCGGCGGCTGCCTCTTTGGACGCGATCTGTAACCTGATCACGCGCGAAGTTTCTGGTGGCGGTGCGGTCACGTTGCCAGGTATTGGCAAAATCATGTGCCGCGAGCGTCCAGAGCGTATGGTGCGTAACCCAGCCACGGGCGAGCAATTCAAAAAAGAAGCGGATAAAGTTGTTAAGATGACAATTGCAAAAGCGCTGAAAGACAGCGTAAACGGTTAGGCCCCGTTGAACTGTTTTAAGAAAGGGTCGCTTTTGAGCGGCCCTTTTTATTGGCCCGTTTGAATGGCGTCTGAGATTGGTTTTATAGCGAGATTAAAATGGATCTAAGATCGCTGATGCTCGGGTTGGTTTTTGCGCTGATGTGGTCTTCGGCTTTTACGTCGGCGCGGATGATCGTTGCAGAGGCTTCGCCTTTGGCTGCCTTGTCGGTTCGGTTCTTAATTTCCGGTTTATTGGGCGTTTTAATCGCGCGGTTTTTGGGCCAAACCATGCGCTTAACGCAGGCGCAATGGCGGGCGACAATTGTTTTCGGTATTTTTCAAAATGCGATTTATCTTGGGTTAAACTTTGTGGCGATGCAAACCATTGAAGCGTCGGTTGCTTCCATTATTGCATCTTCAATGCCTTTGATGGTGGCGCTGGCTGGCTGGCTGGTGTTTCGGGAAACTCTTCCATTTTTGGGGATCGTTGGGCTGGTGTTTGGCGTTTTGGGTGTCAGTTTAATTATGGGTCTGCGCATCGAGGCAGGGGTAGAGTTGCACGGCCTGGTTTTGTGCCTTATTGCCGCGATGGCTTTAACCGTTGCCACCTTATCTGTGCGCGGAGCGGTTGCGGGTGGTAATGTGATGATGATTGTTGGGTTGCAGATGATCGTGGGCGGCGTCAGTTTGGCTATAATCGCCCTTATTTGGGAGCCATTACAGATCAATCCAACTTGGCGGTTGCTGGGGGCGTTTACCTATACCACGCTTATTCCCGGCCTTGCGGCCACTTTTATCTGGTTTAAATTGGTTGACAGGGTTGGCGCTGTGAAAGCCGCAACTTTTCATTTTTTGAATCCGTTTTTCGGGGTATTGATCGCCGCCGCACTGTTGGGCGAAAAGATAGGGCTTTTGGATTATGTTGGTGTGGTAATCATTGCGCTGGGAATTCTGGCGGTTCAGCTATCAAAGCAACATCACACCAAATAGGGGCCCGCGCGCTGATCTTTACGCATCAGGGCCGATCTTACCACCTTGATCGCCAACCTGCCCGCGATGCAGCAGCAAGTGGTCTAGAAGAACGCAGGCCATCATGGCTTCGCCGACAGGCACAGCGCGAATGCCAACGCAGGGATCATGCCGCCCTTTGGTGACCACATCGATCTCTTGCCCGTCTTTGGTGATTGATTTGCGTGCTGTTAAAATGGAGGATGTCGGCTTGACTGCGAATCGCAGCACCACATCTTGACCCGTTGAAATTCCGCCAAGAATGCCACCGGCATGGTTGCTCGAATATTGGGGTAAGCCATCCGGCCCAAGCGTTATTTCATCGGCATTTTCTGCACCACTCAATGCGGCAGCTTGCATGCCTTCCCCAATTTCAACGCCTTTTACCGCGTTTATTGACATCATTGCCGCCGCAAGATCGCCATCAAGCTTGCCGTAAATAGGTGCGCCAAGCCCGGCAGGAAGCCCTTGTGCAACGATTTCAATCACTGCGCCAACCGAGCTGTGCGATTTGCGCACCTCGTCTAAATATAGCGCCCAGTCTTTTGCGGCTTTTGCATCGGGCACCCAAAAGGGGTTTTGGTCAATTTCTGACCAGTCAAAATGCGCGCGGTCGATTTTATGCGGGCCCATTTGGCACATGAAGCCGATGATTTTAACCTTTGGTGCTAATTTAGCCAGTGCCGCCCTTGCCACCGCCCCCGCTGCGACGCGCGCCGCGGTTTCGCGTGCAGAAGAGCGACCGCCCCCGCGATAATCGCGAATGCCGTATTTTTGAAAATAGGTGATATCCGCATGGCCTGGCCGGAACGTATTGGCAATATCGCCATAATCCTTTGAACGTTGATCGGTGTTGCGGATGGTCAACTGAATCGGGGTTCCCGTTGTTTTTCCCTCAAACACTCCAGAGAGGATTTCCACGTTATCTGCTTCGCGTCGCTGCGTGGTAAATTTACTTTGGCCAGGTTTGCGTTTGTCTAACCAGGGCTGAATAATGGTTTCATCAAGTCTAATGCCCGGAGGGCAGCCATCAATGGTTGCGCCAATCGCGGGGCCATGGCTTTCCCCCCATGTGGTGACCTGAAATAAATGGCCGAATGTATTCATGCTCATATCAGCGCTCCTTTAAGATGCTGGATATAAGCACATTGCAGCGGTGACAAGCTTGATTCAAATGCGCAGATGTCGGAAACTTTATCCATTACCAAGCTTTTGCCGCGCTTATAGGCCCGTATGCTGTATTTGACATAACCTAAAAGGCAACATTCGGATGCTGCGTTGTGCCGAGCCGCCCGTGTCGGCCCGGTTTTTGAATTTAATTTGTTGTTGTGCTGCTGGATGAATTATCATCTGAGGCCAGCAGCGCTAAAATAAACGCGCCAACCACCCATAAACCGGTATTAGAGCCCAAAAATTCTGTGGCCATTGGTTCTTCTGCAACCATCACGGCTTCTTCTTCCATCGCTTCTAATTCGAGACTTCCGGCCCATCCGATAGAAACAGATGTTAAGGCGATTGCGAGACTTGTGCTTATTAATTTATACATAAAATACCCCTTACGATTTAAAATATATCCCTTGGTATTATACAATATTCTTTTGGGCAAGTGGAATTTTATATTAAGTTTATGGTGTTTGCGGGGGCCTTGGAAAATGTATCTGGTTGGGGTTGATACTGGCATTTGACGCCGCATCCGATTCTGCGCTTAGCCAAGAATAATTTTACAATGATCGAAAGTTGGCCTCAGCTTTGCGCAGAAATAGGCTGAGATACAGATTTTGTATTTTATTTGGGGTCGTGGAGCCAGATGAATTATGGTCTGAGGCCGACGGCGCTAAAATAAATGTGCTAACCCTTCATAATCGGTATTAGACCCCAAATTTTTTTAGCCATCGTCTCTTCTGCAACCATTATAGCTTTCTCTTCCATCGTTTCCGATCCGATTTTTCATCCGATCCTATAGAAGTAACTGCGCCTTTAATGGTAGGGTTTGCGATAAAAAATTTATAAACAAACTACCTGCAAGGATTAAAATATAAATAGGGCTATAAATTAATGATCTGACCGGAACAGGACGTAAAAAACCGCGTTTCTTAAAATTTAACGTTTATTTTTGTAAGGTTCATTTTTGAAACCTTGATATGGGAAAACTACTTACCAAAAGTGATGCCGATGACTCTCCGAGTTCTGGTATTGCTGCGTAATTGACGTCTAAAACGGTCGAATCTGTTGAGTTTCAAATAAATGAGAGCATTTCTGCAGATGACCTTAACTTGCATAGGTAAATTTAAGCGGATCAGCACTTCTAAAATACTATACAAAAAAGGCAACTAAAAAGCTGCCTTTCGAATAACAGTTTTTATATTTTTATTCAGTTAAGCGCTTACGTGCCTGAACTTGAACTTGAGCTTGAGCTTGAGCTTGACTTTTTGTTATCTGCGGCAGCAACAACCGCCGCCGCTACAACTGCAACTGATACAGCTACTGTAGCTGCTACGGCACCTACAGCCAAACCGGCTGTGGCGGCTCCCGCAGCTGCCGCGCCAGCCGCCGCAGCACCTCCTGCTGCAGCTCCACCAGCCGCCGCCCCGGCAGAAGCACCAGCACCGGCAGAAGCACCAGCACCGGCAGAGGCACCACCGCTTGCGCCTGCAGAGGCACCACCGCTTGCGCCGCCACTACCGGCTGCTTCAGATCCAGCTTGCGCCCATGCGCCACTCGCAATGAACACTGATATAAGCGAACTAATCAAAACGTTTTTCATAGAGAATCCTTTTCTCATGGCAGTTTTGATTAATCCTTAGATCAAATCACGCGTTCAATCAATATCAAACCGATATTTTTTCCATGCCATTGTTGAGATTTTCTAATCATGCCGTTTTTTTCAACCCAGTATGTGTTTTTAAATTGTAAACCACCACTCTCACAATTCTCACTCACACGAAGCGTTTTATAGAGTTTTTCGAAGATGAAGATGGTTTCCTGACTCTCTTTTGAGAAAACACAGGAAAATTCTATGATTTTGTCTTGATTGTCTGCGGCAAGGTATTTGTATAACCTGCGATGCTGTGGTTCTATGTTCCCAGCAATAGTTTTTTTAAGTGAGTAACCCGCAGCGCCAACATCCGCACCCATTAAATCATAATTCATGCCACGGGTGGCAATAAGCATTCCGTTTTGGGTGGTCACTGTTCTCCCATCTGCGCTTAACCATACTTCGTTCAAAGTGCTTCCAGGAAAAGCTGAAAGTGTTGCAATTTGATCTCCATTTAAGATTTCTATTAATATAAGAGGTATATTTGACTCATCAATCAT
>ERZ891134.1720-NODE-1720-length-14250-cov-5.189222_pt1 | contig 14250 bp, 13 predicted proteins | sample MGYA00520888_ERZ891134 | MGnify/ENA primary metagenome ERZ891134 (study PRJEB32303, sample SAMEA104408692) | aquatic metagenome | biome: Brackish water; feature: Coastal; material: water | place: Baltic Sea | collected 2014-10-23 | depth 10 m ... | reverse complement strand
CTTTGATAGACAACGTTGCGATCCCTACGGTTCTTCTGATAATAACATCAGAAGAAATGCTAACGCATCCATTCAAACCCCTGGTGTCTACTCACCTGAAGAGTTTGATGTTCAACTAATTCATGATTCTAGTTCTAGTATCAGCACAATGTGGGTGCATAGACCTACAGGAACTTGGTGGTGTAATGGACCTGCAGGTTACTACTTCCCCAACGTTCATAACAACGCACAATATGTCATGAGTTACAACCCCTACTGGTGATAAATACACCAGGGATAACAACGACAAACTAATAAGATTCAAACGAAATGGTAGCAATCAACGTCGGCAAAATCAAACTATTCCATCGTGGTGCTTACTCCGACTCAACAGTGGGTGGGTATAAGAAGGACGATGTTGTGTACTATGAAGGGGGGACCTACGTTTGCGTTAGGAATACCAGTAGCACAATTCAGGATGACGAAAAACTAGTCAGAGATGACTGGGATGAACCAGATCGTAAGATCATTAACATCGAATACTGGGACCAGATCTCTAATGGTTTCCGTTGGAGAAATGAGTGGGAGAAAGATACTCAGTATTACTGGGGTGATGTCGTTCGTCGTAATAATTCATCTTACTATTGCATCAAGATGAATACTGAGGTTGATCCTCAGTTTGACTATGAAGGTGCTTGGGATGACTTCCTTAAGGGTGATACTATCCCTAAAGATAAGAGAACTCTGATGTTGATGGGTCAGAGTCCTATTGATTGGTTTGGACACCCTAATATCAAGGGTAGAGTCACTGCTGTTGAACTTACTCTAGACAATGTTCAGAACGAAGATGAGTGGAGATTCCTGAACAATGGTTGGGAGTATGGTGGTGGTAATGGTACAGATTCAACTGTAGATATTGAAACTTCTACAGGTGATGCTACTGCACGTTTCATTTATTATTCTGCTGGTTCTGAGACTGGTAAGAAGAAAGTCTTTATTCGTTACGAAGAACGTAATAGTGTCACTGGTGTGATGCAGACTAATTCTACACTAGGAAACTTTGACGTTGGTGATACTATTCGTGTCAAGGTAGAGACACAGTGGGTTACATCAACTGCATATTCTGTTGGTAATATTGTCACTAATAATGACTTCAGATATGTTTGCACCATTGCTGGTACTTCTGGTGGTACAGCACCTACACACATCGGTAATACGGCACAATCTGATGGTGGTGTTACTTGGGATTACTATGGTCGTTCCTCACACCTGGGTGCAGCAGCAGTTAACCTAACAGCAGAAATCGTATCTATTAAATTTAGAAGATACGAAGCTAATATGCCCTGGAATATTCCTGAGCATACCAGAGTTCCTTGGTTCTCTTATGCTTGTGCGAACCAAACAGCAGCATATCGTGGTGCCATCAGATACATTGATGGTAATGGTGACTATCGTGCTGGTGGTGACCCATCAGGTTACAATACAGATGGTAACAACAACCGTAACTGGAACACTCGTAAGTATCCAGAACACATGAAGCAGTTCTACGAAGGTAAGAACGTAGACATTCGTGGTAACATCCGTCCTATTGATAAGGAAAATAAGAAGTTTGTCTTCTCTCACGAGATTCAACGACTCGATGGTAGAGATAAATCAAATAATGATGAGATGTACACTCAGTATGAGTCATCTACATTAGCACATAAGAATCATAGTGCTTGGGATGAGATGCCTACAAGACATCCTAAGATCAAGCAGTTGATTGGTTCAATGTATTGGACTGCTCTACTCTATACTGATGGTAGTATTGCTACTATTGGTAGCATGGGATCTTATAAGTCTGGTGTTGGTGTCGATAGTGATACCTATGCTGGTTCATATCATCTAGGACGTGAGCATTTTGGTGGTCGTCGCATTGTCAAGATTGCAACTACTGGTCCTCATAGTGAGGATAATGTTGATACTATTGCATGTCTAGATGAAGAGGGTGAACTATGGTTGTGGGGTTATAGTGGTAGATCACAGGTATCTCAAGGTCGTGAACCTTGGATGATCTCCTCTCCCCATAACGTTGATATTTCTAATAATGATGCAACTTATGCTTCGGAACGAAATAATAATGGTAGATATCCCCATAAACTAGCAAGAGAGATCTTCTTCCGTCCCAATATCACATTGTATGATACTGATTCACCTGTTACTGCTGGTGAAGAGGGCGGTGCAGCAGACATCGGTGTGGGTAATCCTTCATTCGATCTAGATGTTCAGGGTAGAAATCCTGGTAAGAGAATTGTTGACATCTGGGGTGCTGGTGGTAGTTATGGTTTCTGGTGTGCTATCGACGAAGACGGTGAGATTTGGAGCTGGGGTTCTAATGAACGTGGTCAACTAGGATATAATACATACGGTTATACTGTATTGTCACCAGCAACAGCACAAGCACTTAATATGGGATTGCCATATGCACAGTGGGGTGAACAAAACTTCAATGCAAACTATGGTGGTTGTCCCCGTAGAATTTCTGAGGTGATCTTTGCTCAAATGTTTGGTTACAGACCTAAAACTAACTGGGCAACCTTTGGTGGTATTCAGAAGATTGCAATCGGTGGTGATGCAGACGACGGTATTAGAATGTATGTTCTAGACGGTCAGGGTCAAGTCTGGGTTACTGGACATGGTAATAATGGTGCACAAGGTAGAAACTGGGATAACCATACTTCACAGCAGAGAAGAATGTATCCTTCTTCTCTAAACTCTCAGGGTGATGGTGGTACTAACAGAGGCACAAACACTGGTGCTTGTATTGATAATACGGACTTTAGTGATGGTCCTAGCAACAGAAACAGAATGTATCTGAACCATGGTAATAACTGGACAAATGGTTACTATGCTCTGATTTCTAATCCTAGTGGTGATAGAAAGGAAACTTTCTATTATACTACCAGAGATAACACTGTCGATCCTTCTGGTTATGGTTCTGGTGGTAGACTATACAGTATCAACCGTAATCCATTCAACTCTAGGATGTATGGTAACTATCCTAGAAACTCACCCATGCATCAACTTGAAGGGCAGATGTTGCGTAATTCATATCTGCACGACTGGTGGCAAGAAGGTGAGATCACTAACATCTGGTATTGCTCGGTAAGAGGTGAGAACACATTCTATTATCGTGGAGAACCTTGGAATGGTGGTGCTGTAACTGCATATGGTAAGAGAAACTATCGTGAGAAGTTCTCTGGTGACCAAGATGCATATAGAGGTTGGTGTCGTACATATGGTGTAGGTTATAACGGACGTTATCATATCTCCAATGATGTGGATACTGAGCAAATGTCATTGCCCGTGAATGTGACTCAAATGTACGATGTTGCAGTCTATAAGTGTTCTGGTGATAATGGTGCAATCACAGTTTATCCTCTAACTGATCAGAATGAACTGTATGCTGGTGCTTACAATGGTTATGGTCAGCATGGTAATGGTACTACTAATGACCAATCTGGTGAGGGATGTCACAATGAATCATTTGGACATAGATCTCCTGGTGGTATTCATGTAGGGGAGAATACTCCTATCAACATTATCACTCGTGTTGGTGCTAGAGGTACACAACTTGGAACTGGCATATCATTCCTGATTGGTCAGGGTAACCAATATGAACCACATTATTGTCACTCATATCATCGTGACAATCCTGAGTACAATCAATCCCGTGACGGTATTGATGAATATACTACTCAAATTCACCTAACAAGTATGGTTGGTTACTATAACTCAACCAATGGTCGTATTCTAATTGGTGATGAGTATATTGATTATCAATCTCTAGATACTGGTCCTAATGGTCAGCACTGGATTCTAAGAGATTGCACTCGTGGTGTTGCTGGTACTGTACCACAACGTCATGAAAGAGGTGCTGAGGTTAGATATCAAGTTAAGACTACAAGTAACACTGGTACTGGTACACACAACAATAGTGGAAATGGTAATGTCAACTGGACAGGTGGTTTCCCTTATTATGGTTGGTTCCAGATTAATGATGAAATTATTAGATATCGTTGGCGTAGTGATACTAGATTTGACTATGTTGAGAGAGGTTGTTTTGGTACAACAGCACGAGATCACCCCAATCAGTCTAATATCTTCCTGATTGCTTCTCAGAATAGTAGAGGTTCAGCATATGGTGGCATCACTGGTGGTGATGCTGCAAATGATGATAATGGTGAATGGCCCATTGCACAGATTGACCACTTTGGTAATAGAGGATATTTCCAATTAGGAAACCAAAGAAACATTCTGTGGTTGGATAATACTACTAGATATGATCCTGCAATTTTCTATCATAGTGCTACACAGAATAGAGGTAATTGGCAGCATTATAATAGACTGTCTACTATGACATATGACCAATATAATACTCAACGTCATCACTGGCAGTGTGGTGCTGTTGTTGAAAAGACTGTAAACTCTGATGGCAATTCATTCGTTAGCACTAACCAATCTTATCAAGGTTCTAACGGTAATACAGTCAACGGTACATCACTAAGTGTTCCTACAGTGTATTTCCCTGCACGTTGGGGACGTTGGGAAGGTGACAACTATCTTGCTGCTGATACTGCAACTGGCACACCTACATCAGGTAACCCAGTGAGAACCATGGAAGCAAGTCATGGTGGTTGGAGAGATAACTTCCAGATCTTCTTCGTGGCAATGAACGCAGATACTGCGTACAACTTGCCTATTCAAGACTCACAATATTGGCCCAAGGGTGGTAACCATCGTCTTGCAATCGGTCGTGAGTCGATCTACATCAACCGTACATCTTATGATGAGTTCTATTATACTCAAGATGGTAACGTTGACTACGCATATAGCAACCAGTTTATTGATACCAGAAGAAGAAACGAAGGTTTCAGTGCTAACAGATGGTTGTATAATGGTGTGATGGCAACACACTGGAGACATGTGGGTAATGGTATTGAGCCAATGACATCTCAGACTTATCTCCACTTTGCACCTAACTGGTCCAGAATGGGTATCTATCGTCTACAAAATGCCAAGAGAAGATATAACTCTTGGGAGTGGGGTGGTACTGATCTACAGTACACATTTGGTTGGCAGAATACTGAGAAGAGAAGATACTTGGACTTGTATAACAAGACCAATGTAGACAACGATTACTTCTATCGTAACCACTATCTTGCTGACAAACAGCATACTCAGAGAATGGCACAACGTAGAGTCATTCATGCTCACTTCACCACAGGTAGAGATTACTGGTGGTCACATGGTGCACCATTTAGAATCAATGATCTGTCCTCTAATTATACACGTTGGGGTTACGACATCTACGGTGAAGACTGGGAGATTGTTAGATATGTTGCACACGATCAAGATTCATATCAAACTAATAACACTACTCAAACCTACTATGTAAGAGTGGATGGTGATAATAAGTTTGAAATTGCAACTGATGCTGGTTTCACAGTTCCTTATCTGAGACCACATATTCGTCTTGCGAGAAACACTACATATCGTTTTGTTCAAGCAGATGCTTCTAACACTGGTGTTAGATTTAAGTTCTCATATGTTTGGGATGGTATGTGGAACGAAGTTCCTTCACTTCCCATTCAAGGTACTGATTCAGGTGCAACCGTTAATTATAACGGAACTCCTGGAGATGGCAACGCAAGTACATACACAGAGATCAACGTTGATAGAACTTGGCCCGATGGTGGTATGCCATTTGTCGAGTCTGGTATCTTCTACTATGGACAACCTCATGGTGGTCAAAGCACACATAATGCATATCCTGAGATGGGTGGTGAACTCTCAGTTGGTTCATTTACTCGCAGATGGAAAGTTCGTTGGAACAGTAACACCAATAGATTTGAATATAGACCATTCAAAGAGTATCTTGTCAACCCAACTACAGGTGCAGGAAGCAACACAGTTGGTTCACAATCCTACAATGGTGATGGTCAGACTATAACTGCACAACGTATTGTTGCGATGGCAGTCAACAGTATGACTGGTGATATGCACGGTGATGGTGTATGGAACGCAGCACTAAATGACTCTCAGGGTGAAGTTCCCATGCAAAAGGGTGATATCTGGAGATTTGATATTTCAGATTCTTCTCTACAAGGTCACAGATTTACAATCTCTGAGCAACCTGATGGCACCTGGGGTGGTGGTGAAGAACTATGGAATATGACATGGCACATTGGTACAGTTGGTACTCGTGGTGCTGAAATTATCTACGTTCCTAATCACACTTGGGCACCAGCAACTATTGCTGCTAACACACCTATCAAGGATGTGAGAGATAGTATTGCTGGTGATGGTTATCTAAGTCTATCAGCTGATCAGAAGGCACGTTACTTTGAGAATCGTCTACCACTAACTCAGAACCAAGTTTATACATATGATATGACAACTCCTGGTGCAGGTGTTACAATTAACCTTGTGCAGCAGAGTTCAGTCACTAGTATTACGGGTATCAATCTCGGTCAAGAATACTGGGTTAGAGATGAAGGTGCAAGTCAATTCCATGTGACTGACGAATACAATGGTGGTACAATTACTCTCTCCAACATGGTTACAACTGGTTGGCAGGGTTGGTATCGTGTTCCCCCTCGTGCATTCTTTGAGTCAGAATATGATAGATATTTCTATCATAAGGTGAAGACACCTCATGGTTATTCTAGACAGATTCGTGACTTCTGTCCTATGGGTTATTATGATGCTACAGTAGCACACGTTCCCAAGACACTAATTCTCATGAGTAATGCTCAACTCTTCCAACTTGGTAGAGGTTATGCATACAATGGTCACATAAGCAACTCTAACACTTATCACATGTTCCCCGTCACTGGACAAAACTAATGGCAACTTATAGATTATTCTCCTATCGTCAAGTTAAACCCACTCCTGAGGAAATCACAGACAGTGCAAACTTCTACTTTCCTTGGGAGAGTGTCTCAACGACACCTACAATCCTAACAGAACCAAAAACAGTTGAGGTCACAGAAGTGTTTCAACGTGATGGTAAGGATGTGGAGGAAATTAGTGAATATACTATAGAAGCAGGTGAAATTGATCCTGCTTGGATGGAGGTTGCTAACTGTCAGCATATGATTGATTTGTGTGTGTTAAGAGGTGAAGATGACACCGAAGAGCATATGGAACTAGAGTTTTTTGATGATATTGATGAGGAGGGAGTTCCCTTCGTGAATCAACGTGAAGTCGCAAAAACTTGCTGTGCTGAGTTAAATTGGAGACGTTATGTTCTCTGCTGTGAGCACTGCGAATCATACAATCTTCCTGATAGATTTGAGGCAAGATATGAAGATGTCAATGCCATGGATGATCAGACTTTGAGAAACATTTATGAACTATCTAAGATTGATATTGATCCTCTGAAGTTTGGTGATGATTCAGAACTAAATAATTTGGGACTTCGTAATATAAATTGGGATACAACTGTTCCCTATGTGTCACCAGAAGTGTCTAGAGCACCAAAGGCACCCGCAGTACCTGGACCCGCAGGTGGAACTAATACCGAAGGACAAAAAGAAGAATGAACCTCAACGATTTTCGTTCACTAAGACATACCTATGCTGGCAGGTGGAGTGATACTCAAACCTATAAGAAAGGTGATATTGTCAAACAAGGTAATCAAACTTACGTCTGTACAACTGATGTGCTAGACGATAAGAGTGTCTATGGTAACGAATACTCACCACGATATGCTTTCCGTGATGGTTTCAAATACTGGAAACCTATCCAAGAGTCTAACAATTTCCAAGGACGTTGGGGTAGAAAGAAAGAATATCAACGTGGTGATATTGTAGATTTTCAGGGTGAGATGTGGTTGTGTGAATCAGACAATCGACCCTGTAATGATAACCCTGTCTATCTGAATGGTGGTCGTAATCCTTACTGGAGACCTATTCTTACAAGTCCTAGAGGTAATAATAGAAGAAGTTTCTGTACATTTGGTCAGACTAATCCACTAGGTTGGACCCGTAACATGGGTTATAGTGGTGATGATGACATGAGATTTGGTGGTACATATCAACAATGTGCTGCTATTGATGATGATGGTATGCCTGCACAATGGGGTAGAACTTATGCTTTCTCTCCTAACTTGATGGGTCTAGGTGAAAACTATAACTGGACTGGTGCTGAAGGTTATGGTATGCACTGGGCAAGAACAACTCCTGGTCTAGATTTCTGGGATTGGTATGCTAACCGTCGCAGATCTATCACTGGGGGTATGCCTAAGTGTGTGCAGATGAAGCAATGCTGGGATGGTACTGCCTGGTTGTTTGACAACGGTGAGATGTACTATACTGGGTACAATGCACACGGACAAAGAGGTGAAGGACACATAGATACTCGTGGTGATCGTGTTGCACGTCCTGGTAGAAATGAGAATGTAGTGTGGGACAATGATCACATTATGCGTGATCACTTCATCATTAAGATGGATGGCACAGCAACTGCAACTAACAACAGATCTGGTGGTACATGGTATGCACTAACTGATGAGGGTAGACTATTCTCATGGGGTTACAATGGTTATGGTCAGATTGGTGATGGTTGGAGAACAAACAGACAAAGACCTTACTACATTGACAAGAAGTTCTTCGATTCTAAGAGAATCGTTGACATGTATGCATCAGGTAACGACTATGATTATTGCGTTGCTATTGATGAAGACAATCAACTGTGGTCCTGGGGTTATAATGGCACTGGTGGTCTAGGTATTGGTTCGTTTGAAAATACTCAGAGACCTACAAGAATTAAATACGACTTTGATAGATACGGTGGTATCAAGAAGATCATTCCTAAGGGTAAGCAAACATATAATGCAATCTGGGTTCTTACACATGACGGTACACTTCACTCAGTTGGTTATCAAAACGAATACAGTATTCAGTCACCTACTGATACCTGGACTCAATCTTGCTGGTTTATGCCATTCCAACGTCAGATCATGGCAAATCTCCAGAGAAATTTTAATCTGACACCTAGAGAGTTTGGTAATGCATTTGAGATCTGGAATAATGCTGACGATTTCTGGGTTGTTGGTAACAGATACTATCAGATTATCGTCAAAGAGAAGAACACAGGTGCACTTTACACCTGGGGTTATAACGACGACTACGCACAACTCTACAACTATTCACACCAAGAAGCAGACACTAAAAATCAACTGTGGAATACTCTTACATATCATCCTAAATTGATGATGGTTGATGCTCAAGATGTTAGACACATTGGTAGATCACACCGTGACGGTAACAGAATGATCATGGCAGTGGATGACTGGGGCAAAGGTATTGCCTGGGGTGATAACAACTCTGGTTCTAGAGGCATGGGTAATCCTAACTACACCATTGATGATAGATACCGTCGTTACGGTCAGATGATTGAACATACTGAATTACAAGGTAATACAGGTCACCCAAATGTCATTAAGTTTAAGAACAGAATCTATGACATGAAAGGTACAATCGGTGGTGATATTGCAGTTGATGCAGGTGCTGGATTCATTCTAGATTCCATGGGTCAGATTCAATATTGTCAGTACGATTACTGGTACTATAACTACGATAGGTCTGCAATGCAGGACCAGAGTAATAGAAGATATCCCAACTACAGTTACCTAACCTATTGACGGTCGAATAACTGGCACATAACCTGACCGCACAGGAAATATGGGTGCTATCCTATATGGGAACTGCACCCCCATTGACAAATGCCAATGATTACCCTTATTATGTCTGATGATGGAGAGATCCTTGCTTCGGATACTTTCGAGACTGACTATCTTGCTGAGGCAGTTAGTAAGTACGATGAGTTTCTGAATAAGGGTGGTTTTGTGCTACCTGGAAAACTGGGATTTCGAATCAAACCTGTATCTGAACAACAGAAAGAGGCATATCAAGAAATCCTAGAATACTACAAGAATACTAATCAATATGGAAACATCGATCTTTGATAATATCCTCAATGAGGAAGATGTGAACACCTGGAAAGACATTTGGGGGAATCCTGTTAAACGAGGTTCCCCAGTTATTGTCACCAGAACTAAAGATAACGTGCCTTATCATGCTGCTCGTGTGATAGGTAAGGATCCTTGGAAACTCTACAAGGATAAGGGAAAGATTGATTTGAAGTTGCGAACTCCTGAAAAGTTTGCTTCTGGAGTATGGTCTCATGCTAACAAAAAGAAGCAAAATTATGAGAACGCACGGTCACTATTGTACGAGTATTATCGACATGTTCTCAAGAAAGGTTGCGACAATCCTAACTGTCACTACCATAGAAATGGAGAACTAATCTTCAAACATCACCCAGAGTTTAGCAAACTTCCAGAAGATGAACAGTATGAGATTGCTAGTAGGCAATTTGAGTGGAATCATCTCAACAGAGATGAAAAGTACATGGAAGTTGCCAAGATTAGGAATAACATCAAGTGTGCATTTTCTGAGGAGAATCAAAAGCACTGGTTAAAGATAATGTATAAAGAAATCCTTAAATGTGAACTTTTATGCTGTAATTGCCACCGCATCAAGACTAATATAGAAGGGCACTATTCACGTCAGAAAATTGATGGGGATAGTTATGAAGATTATTGTCGTTACAATGACATTCCACAAGACTCTCTTTATCATCAGTGGGCAAAACTATGGAGTTAGGTACAATGCATCAGGTCTTTTTTCAGAGAGGATCACTCAGAGAACGTAACTGGGATTCTGGTTATATCAGAATCTCAGATGCTGAAAAACGAGTTAATGAACTTGAATCGGTGTTCTTGCAATTAAAGTCAACTGATGCTAAAGTCTGGATTGAATCTACGGAGAAAGATCAAGGTGTCTAGTGATTCGTTTGTCCCAGGATTGTGGTGTGATTATGGAGACTTTCACGGATATATTAGATTCGTGAGTGATTATTATCTTACCTTGTGTATATCCAGCACACCCAATCCTGACCCAAATGCAAGACGACAGATGGACGAATGTTGTATCTGTATCTTTCCTAATGATTGGCATAAAATTACACCATGCATCGCAAGTGGATATCATTAAATATGTGGAGACTATGGGCAAAAGCACTGGGGCAGAAGGAGGGACGTGATGAAAGAGAGGCAGATCGCATTGCTATCATACGGACTATTATACTTCTCACTTATTTCATTACTAATCTATTCATTGTTGCAGGAGTAGTGAGGCACTGGAATGATGTGCCAGCACAACAAGTGTCACAGACCTCTTGACAGGGGTCTTTTTTTGTGCCATACTATATACATCTTCGACATTCATCAGTGACATTCACATTTCGACCTCACCAAGTTCGTGCTCTCGATGCTATGGAGACCCGTCTTGTGGGTCAGATCTATGTGCCTACTGGTGGTGGCAAGACTGTCATCATGATGCAAGATTGTGCACGTTTGATGCGTCGTGCCACTAAAAAGATGACCATTGTTGTTGTTGCTCCTCGTATTCTCCTTGCTAATCAACTCTGTGAAGAGTTTCGTGAGTATGAAGGTATCATGCGACCCGACGTAATCATGGGTCATGTGCACAGTGGTGAGACCAAACATTTCCATACGACTAAACCTGATCGCATAGCAATGTTCGATGCTATGTGTTCGGAAGCAGACGCACATCGTATCATCTTCACTACCTATCACTCTCTCAATCGTGTTGTAGAAAGTGGTATCAAGATCGACTGCATTTACTACGATGAAGCACACAACAGTGTCCAGAAGTCTTTCTTCAAAAGTGTCTGGGCATCGGCACAAATGTGTGACAATCGTTATTACTTCACTGCAACTCCTCGTATCAGTCACAAGCACGATCGTGGCATGAATAATGTTGCTGTCTACGGTGAGGTTCTTTGTAATGTGCCTGCACCTGAACTGATTGCTAACGGTAGCATTGTTGGTCCTAAGATTGTACCTTTCAAGACGGACATTGAACGTGTCAAGTCTATGGCACATTTCTGCGATGCTAACACTGTGACCGACATTCTTGACTCTCTCGATGAGAGTCATGCTGCAAAGGTTCTGGTTGCTGCTCCTAACACTCGTGTGCTGTGGAATATGATCAGTCAGACAGATTTGCTGTCTGAACTATCTGAACGTGGTTACGAGGTTCTTCACATCACCAGCAAGTACGGTGCTTATGTCAACAAGACCAAAGTTAATCGTGAGCAGTTCTTTCAAACCCTGCACGAGTACGGTATGGATGACAGCAAAAAGTTTGTGCTGTTTCACTACTCCATTCTTGCTGAGGGTATCAACTGCCCAGGATTGACTCACACGATTCTACTTCGCAATCTCAATCTTGTCGAGATGGCACAAACAATCGGTCGTGTGATTCGTGTCAACCGTGACGATGCCAAGGATATTGCTTCGGGCAAGATTCCTGCTGGTCAGTGTCAGTTTTATCGCAAACCTTTTGGCACTGTGACTGTACCTGTCCACAGCAATTATGGTGGTGCGATTGCATCTCGTCTGCAACGAGTTGTTGATACTATCTTCGTCAAGGGTGTGCCACCTCAAGCACTGGTCTAATCCCCTTGACGGGGGTCCGATCCTGTGCAATACTATAAGAGTCAAAGAAATCACACCAAATGACAAACTTAATTGATCACCTGGAAACTAACACAAACTGGGATAAGATCTTCGGTGTTGTTGATGATCTTTATTCTGACGAGGGTTTCTCTTCTAATGCAGACAACTTTGATCGTGCCACTACAGTAGAGCACGCAATCGCAGCATTTAGTGATCTCGTTCGTGTTGATAAAACTGGTTACGATTTCATCTATGATGATGGTGACCAAGTGTTAAAGATCGAACTGAAGATGGGCAAGAATCTGTTCTACAAACGCAAGGACATTCATGCCACTAAAAAGTTCAAAGTCAAGTCGTTCTTGAGTGAGAAGAAAACAGTTGAAGATTTCAAGCAACTGAAAACTTTTGACTACATGATGGTGATAGATTTGACTGCACGTCGTGTCTGCTTAGTTGAAGACGAACGTGCACGATCTCTCTACACTGATGGTGCTGATGGTGCGATGATTGAACTTAAGTTGGGTGACTATTATCAGTGCGATATTGGTAATGTCAACCCTTTGCCCTCTGAGTATAAACTTAGCAAGGCACTTGATCGTATCAAACAGGAGTGGATTCGTGGTCGATAAGAAAGAGAAATACCCTTACGAATCATTGCCCTGGCGTCTAGAATACCCTGACCCAGATACTAACTACAAGACCACAAAATTGTGCTTTTTTACTTGTAAAGAGTATGCAATGATACACATCGAAAACTATAATATTAAAAGAAAAGGAAGGTTTCTAACTTGTGCCCCTGGGACAGTTGACAAACCGTCCACCAAACGACCCAAACGCACCTAAGAGGTGCCATACTATAAGAGTCAAACAAACGAGAGCAAATGCAACTCACTTCACAAGGTCAAAATCGTGCAATGGTTGTTGAGTTTCAACCTCACGCAATTCTCACCGATAAGTTTGTTTATACTCTCAAGTTTATGGGAGATGAGCAAACCAAGTCGATGCGATTGATGAGCAAGAAAGAGATGATCGAGACTGTTAATGCACGTCTTGATCTTAACTATGAGGTGACTGATTTCCTCACCGAACCTAGCAACTACTCTCCTGCTGCATGTTAATTTGTGTCACTGATTAAAACCCACCTTCACACTCAACAAACAACGATGCCTGAAGTTCTTGAATTGAATCAAGCAGAGATTCGTGCTCTGTTGAATCTCATTGAGTTTCATGATGATTGGGACGAAGTGAGTGAAATTGTAGGAGTAGATATATCTGCTCTTCATGATAAAGTTTCTTCTTGTGTAACTTACTGATTCAAATGATTTCTCTTCCTAACCCCACGAGCAAAATGATGACTTACTATCAACTTCTTGAGAAACTTAAATCTCTTCCGTTGTCAACTTTGCAGCAAACTGTGACTCTCTATGATATTGGTCAAGACGAGTTTGTTGGTGCGACTGAGTGTCATTATTCTGACGAAGATACCCAAGTTCTTGATCCTAACCACCTCTACATTGCGTTCTGATGCAGTATCAAATCACTGAGATTGAGTTTGACTTTGAAGGTCTAACTATTGAAGAACAGAATGAGATTTATGATGATTACATTGGTACATTTTGGGAGGCAGATGATGGAGATGATCTAGTTGAAGAGATCACATGTGCATCTGGTTGGTGTAT